>Ga0194120_10000768_pt1 | contig 60223 bp, 45 predicted proteins | sample TA2MahCa65mmetaG_FD_148642 | JGI IMG/M metagenome (GOLD analysis project Ga0194120, IMG submission 148642) | Freshwater microbial communities from Lake Tanganyika, Tanzania - TA2015019 Mahale Deep Cast 65m | ecosystem: Environmental > Aquatic > Freshwater > Lake | place: Tanzania: Lake... | reverse complement strand
GGGCCGGCACCGTCGGCGCCTGCGACAGGGAGGCACCGCTGCCATAGGCGGTCGGCGTGCGCGGCGGCGACCGCACACCCTGCAGCGGCGGCACGTGGGTCGGCAGCTGCGTGTGGGCCGGGGGCCGCGGCAGCGGTCGCGCCAACGTCGGACCGTCCAAGTCGCCCGACACGGCCTCTTGCTTGGGAACGGTCGGCGCGTCGAAGTGGCCGCCCGCGATCGGCAACACCGCCCGTTCGACTGTCGCACGGTCGGGATTGTCGTCGCCTACCGAAAGCTCATCGTCGTTGTCGTCGTCCTCGTCTGCGCTGCCCGGACGCGGAACCTCGAACACCGTCAGCGGCAGTTCTTTGCCCTTGACGTGGACGGGCGGCAGTGGGCGGACCGGCACGGCCTTGCCGGTCGCCTCGTAGCAGCCCTGGGTGATGATGAGTTCGACGCCGAATTCCTTGGTCAGGTCCTGCACGCGGCTGGCGATGTTGACCGTGTCGCCGATGACCGTGTACTCCATCTTGCGGTCGGAGCCGATGTTGCCGGCAATCAACCGGCCAGTGTGGATGCCAATGCCGATGCGGATGTGCACGCCGCCGCGGTTGGCCTGCTCGGCGTTGAACTTGTCGAGTTCCTCGAGCATGCGCATGCCGGCGCGCACGGCCCGCGCTGCGTCGTCCGGCCGCTCGATGGGCGCGCCGAACACCGCCATCACCGCGTCGCCGATGAACTTGTCGACGATCCCGCCCTCGTCAAAGACGATGGCGACCATGCGCTGCAGGTAGTCGTTGAGGAACGCCACCACCTCCTCGGGTTCCATGCGCTCGCTGATGCTCGTAAAGCCGCGGATGTCGGAGAAAAGCACGGTCGCGACCTGCTTGGAACTCAGGCGGCCGCCATCGCTGATTTTCAGTGCGCGCTGCACCACGTCTTTGGGCACGTATTTCTGGAACACTTGCCGCACGTGCTTCTCTGCCTCGCGCGACTGCTGCATTTGTTGGTAGAGCGTGGCGTTTTCGATGGCGATGGCCGCCTGGTCCGCAAACGCCTGCAACAGGTTCAGCGACTCTTGACTGAACTCCTGCTCGGCCACCGAACTGTCCACGTAGATGCAGCCGATCACGCGCTCTTTGACCTTGAGCGGCGCGCACATCAGCGACCAGATCTCCAGGGCGGCGATGGTCTGGCTCATCCCGGCCAGGTCGCTCTGCGCGTCGATGGTCAGCACCGGCTCGCCGGTCTGGAACACGTTGGCGATGACCGAGCGCGAAATCTTTTTCTCGGGCGCCTCAATCGGTTGCCATGCCCGGTTGCGCGCGACCTCGAAGGTATGGTCGCCGTCGTTGAAGCGGATGAGGAAGCCGCGTTCGGCGTTGGTCAGGCCGATCCCTTTTTCGACGACCAATTCCAGCAGCTTGCGCGTGTCCAATTCGCCGGACACCGCCTTGGCAATGTCGAGCAGGAACATGAAGTTGCGCAGGCGCCGCGACAGCTCGGCGGTGTCGCCGTGCGGGTCTGTGCCGAAGAGCCCACTCATCTGCCGCCGCTCATCCGGCGACAGCTGGAAGGTGAGCACGCTCATGCCCAGTTGCACCTGGTCGTCGTGCTGCAGCTTGTGTTCGCTGATCGCCAGGTTGTTGCAGTAGGTGCCATTGAACGACCCGAGGTCGCGCAGCACCCACAGGCCCTGGTGCTTGCGCACCTCGCAGTGGCGTCGCGAAAGGCTGGGATCGTCGAGGTGGACGTCAGCGTCGCGGGCGCGGCCGATGACCACGACCGTGTCGTCGCGCAGCGTCATCGCGCTGACCACGCCATTGGTGTTGATCAGGAACGAGGCCATCGCGGCGCGGCGCTACCTGTGTGCAAGAGGGCGGTGGCGGCGCGGTCCACCCTGCGTGTGCGCGGCGCCAGAACGTAGGTGCATACCGCATCGCCTCCATTTGCGCAACCGATTTTGGCCTGCCGCCCCCGGTTTTGCGCCACGTTCTCCGTTCGGGTTTTGTCTGATGGGCTTGGAACCACGATGGTTCCATTCGCATCCCGGTGGCGGGCGACGGCGGCGGGTGGCCGCGAGGGCGGAATGCCTCGCCCGGCCGCGCGACCCGGCGACAGCCCTGTCAAGCACACCGGTCCGGCAGCAGGTTGTGTTCGGGCACCGCCGCTTGGCATTGCGCGCAAGCGCGGATGGCACAAGCTCTACCTGGACTGCCGCGCCAGCGCAACGGCCGGCGGGGTGGGTCCATCGGCTTGGTCGCTGGTTTACGGCACGCATTCCGCCGGATGCGCATGGCGCCCCGCAAGCGGTCGCGTGCCGCAGCCGGCGCGGTACCGGCCAGCAAAGTTGCACGCATTGGCCCGCACGCTACCATGCGCACCCCGAGCGGGCCCGGCGGTCCGCGCGTCTTGCACCGGAGCCGGCAGCCCCTGATGACCTCTGTACAGTTCGATTGCGCGCCCGCGGACCTGGGCGATCGCGTGCGGCAGGCCGCCCATGCGGTGGTCGAGGCGCTGGGCCCAGTGCAGGCGCCCATCGGGCTCGTGCTTGGCAGCGGCCTGGGCGGCGTGGCAGACGAGATCGCGGACGCGCGATCGTTGCCCTATGGCCGCATTCCGCATTTTGCCGCATCCACGGTGCCCGGCCACGCGGGCAAGCTGGTTGCAGGGCGCTGGCAGGGCCAGACGGTGTTGGCGCTTGCCGGCCGCGTCCACGGCTACGAGGGCCACCCGCCGTGGCAGGTGACGCTTCCGGTGCGCGTCTTGGCGGCGCTGGGCGTGCAGGTGCTGGTCGTCACCAATGCTGCGGGCGCCGTCCACACGGCACTGCAGCCTGGCGACATCCTGCTGATGAACGACCACATCAACCTGACCGGAGCCAACCCGCTGGTGGGCCCCAACGACGACCGGCTGGGGCCACGTTTTCCGGACATGACTTCGGCCTACGACCCCGAATTGCGGGCGCTCTGCGAGGCCGAGGCGGCACACCGGGGCATCGCGATCAAGCGCGGCGTGTACTGCGGCCTGAGCGGCCCGAGCTACGAAACGCCAGCTGAAGTCCGCATGATCGCGCTGTTGGGCGCGGACGTGGTGGGCATGTCCACGGTGCACGAGGTCATCGTCGCGCGGCACATGGGCATGCGGGTGCTCGGCTTGAGCTGTGTGACCAATCTCGGCGCGGGCCTCGGCGAGGGGACGCTCGACCACGGCCACGTTGCCGAGGTGGCGCTGGACTCGACGGCGCAGATGACGGCACTTGTCGCTGCCGTCGTGGCCAGCTTGCCCGAGTTGGAAGCCGTGCCGAGGCAGCCGTGACGCCCGCCATCGCCCGACCGGACGCGGTGGCGAGGGCCCGGTGGGCAGAAAGCGCGGTGTTGCGCGACCGACCCGCGCTCGCCGAGTTGGTCCACGCCGCAGCGGACGTGCGGACTCGGGCCTACGCGCCGTATTCTGGCTTCGCGGTCGGCGCGGCTTTGCGCACGATTTCGGGCAGGGTGTACTGCGGCGTCAACGTCGAAAACGCCAGCTATCCCGTCAGTTGCTGCGCAGAACGCAGCGCGGTCTGTGCGGCGATCTCGGCGGGCGAGCGCCAGTTCGAAGCCATCGCCATCGTCACCGACGCCGCCACGCCCGCCGCGCCCTGCGGGCTATGCCGGCAGACCTTGTGCGAGTTTGGCTTGGATCTGCACGTGATCCTTGCCAGCGCGGCCGGCGCGGTGTGGTCGGCGCCCCTGCGCGACCTGCTGCCGGCGGCGTTCACGCCCGACAGCTTCGAACCGCGCCCTGGGCGGACCGGACCGGGATCGGCCGCGGACGGCGATCGCGAGGGCCAGCCGGCCTCGGTTTTGACCGAACAGCCGCGTTCCTGACAGGCCGGTGACAACAGGACCTTGATCCGCCGTTGCTGGCGAAAATGAATTTCGTTATCATCTGCCTGCGCAGGGCCAGAGGCCGCGCAACGGTTCGCAGATGACGATGAAACTGCTCCTGAAATCATTGCTCCCGGCACAGCGCAGCTTGTCCTTGGTGGCGCTCGTGGCGCTTGGGTGGGTGACTGCGTTGCCGGCGCATGCGGAGACCTTTTGGGACAAGTCGAGCGTGCTCAAGGCGTTTTTCGCGAAAAGCGAGCGCGTGACGTTCGCCCGGTTGACGCCGACCGCGGCCCAGGCGCAGGCGCTGCGGTCGCGGCTCGGCTACGCGCCGCCCACCACCTGGACTGTCTACTACGGCATGACCCGCGACCGCGTGGATGGCCTTGCCGTCATCGACGACGAGCTTGGCCAGCACCTGCCGATCACCTTTGCGGCGCTCATCGGCACGGACGGGGTGCTGCAGCGCCTCGAGGTGATGGTGTACCGCGAGGCCTACGGCGGCGACGTCGCGCAACCGCGCTTCCGCAATCAGTTCACCGGCAAGACGGCGGCCGACCCCGTGCGTCACGGCCGTGACATCGTTGCCGTGGCGGGGGCGACGATTTCGTCCAAGTCGCTTGCCGCGGGCGCTCGCAGGGCGCTCGTCCTCGCCGACGAACTGGTGATCAAGCCCGGGCTGGCCAGGGCACTGCCCTTTGCACCGCAGAACGCAGGCGGCGGCAACGGGGCGCACGCGGCCGGCCAGCGTTGATTGTGGCGTTGATCCACACTGCACGCGTGCGCGACCACAGGCAAGGCGGGTCGCGGGCGGCGTGCACCTGCACAACGGGCCATCGCCAGAAACCGTGAAGCTCTTCATTTCCAAGGGCTACCACCTTGCTGCGCTGCCGGTCGCAGCCAAGCTGGTCTACACGTTCTTCCTGGTGTTCGTGGCGATCGGGCTGTGGACCAGTTGGGCGATGTACCGCGATCGCATCGGCGCCGACCTGCAGGGCCCGGCCGGCAAGCCGAGCGTGCAGGAGCGCTACGTGAATCGGCCAGCCGGAGTCGATGCGGTCGCGGCCGGCCCGGCGCTCGACCTGGATGAAGCGGCCGTCGTCCGACCGGCGGAAGACCTCAAGAAGCCGTGGATCATGGACGTGTTCCACCAGCACGTGTTCTCCGTCAGCGTGGTTTTCCTGATTCTGGCCCACCTTTTCATGCTCACGCGCCTGCACCCTGCCGTCGCGGGCGCAACCATCGCGGTCGCAGGGCTGTCGTCCTTGCTGCATGTGCTGGCCCCGGTCCTCATCTGGCAGACAGGCGCCTGGCTGTGGTTGATGCCGGCGAGCGGTGCTGCGATGGCTCTGTCCTGGACGGCGATGGTCGCGTACACCGCGGGCGCCATGTGGCTTGGCAACCCGCGCGCGGCCCTGCCAAACGCGTAGATGCCACGGCGCGCCCAGGTCGTCGGCGGCGGGGTGGCCGGACTTGTCGCTGCGTGGCGGTTGGCGCAGAGCGGCTGGCGCGTCGAGCTGTGCGAGCGTCAGCCCCACCCCGGCGGGCTCCTGGCGCAACGCCGCGTCGATGGCGTGCCCTGCGACCTCGGGGCGCACCGCCTACATCCGGCGGCGCTGCGGGTGCCAGCACTGGCGGCACTGGCCGAGCACGTGCCCATGTCGGCGCGGCCGCGCACAGGGCGCATCGTGCTGCGCGGCCGCCATCTGGCCTACCCGCCCTCGCCATGGGACCTCGCGCGCGGACTTGGGCCGGTGCAGGGCGCCCGCTTTGCGCTTGGATTCGCACTGGCACCGCGCTGGCGGGTCGCCGATGGCGGCGAGGACGACCTCGGGTTTGCCGCGTTCGTGCGCGCGCGCGTCGGCGAGGCGGCCTACAACGCTTTTTATGCGCCCTATGCGCGCAAGGTCTGGGGTTTGGACCCTGCGGAACTGAGCCAGACCTGCGCCAAACAGCGCGTGTCGGCCGCTGCGCCGTGGCGGCTGGTGCAGCAGCCGGTGTCTCGCCCAGGATTCCTGGTGCCGGTCGGCGGCTTCAACGCGCTGGTCGCGGCCCTGATCGCGCGCTGCGAGCGGGCGGGTGTGGAGTTGCGGTATGGGTGTGCCGCAGCGCCGAGCACCGACGCCGACGGCGTGGTGTACAGCGGCCACTTGGGCGATCTCGCGCCGGATCTCGACTTGGGCCACCGCGGCCTGCACCTGCTATGGCTCGCAGTGCACGGCCCGCCGCTCGACGACGTCGACACGTGGTACTGCCCCGAGCAGGAGTTCGCGTTCGGCCGCGTGACCCAAGTCGCGCATTTCACGGATCGGCCGCTCGACCCGCCGCTGTTGTGCGTGGAAATCCCGCAGGGGGGTGGCGCACCCGATCAGCCTTGGCACACGCGGCTCGACGTGCTTGCGACACAACTTTCAGCGGCGCGCATCCTGCCCTGCGGAGCCCGCGTCGAATTGCGCGACCGTGCGTGGCTGCCGCGCGTCTACCCGCTGCACCGGCGCGGCTGGCGCGATCGCTGGCAGTTGGCGCTGCGGCGGACGACAGCAGACGGCCGCACGGTGCCCGTCGGGCGGCAGGGGTTATGGCTCCACTGCAACCTGGACCACGCCATGCACACGGCGGACGAGGCCGCGCGCTGGCTTGCAGTCGGCGGCGACCCGCGACACTGGCCGGAACGGGCCCTATCGTTCATCGGATTGCAAGTTCGCGATTGAGCTGGCGTGCTATCCTTGCCGCGCGGCCCGCGCCGCCCAGGAGTTCGATGGTGATGCGCTGGCTTGCCGTAACCGCGGCGCTTGCTGCGGTTGCCGCGTCCGCCGCCGCGTGGGCCCAGCCGCTTGCGCGCCCCGCCTATGTGCGCTACGACCGAGCGGACGCTGGTGCGCGATTGGACACTGCCGTGGCCACCTTTCGCCGCGGTGCGGTGACGGTGGACCTCATCGGCGCCGTCCATGTCGGCGATGCTGGCTACTACAAGGCCCTGAACGCCCGCTTTCGCCGCTACGACCGCGTGCTTTTCGAGCTGGTCAAGCCCGAGGAGTTCGACGTACGGCAGTTGTCGCGCTCGCAGGGTGCCGTGTCCGGGCTGCAGCGGGTCATCAAGGACCTGTTGCGGCTGGAGTTTCAACTCGACTACATCGACTACCGCGCCCGCAACCTCGTGCATGCCGACATGGACAGCGGACGGCTGGGCGAGCGATTGCGCCAGCACGCCGGCGACATTTTGGGGTCGCTGCTGGTGTGGAGCATCGGCGACGCCGCCCGCCTGCAACACGCCGACGGCACAGTGCGGTGGACGGCGTGGGAATTGGTGCAGGCGATGACCGACGCCGATCCGCCGCGCGCCCTCAAGCGCCTTCTGGCGCGCGAACTCTCCGAAATGGACGCGGGATTCGGCGACGTCGGCGGCTTTGGCTTCGGCTCCGTGCTGATCGCGGAGCGCAACGCCGTGGCAGTTGGCGTACTCCAACGGACGCTCGGCGGCAAGAACGTCAAGAAGGTCGCGATCTTCTACGGAGCGGCCCACCTGCCTGACCTCGCGGACAGGCTGCGCGCGCTTGGATTCACGGCCGGGCCAGTGGCTTGGCTCACCGCGTGGGACATGAGACCGGCGCGGTCAAAATAGGGCCAGCAACACGATCGCTGCCTGGGTTGCTGTGGTCACCGCCAAGGCCGGCCCCAGACGACCCGTGGACCAGGCGAGGTAGCCGCCGAGCACACCCACCGGGATCCACAGGAAGAGCTGTGGACTGGGCAACGGCACGACCAGGGATTGGCCCAAGGGCAGCAGCACGGCTGCGACGCCGATGGCGATGGGCGCCGGCACCTCCTGCCCGAGCCGCCGCTGCAGGTAGCCGTGGACCACGACCCCATGCAGGGCCGGCCACAGCAGGCCGAAGCTGACGAAGGCGAGCACGGTGCTCGGGGCGTCGGGCAGCCGCACTTGCGCCTGCAAAAGTCTGAAATCGATGCCGATCTTCTTGCCGAGCAGCGCCACGACCAGCCCGGCGACCACCGATGCGATGACGCCGCGGGTCAGGCTCTCAAGAAAGGTCAGCGGCTCCGGTTCGTCCTCGCGCACAAACCGGCCCTTGAGGACCAGCATCCAGATGGCGCACAGCACCGCGAACACGACCATTTGCAAGGCGATGGCGCCGCGCTGGGCTTTCTTGAAGGGCTCCAGGGCTGCTTTGCTCCAGCGCTGGTACATGGTTGCGTCGACAGCCGCGTCGGTCGCCGTCTCGACCGCGAAATTCCGCAAACCGGCGGAGGCCAAGACCTTGTGGACGTGCTGGCTCTCCATCGTTCGGGCGGGAAACGACGTCGATTCCAGCGCAAAAAGCGGAGTCGGCAGCCACTGGGCGCTGACTAGCGTGACACCGGCCTGGGGCAGCGCGGCGGCAGCCCGGTCCACCTGTTCCTGACTGGTTGGCGACCAGGTGGCTTTGACGAGCAACTGGTACTCCTCCTTGCCTTTTTCGACGATGAGGCAGGCATTGCGCTGGGCGCCAGCCCAGGCCAGCATGCCCTTCTTGGTCTTGTCGTCGACGACATTGTCCAACTGAATCGTGCGCTTGTCGCCCTCGCCGGTCAGCTTGGTCTTGCCGGTGGCATTGACGGCTTGCGCGCCTTTGACCAGCGAATCCCACTCCGGCGCAGCCCAGCACAGCGGGCGCACCTGCAGCCAGACGTGCTGGTCCACGCCCGAATCCGCCGTCTCGACGCGCTGCGGAATCACCGGCGCAGGCACCTTGAGGAACACGAAAAGAAGCATGTGGATCGCCATGATCGCCGCGCCCTCGGCCCACACGCCTGCGAGGTGCCAACGGTGCGATCGCTGTTCGTCCTTGCTCACCGCCACAGAGGTCAGGATTTCGCTGACCGAGATGCGGCGCGCCGCGGAAGCAGCCTTGATCGGTTCCTTGGCCTGTCGCGGCGACCGATCCGCTGGATCCGCCGGGGAACTGGGCGCAGGCCCGCTGTCGCGCGGAGTGCCGTGACCGGGATCGGGGGGATTCGCTGCGGCCATGGCGCCCTACCCTTCGGCTGCGGTCCGAAGCCGGAACGCGGGATGGTACGGTATCACCGAGTCGCGGTGGGCGCACGAATTCTCCAGGCCGGCAGACCCTGTCCGCGCGGCGCTGTCCGCTGAGCCGTGCCAATTCGCCAGGAGCGTGGCACCATGCCAAGCCGCCACGGCGCGGTAGCCCGCCCCCCTCCTTGCGGATTCGCCCATGCCCCTGCTCGACACCGACCTTGAACCCCGTGGATTCTATCCAGAAATCGAGCCATGGGAAAACGGCATGCTCACTGTGTCGGGCGGCCACGACATCTACTGGGAGCAGAGCGGCAACCCGGCCGGCGCTCCAGTGGTGTTCGTGCACGGCGGTCCCGGGGGTGGCACTTCGCCGTGGCACCGGCGCTTTTTCGATCCCGCGCGCTACCGCATCGTGCTGTTCGACCAACGCGGCTGTGGGCGCAGCACCCCGCACGCCAGCCTGCGCGCCAACACCACCTGGGACCTGGTGCGCGACATGGAGGCGCTGCGCGAACGCCTGCGCATCGAGCGCTGGCACGTGTTTGGCGGGTCGTGGGGCAGCACGCTCGGCCTCGCCTATGCGCAGAAACACCCGGACCGGGTGCGCAGCTTGGTGCTGCGCGGGATCTTTCTTTTGCGCAAGAAAGAGCTGCACTGGTTCTACCAGGACGGGGCTTCGTGGCTCTTTCCCGACGCGTGGCAGCGCTACCTCGACGCCATCGCCCCGCAAGAGCACGGCGACCTGATGGCCGCGTACGCGCGGCGGCTGACCCACCCGGATCGCGAGGTGCAGATTGCGGCCGCACGCGCTTGGTCGACCTGGGAGGGTGCCACGAGCCGCCTCTACGTCGACCCCAAGATGCTCGACCACTACGGCGAGGACGAATTCGCCCTGGCGTTCGCACGCATCGAGAATCACTACTTCACGCACGGCGCGTGGTTCGATCACGACGACCAACTGCTGAACGACGTCCCCAAGGTCCGCCACATCCCGTGCCTCATCGTGCAGGGTCGCTACGACGTGGTCTGCCCCCTGCGCAGCGCGTGGGATCTGCATCAGGCGTGGCCGGAATCCAAGTTGGTGATCGTGCCCGACGCCGGCCATTCCGCGCTCGAGCCCGGCACGGTGGAGGCATTGATCGACGGCACCGACGGCTTCGCGCACCTACCGTAGGCCGGATTGGACTTCGACGTCGCGATCGCCGCGCCCGCAGTTGCCGCCGCGCTGATGGCCGGTGCGGTCAACGCCATAGCGGGCGGTGGCACGTTCGTGACCTTCGGCGTGTTGGTCGCGCTCGGTGTGCCGGCGCTCGAAGCCAACGCCACCAGCACGGCAGCGTTGTGGCTCGGTTTCGTCGGCAGCACCTGGGGCTACCGGCGGCACCTGGGCCCGGCCCGGGCGCTGCTTCCCGCCCTGGGGCCTGTAAGCGTCGCTGGCGCGGCCCTGGGTGCTTGGCTGCTGGTCCGCCTGGGCGACGACGCGTTCCAGCGGGCCGTGCCGTGGTTGCTCGCAACGGCGACCGTGCTTTTCGCGGTAGCACCGCGCTTGCAGGGACTGCGCGATCCGGCGGACCGGGCGCCGCGCGTGGCGCCTTTGATCGGCGCGCAGGTCGTCATCGCGGTCTACGGTGGCTACTTTGGCGGCGGGATCGGCATCCTGATGCTGACCGCGTTTGCGCTGTGCGGAATCGGCGACCTGCTGGCGGCCAACGGCTTGAAGGGGCTCTTGGCGTTCGCGATCAACGCGGCCGCCGTAGCCGTGTTCGGCGCGATCGGACCGGTGCGGTGGCCCCTGGCGTTGACGATGGCGATTGCCGCGGCGCTTGGCGGCTGGCTCGGGGCCCATGTAGCAACGCGATCGACCGCGGTCGCTGTGCGCTGGTTCGTCGTGGCGACTGGGGCGCTGTTGACCGTCGCCTTTTTCTGCAAGGGGCGCTAGCCGCCCTGCCGGGCGGGCCCCCTGTGGTTGATTTCCAGCCCTGATCGGCGTCAAATTGTGGCCCCTTTGCACGCGGCGCGCGCCCGCACGTCGGAGTACTCGTCATGGCAGAATCGATCGTGTTGCTGGTCGGCGGCACCAAGATGCTCGAGCGCGAATTGCAGACCGCCATCGCCGCCCCGCTCGTGGCCGTCGCGACCATGGAGGAAGCGACCAAGGTCTGGAACGCGCGGCCGGTGCGCCTCGTGGTGCTCGGCCCCACACTGCGGCGGGCGCTGCAGGTGGTGACCATGCTGCGCAGCGATGGCAACCAGGACAGCCAGATTCTGGTGGTGTTCCGCGACGACCAACGCGACGAGGTCAAGCGCCACCAAAAAGGCAAGGCGGTGGCCGATGCCTATGTAGCGCAGTCGCGCATCCAGCGTGAGTTGGCGGATGCGGCGACCAGGTTGTGGGCGACCCTGGCGACGGGCGAACACGACCTTGTCGAGGAACTGCCCGCGGAGGCGGTGGCCGACTCGCAGGACGGCGCGACCCAACTGATGGATGTGGTGACGCTCGGGGAGGACGAGGAGGAACCGCCGCCGCCCCCGGACGATCTCGGCGACGTCGAAGTGCTGGGCGCCTTGGACTTGCAGGAGGTCGACGCGGGAGACGAACTCATCGAAGTGATCGCACTGGACGACGTGGCGGTCGAGGAGGTCGCCGACGGGGAACCCGCGGCCGCGAGCCAGGATGGCGTCGACCGCGAGACCGCACCTGAGGAAGCGCCGATGGTCGTGATGACCATGGAGAATTCGATCCTCGAAGAGTTGCCGAGCGACGACGAACTCGACGCCAAGGTCGCCCCGCCCGCCGCGCCCAACGGGGCCTCGGCCGACGCGCTCGATCTGGAAGAGATCGACCTCAGTGCCGAACTCATCGAGGAACTGGCCGTCGACGACGCGATGGAAGACATCGTCGACGCCGACCTCGTGCAGGAATTGCACGAGCATCTGGAAGCGGAGCAGCCTCAAGCACCGTCGGTGGCGCAGCCGGCCGTGGCCCCCGAAATGCCGACGTCCGCCCTCGCACCAGCAGCCAGCGCGCGCACGGGCCCGGAGTCGGCTGCCGTATTGCCGATGCCGGCGTTTTCGGCACCCAGCGACACGGCACCGAAGGCCCGGCAGCCTGACTCCGTCGGGCCGGCGACCGTCGCGGCCACGTGGGCACCAAACGCGGAAGTGGCCCCGGCCGCGCCGCAGGCGTCGCCCACCGCCGTCACCCAACCGGCCAAGGCGAGCGGTGCGCACGCGGCGATGTTCAGTGAACTGACGACCTTCGTCGAGCGCTTGCAAGACGCTGCCAACTCCATCGCGCGCCTCGAGGCGGAAAACGAGCACCTGCGCGCTGAGTTGGCCCATGCCCAGGCAGCAGCGCGGCCGGAGTTGGACGCGGAGTTGACCGGACTGCGCAGCCAGTTGGACGAATTGCGCCTGCGGCTGAGCGGGTCCGACCACGCGCGCGACGCCGCCGTCGAAGCTCGGATGCGCGCCGAACAGGCTGCTGCGGCCCGCGAGGACGACTTGACGAGTTTGCGGCACGAGGTGGCGGCCGCACACGGCGCCCTGGCAACCGCGAACGCCGGCATCGCCGCGATGCAAGGGCAACTGGCCACCGTCGAAGCCCAAGCCGAGGCGCGCCGCCGCATCCAGGCCGATGCCGCGCGCAGCCTGTACGCCGTGGCAGCCATGCTCGAAGGTTGAGGCTGGACACGGAACAGGGGGGGGGGGCGACGTGACAGCCCGGTGACTGCGGGGCCTTGAGCCCAGTCCCGAGCGGGCCTAGCTTGCGGGCCACGGTACCGCTTTGGCGCCGCAGGAGACCGCCCATGGATCTCGCCCACCACGACCTCTCCGTGGCCTTTGCGCCCTTCAAGGACAAACTGCACCGGCTGCGCGCCCACGACAGCGATTTCGCCGACCTCGTGCGGCAGTACGAAACCGTCGATGCCGCCATCGTCGCCGCCGAGCAGGGCGTCGAACCGCACGACGACCGCTACGTCGAAGAACTCAAGGTACGGCGCGTCCACGTCAAGGATCGCGTGTTTGCCCGCTTGCGCGCGGAGTATTGAACGGCGCGACGACCTATCGCCAACTGCCGAGTCCGACCATCAGCTTGACCAGGCGCGATCCGCCGACTTCGACCAGTTCGCCGCCGACGCCCCAACGACCGCCGGCGCCGCGCGAAAACGTGTACGTCACGCCGGCGCGCGCCTGGTCGGCAAAGGGCGCCAAAGTGCCGCTGCCCTGTTTGCGCACGTTGTCAGCGAACTGGAGCCAGACCGGCTCATACCAGACCATGGCCCAGCCTTCGCCGATCTTGGACGCGAGGTGTACGCGGGCCACCAGATCCAGAGCGCTCGACAGGTTGTCGCCGAACCTCGACACCCCCGCTCCGCCGCCCAGCGCCAGTTGGAAGCCGCTGCTGCCAAACTGCCGCAAATACAACATGTCAAAGGTCAGCTCAAAGCCGCCAGGCGACACGTAGCCGATCTCGAAGCGCGTCCACTGTGCAAAGTCTCGGGCGGTGGTGCCCACCGTGGCGGACACGTCGGCACCCCAATTGAGCTTGGCCGGACCAGGAATGCCCACGGAGTTGTAAGCAAAGCCGACAAAGCTCAGCACCGGCCGGTCGGCCGCGGTGTCTCCGCTCGACGGGGTTGGCGTCGGTTCGTCGCGGCGAGCAGGCGGCGTGTACCGGGGCGGGGGCGTGTAGCGAGGCGGAGGCGTATAGGGCGGCGCGGGAGCACTCCAAGCCATGGCGCAGCACGCGGCGATGTGGCCCTGCACCGGCGCAGCGAAGGAGGACGGCGACGTGCATAGGTGGTGGCGCTCGACGCCCGCCATACGGAAGACCTTGAGGCGGACCCGGTCAAACGTGCGCGGGTCGCCGATGTCGTATTCGTCATCCCAACCGGCGGGCGACGCCGGCACCTCGTCAGCCGGGGCGGTCTTGCCGGCAGTGACGGCGAGGGCGAGCCAGCTGTCCCCGGCCGGGCCGCCCACAGGGACCACTTTTGCCATCCAGGTGAAGGCGACCTTGATGCGCCCCAGTTCGCGCACGCTGCTGCCGCTGCGCTGCCGGCGCATCGCGGTACCCGGTTCGGCGATGAGCAGGTTTTCGCCGTCGTCCACGGCCGCCATGCCATGATCCTCGACCGCGGCCGCGCCAATCTTGCGGAGCTGTTCCGCCGTCTTGCCGCGCACCGGTCCGAGCCAGGCCAGTGCCGTCGCGGAGGGTCCACCAGCGGCCGGGGGCAGCGAAGCTGCTGGCGCAGGGGTCGGACCCGCGGGTGCAGCAGGTGCGGGGCGCGTACCCACCGGCGGCGGCGGCGGAATCGGCTTGGGCGTGGGGGCTGTCGGCGGCGCAATGGTGCCCATACCGGTCGATTGGGCCCAGACCACGGCGGGACCACACAGGGACGCCAGGATGCAGAAAGCAACGTATTTCATCGACGACCTCGAAGGTCACAGGAGGCGCAACTGGTCGCCCGGGCGCGGTGGGGGGCTGAAAAGTTGGGTCACGGCCGGCGGCCACGCAGCGTCCAGACCCAGGCGGCGAGCGGCCAGTTCGAATCGGCGGTCCAGCAGGTCGGCGTAGGTGCCGCTTCCGCGCGTGCACAAGCCGAGCAGCCATGGCAGACGGCTCGTTCGACCCCCAACCGTCATCGAAGGCCAGCGTCTGCCGCAGATCGAAGCGGCCCACTGGATTGCGGAGCGTGCCCCGGCCGTGCGCCGACGTGGCGTGGATGCCGAGCGGAACGGCGATGCGCGCGTTCATGGCGCTCCGGCGTGGTCCAGGGCGTGGCGGATGATCGACTGCAGGCGGACGGGTATGTGGTCCCCTTTGAGCGCCGCACAGCTCGCAACCGCCGCCCGCAACGTCGCGCAGCGCCGCGCGCAATACGGGCAGTCCTGCAGGTGCTGCTGCATGCGCGCACAGGTTGCGGGGCCGATGTCGCCTTCGAGGTGGCGGCTGTAGATGCGCCCGATGTCGGGACAGCCGGAGGGTTCACTGCCGCTCGCTTCCAGCAGCGGGGCCAGGCGATCGCGTACTTGCATCCGCGCGCGGTGCAGGCGCGTCTTGACCGTGGCCACCGGCGTGCCGAGCAACACGCCGACCTCGGGCGCGGTGAGACCCTCGACGTCGCGCAGCAGCAACACCTCGCGATAGGCCGGGGCCAACTGCGCCATCGCGCCCGCCACCTCTGCAGCCAGTTCGCGCCCCTGCAGGGCTTGGTCCGCGGGTTCAGCGCGGTCGGTCAGTTGCAGGTCGCGGACGGCCGCCGGTTCGTGGACATCCACCGCCCCTCCGCTCCCGCTGCGTGCCTTGCGGCGCTGGCGGCGGCAGTGACTCCGCGCGATGGCAAACAGCCAGGTCGGCAGCGCGCTCTGGCCGCGAAACGAACGCAGCGCACGGGAGGCGGAGATGAGCGTCTCTTGCACCACATCGTCCGCATCGGCGGCGTGGCGGCACATGTGCGCGGCGAAACGTGCTATCCGCGGCGCATGTTCGGCGAGCAGCAACTCGAGCGCGCGGGCGTCGCCGGCCTGGGCGCGGGCGAGCAGGTCTGCGTTGGCGGGGACGGTGAAGGCCATGGCGGCAAGGTACGCCGATTCGGGCCCTGCGCGCAAGGGCTGCGCACGATCCCCCCCCTTTGTTCAGATTGATGAAATCATTGATGGTTTTTGGGGGCACCGCGATCGAGGCCCCGGCCGGGACAACACGATCCCCCCCATTGTTCAGAATGCTGAATATGCTGGCTTTTTTGACATCGTAGCGTGCAGTGAATCCTTTTCGCCAGCCGGCGCCTCCAAGATCCAGTGCCGCTCCGTACCCTGCGGCCGAGGAGACCCGGACCATGTGTCGTCGCGTGACCTGTTCCACCTGTGGCAAACCTACTTTCGCCGGCTGCGGCGCCCATGTCGAGCAGGTGCTCGGCGATGTGCCAAAGGCAAACCGCTGCATTTGCCGAGAGAAACCGGCACAGCCCGTTCCGGCCGCCGCAGCCGCCCCGTGGTGGGCGATCGGCCGCAAGACGGCTGGCAAATAGGAGGCATCCATGGACACCCAACCCTTGCGCATCGTGATCGTCGGCGGCGTGGCCGGCGGAGCCAGCGCGGCCGCCAAGGCCAGACGGACGAATGAACACGCCGACATTACCCTGTTCGAGCGCGGCCCGCACGTGTCGTTCGCCAACTGCGGGCTGCCGTACTACGTGGGCGGCGACATCGCGCAGCGCGACGCGCTTTTGCTGCAGACGCCCGAGAGCTTCTGGCGGCGCTTCGCCGTCAAGGTGCACGTGTACCACGAGGTGATGCGCATCGACCGCACCTTGCGGCACGTCGAGGTCCGCAACGTGCAGACCGGCCAGCGGTCGTTGCATCCCTACGACAAGTTGATCTTGTCGCCTGGGGCGGGCGCGGTAGTCCCCGAGTTGCCGGGTCTGCCCGCCCGAAACGTGTTCACGGTCAAGACGGTCCCCGATTCGGACGCGATCCTGCAGTGGCTGCGCGATGCGGCGCCGACCCACGCGGTGGTAGCCGGCGCTGGCTTCATCGGCCTGGAGACCGCCGAGGCCCTGCATCGCCGCGGGCTCAGGGTGTCGGTGGTCGAACTTCAGCCGCAGGTGCTGCCGGCATTCGACCCGGACATGGCCGCGTTCGTCCAAGCGCAGGTGCAGCGCCAGGGCATCGAAGTATGGACCAGTCGCGCGCTGGCGGGCCTTGAAACGGAGCTGGTGGGTGCCGATCAGGTCGTACGAACCGCCGTGCTCGACGACGGCACGCGGCTGCCTGCCGACGTGGTGGTGATGTCGATTGGCGTGCGCCCAGAGCTGCGGCTCGCGCGCGAAGCGGGCTTGCGCATCGGCGCCACGGGCGGCATCGCGGTGGACGACCGCCAGCGCACCAGCGACCCCGACATCTACGCCGCCGGAGACGCCGTCGAGGTGGTGCAGCGCGTGACCGGCCAGGCTGTGCGCATGCCGCTCGCAGGCCCGGCAGGCAAGCAGGGCCGGGTGGCCGGCGCCAACGCGGCGGGAGGCGACCTGCGGTTCCCGGGGGCGCTTGGCACCGCTATCGTCGAGACCATGGGCATCACCGCCGCCAAGACCGGCCTGTCCGAGCGCGAGGCGCGCGCTGCCGGTTTCGACGTGCAGGTGACGCAAACCCACTCGCTGGACCACGCGGGCTACTACCCGGGCGCGTCGCTCATGCATCTCAAGCTCGTCGCCGACCGCGCGACCCATCGGCTTTTGGGCGGCCAGATCGTCGGCGAGGCCGGGGTGGACAAGCGCATCGACGTCCTCGCGACCGCGTTGCAGGCAGGCATGACGGTGATGGACTTGGAGGAATTGGACCTCGCCTATGCCCCGCAGTTCTCGTCGGCCCGCGACCCAGTCATCATGGCGGGCTTCGCAGCAAGCAACGTCGCCCGCAATGAGGTGCAGACGGTGACCTGCGCCGCGCTCCAGGCCGAACGGTCGGCACAGAGACCCGTGCAACTGGTGGACGTGCGCACGGCCGGCGAGTTCGAGGGCGGTCACTTGCCTGGGGCGCACCACCTGCCGATCGATGAATTGCGCGGCCGGCTGGCCGAACTCGACCCGGACGCCGACACGGTGGTGTATTGCAAGGTCGGCTTTCGCGGCTACCTGGCAGCGCGCATCCTGTCGCAAAGCGGCTTTGGACGCGTGCGCAATCTGACCGGCGGCATGTTGCAATGTGACGCTGGCGCGCCGGCCTGAGGCAGCGATCCGCCGCCGTCGAAAATGCCTGCCAATTCATGAATCTGAATAAAGGGGGGGTCCGTTCAGAACGTCAGGAAACCTTGCAACAGAATGTTGAATTTCGCGATGTTGGCGAACGACACGCCGAAGCTGCGCTCGCTTGCGGTAGCGCTCGGGGTGGTAATCGGCATGCGCGCTCCCAGGCCGAGACGCAGCGGACCCAGACCCAATCGGCCACCCAATGTGGCGAATACATCGTTCATGGCCGGAGCGTTGTACATTTCCTTGAGCCCGTCGAACTCGGCGACCAGGTCAATGATCCAGGCGCGCGTGACCAGCGACGCGGCCCAGTTCAGATAGCCGACGTTGTCGAATGCCGGGTTGCCGCGCAGGGCCAGCATGTGCGTGTACTCCAAACGCAATTGCGCGCTGAAGATCAGCGCCTCGGCGCCGAAGATGCCGTAGGGCTGGATGCTCATGTACTCGTGCAAGTACTTGGGCAACACCAGCACATTGGAGAGCGCGACCTGGTTCGCGTCGCTGGTCCCGGTCGGCAAATAGAGCGACAGACCGCCCGTCCAGCCAATGGCCAAGGGCAGGTACACACCCCCAGCACCAATGAGGCTCTTACGCGAACCGGCCCGCACGTCCAGGTTCAGGTTGCCGACGCTGAACTTGCTGCCATCGCCGCTGGAAAAGCCGGCCAGCGGAAGGGCGGCGGTGACATCCCAGGTGCCAAAGTTGTACTCGGCCCACGGCTCCAAGCCGAACACGAAGGCGCCGTCGCTGCCCTGGCCCATCGCCACGGCGCTGATGGCCTCGACCTGTTCGATGTTGCTGGCGCTGATGTTGTCGATGGCCTTGGTCTGTGCGGCCGTGGGCGTCACGCCCGCCTTCTTCAAGTCGTCGCGCAATTGCTTCTTGGTGCCGTCGACGTTTTTGGCCGCCGCGAGGGCGTGGACCTTGCTGGCGTCGCTTTTCTCCAGGACGCTGACCATCGCCTCGGCGTCCGGGTACACCGACTTCGCGGCAGAAACGGCCTGGGTCAAGGCCTTGCGCGCGACATAGGGCACCGGCGCCGCGTGCAGGTTGACGCCCGCGGCCAAGCGCCGGTCCTTGCTGGACTGGCGGATGCTGTGGCCGGTGAAAAGGTCGGTGTTCTCGAACGGTCTGCGCGCGTGAGCCGGAAGCGCCGCCAAGAGGGCGAGGGTCGCAATTCCCGCGCGCAGCAGGCCAAGGCCAATCCACATGGGACCCTCGGGAGCGGCCTACCGCCGCGTGTGTGGAACCTGGATCAGAAGCAGCAGGCGTACGCCCAATTCTGACCGTCTGTCGGGTTGTCGTTCATGCTGTTGCCGACGCCGATGCCCGCCTGGTTGCCATCGTTGTCGCTGTGGGAGGCTGTCCAGTTGCCGCTGGTGTTGATCTGGCCCGCACTGCGCAGGACGGCGGATTGCGAAATCGAGCAGATGCGGGCTCCCATGCTGGCGCAAGAAGACGACGCGGTCGAAAACGCGTAGTTGTTGCTGTTGAAGACCTTGGCGACGCAGACACCGCCGACGTCGAAGCTGGGCGACTGGCACGCCAGCGTGGTGCGGTCGGTCGCGCAGCACGCGTACCCGTACTTCTCGCCAGGGTTGGTGTCGTCGCTGGTGTTGCCGATCGACGAGTTGCACACCTGGCCGTCGTTGTCTGAGTGGTCGCTCGCCCACATGCGGGCGCCGAGGATGCCCTGCTGCCTCAAGATGTAGTACTGGCCCTTGTCGCACAGGTCGGCGTTGACGGCCATGCAGGCGTCGACCGCTTGCTCCCACGTGGCGTTTTCGTTGTTGTTGACCTTGAGCACTCGGATGCCCGAGACCTTCTGCTCGTTGGCCTGCTGCGGGGTGACGTTGTAGCAGCAAGGGGTCAGGTACATTGATGTGTCCGGGTGGTTGTCACCGGTGCCGCCGTTGTTGATCTGCCAGTAGTTGGTGCTGTCGTTGTCGGCGAACGAGTTGGTCCAACTGGGCTGCAGGTTCCAAATCGACTGGCGGCGTGCCGCAAAGGCTTGGCTGTCCGTGCAGATGTCCGCCTTCATCGCCGCGCAGTGCTTGGCCGCGTCCAGGAAGGTGCGCGCCTTGGTGAAGCCGGCAACGCACGGGCCTTGCGCCGCCGTCAGGCTGCAAATCTGGAAATCCACGGCGCTCTGGGTGAAATCGCTGCCGCCGGTCGTGATCTTGCCATCGACGATGAGGTCGCCCTTGACCTGGATCTTCTTGTTCGACAGGGTCTGCACGTTCATCGACCAGCTGAACTTGCCGTCGATGTTGCCCGTGACGTTGTCCTTGCTGTCGCGGACCGTCAGCGACCACAGGCCCTTGATGTTCTTGCCGACCCAGTCCTTGTTCATATCGCCTTGTGCGAGCGGGGTGTCGTCGTTGAACTTGAGGTTGAACGAGTTGCCGGTCTTGCCACCCGAGTAGACGATGTACGGCGCCGACATGCCCGGGCCATAGAGCTCGACTTTGATCGCGCTGATGTCCGAGTTCTGCAGGTTGACCGCGACCCAGATTTTCTGGGCGGTGCCGATGTCCGGGAACTCCAGGGTGTCGGTGACACCCGGCCCGGCAAAATCGGGAATCTGCACGTCGGTCGTGCCCGCCTTGCTGTCGACAAACGTATTGAATATCAGCCCATTGGACACGTCGTCGATGCCGTCTGCCGGCAGGGTTCCGCCGCCGCCCGCGGTGCAGTCCAAGCTGCCGTCGGCCTTGATGCCCTTGACGACCAGGTTGGTGCCGCATGCCGAATCCACTTTGGCCAGCACCGGCAGACCGCTGAGATCCGCGTACGCTCCGGTCAGCGCAACTTTCTTGAGATCCGCGGTCTTGGCGTAGGCCGCCAGGTTCGGCAATCCTTGCAGGTCACCGTACGCCCCAGACTTGGCGACGTCGGAGAGATCGCTGGCCTTGATGACGTTCTTGAGGTCGCTTTGCAGCGCGGCGTCGAGATGGGCGGCGCTGATGCAACCCGAGCACGCGATGGCCTCGGCCGTGCCAGCGCGCGCGGCAAAAAGCACGGCGTGCAAGGGCTTGCGGGGCAGTTCGGGGTCGGAGCCAACGGCGATGCCGATGTAGGCGGCCTGCAGCAGCACGGCCTGGCCGAGCGGGGCCGCCGATCCGAGCGCGTGCTGGAACTGCCCGGCCGCGACGGCCACGCTGACCTGCTCGCTCCACAGCGCCGCGCCGCCGACGGCGTCCTTGTACAAGCCGAGCTTGACGCCATAGTTGCCGTCCGCCGCAGGTGCGCCGCCCGACGTCGCCAGCGACCCCTCGATGAGCGCGGTCGCGGGCACCGCCGCCATGGCAGGCACCGCAACCGCGACAGCAAGCGCGAGCAAAGGCGGCAACATGGCAGCCACACGGCGGCCCGAGCGCAGATCCAGGAGAGGAGCAGTTGCGGTCATGGAAGGGTTCCTCCGTGCAAGCCGGGAACGGCGCCGGCCGAGGCGGTGAGCGCCACAGTGTACACGACTTTGGCGGCCGGGCCAGCGGCGCCGCGCACGGTGGGTGGGATCGTTCATCACGTTGAAATCAGGAGTATTTTTCAGATCCTCCCGGCGCGCCCAGGCGTGCATGGCGTTTGCGTCACGGCGGGCTGGGGCGGGATTGCGCCGGGCGTGAAAAGGCGTACGCTGCCCCCATTGCTACTGCCAGGAGGCCCCATGCCGCGTTTCCGAGAGCTCAGCCGACGCAGGCGATCCGGCCCGGAGTGGCTGCTCGTCCTCGGGACGATGTTGGCCGGCTGCCCGACTCCCCCACCCGTCGCCGAGTCGGTGCACAGCCAGCCTCTGGCGGTGACCGCGGGCATCGTGCTCGCCAACGCGGACGGCAAACGCTTGGACATCCTGGCGGCCCATGGCGCAGAGCTGGTGGTGCGCCACCTCGATCACCCGCGCGCCGACGCCGATCGCCTGATCACCGCCGACGGAAAACGGGCCGTCCTGCTCGACAAGACCGGTCGGGTGCTGACCGTGACGGATGCCGTGACCATCAAGACCATCGCGCTGCCCACCGAGTTCGCCGGACTCGCGAGCAGCGACGACGGTCTGGCCGTGGCGCTGTGGCACCCGCAGCAAGGCAGCCTCGGCACGACCCTGGTCAATAGCGACGAAGTGGCGCTCGTGGACTTGGACAAACCGGCCGGCAAGGGCAACCCGGTGTTAGCCACGCTGCCCTCGCTCGGCAAGGCGCCGCTGCGCGCCCGGGTCACCGCGCCCGTGGACGCCGCGGACGGCAAGCACCGCATCCTGTGGGCCGAGACGCAAGGGCGCGTGGGCATCGCCGACTTCACGCCGGCCGGAACCGTGCGCGGGCTGACCGTGCCGCTGTCGGCGCAGACCCAAAGCGCAATCACGCCATCGCGAGCCGTGGTGCGGGCCTCGGCGGGCAAGGTCGATTTGTACCTCATCGCATCTGGGCTGAACGATGTCGTGCACATCGCCATCGATCTGAATCCAGCGTAGCTGACGGCGACCCTGGATCAGGTGGCAGCTGGCGCGACCCCGGTGGACCTGCACCTGTTCGAGCCCAAAGAAGGGCTGCGGGCGCTGACCGCCAATTTTGGCAGCAAGACGTTGGGTTTGCTCGACCCGGGGACCGGGACGGGCCTGGAGATTCCCCTGGGCGCCGCAGTGTCCAGGTTCGTGCCCATCGCGGGCTCCGATGGCAAGCAGCGGCTTTTTGCGTGGCACGGCGGCAAGACTGTCGCCGCCGGGCACCTCGTCGACCTGGACGATCTGCCAAAGAAGAAGGGCAAGGCCGTACGGCGTCTCGACTTCAGTGCCGTTGTGCAGGGTGTGACGCCGGCCGGGCAACTTTTGCTGGTGCAACTGGCGTCGAGCGCGGCCCCGCTGGCATTGGTCAACCCACAAACTGGCAATATCACGGAGTTCCAAGGCACGGGAGAGCTGGTCGGCGTCCTGGCGACCACCCCGGCGGCGCCTACGGCGTTCGTGCTCGGAAGCACCGCCACCGGGTTGCGGCTGTCGCGCATCGACCTGACCACCTTGGCTGGCACGACGGTCAACGTCGGCATGCCAGGGCCCCAGCACCTGGCGCCGCTGGGCGGCTCGGGCGTGGCGGTCCTTGGGGGCGGCGGCGATTGGGGCAACTGGGTGCTCGCGGCGCCGCAGGGCGACCTGGCGGCGGCCAAGCTGCGGTTTGCCGAAGCGTTTGCCCTCGACGGCCTTTTGCAGAAGGAGGCGAAATGAACGCCGCCAGAATCCTCGCCCTCGCAGTCGCCGTTGCCGCTGTGGCCACGCCCGTCCACGGCGAGACTCCCATGGTCGTCGAACCGGTAGTGCTCGGCGTCGACCTCGGCAATGGCTGGATGCGCGTCGGCACCCAAAGCGGCGCAGCGCTGCTCGCACACAACCTTTGGAGCGGCGCCTGGCTGCGCGCCCACGGTGCGGTGGCGCGCGGCGTGCAGGTCGGCCTCAGCTGGTGGCGCCCGGCGGAAGAGGGAACGCCGCCGACGACGCGCGGCCACGCAGCGTCGATCGATGTGCGCTATGCCCGCGAATTGGCGTCGTGGCTGCACCCCTACGGTCGGTTGGGTCTTGGCGCCGCGTGGGTCGACCACGAGCGCACCCTTGGGGCCGCGACGTTTTCGGGATCGCAGGTGCTGCCGTTGGGTGTGGCGGCGTTGGGCCTTGACGCGCTGATGTCGCCGGCCACGTGGAGCCGATCGCCCAGTGCCCGCTGGCGCTTCACGGTCGGCGTCGGCTACGAGATGGGCTGGGTCCAACTGGCTGGCGGAGACTGGACGCTGCAAAGCCAGCGCGATCTTTCGCCCGCCCTGACCCAGCGCGATTTGCCGCTGGGCGGCGCGACACTGGCCGGTTTGTTCCAGCGCCTGTCGTTCCTGGTTCGCTTCTAGGGAGGACCCATGCGCGCAACCATCCTGGCCCTTTTGGTCGCTGCGGCGTGCTCTGCGAGCGCAGGCGGTGCCCCTGGCGGGTGGGAGGGCGCAGACACCAGCTCGGCATGGACGATGGACGGCACTGGCGCCGGGCCGAACACAGGGGGTGCCGCCGCGGCGGACGCCTCTACCGGCAAGCCCCCAGCCGAAAAGGAACCCGAGTCGGACTTCGGCGCGCCGGAAAGTTCGCCGAATTTCGTGTACATCCCGGCCTCGGACAGCGACCGGCTGGTGCGCATTTCGGGCGCGACGCTGTCCGTGCAGCTCGTCGAAGTCAGCGCCCAGCCGACCGTGGTGCGCGTACTGCCCAACCAAGACGTTGCGGTGGTGTTGCACCGCGGGTCCGACGACGTCGCGGTGGTTCGGTCCACTGAGGCGGGCGACGAAGTGGCGACGCTGCCCATCTTGCCGCACTGCAACGCGCTGCAGGTGGACCCGGCGGGCCAGCACGCGCTGGCGTGGTACGGCTACGGTCAGGCCAAACCCGGCGACCCGGTGGGCAGCATGCAGGCGGTGAGCATCGTCCGCCTTGCGGCCGGCAAAGACGAATCGCTGACGGTCTCCACCGGTTTCAGGCCGCGCCAAGTCACCTTCACCAAGGACGGCGGCAAGGCCCTGGTGGTCACCGACGACGGCATCAGCATCGTGGCACTGGCCACCGCAAAGAACGGCGACATCGTCACGCCGGTGCCTGTGACGACCAAGCTCCTGGTCAAGGTCGAGCGCGAAGTGCAGACCACCGACGACGGCACCTGGGCCGTGGTCCGCGACGCCGACAGCCAACAACTGGGCATGGTGCATCTGCCGAGCAAGAAGATCGCCACCATCGCCCTGCCAGCCACGCCCACCGACCTCGACCTGGTGCCGAACGGCGGCGGCGCGCTGCTGGTCTTGCGGCAAGCAAAGTTGGTGGCGAGGGTGGCGTTGCCGGCGGCGGCGACGGAGGTGTTCGACGTGCAGTTGGCGCCGATGGGCGACCTGTTCGCCGGTCTTGCGCGGGTGACCGACGACGGCAAGTACGCCCTGCTCTACACCAGCGTCGACGGGGTCGAGCAGGTGGCGACCCTCGAGCTCGGGAGCGGCAAGGTGCAGGCCGTGGCGATCAAGAAGACGGTGGACTCGGTGATCCTGCCGCCCGGCACCCACAAGGCTGTGCTGCTGCACAAGCCGGCCGCTGGCAAAGGGGTCACCGACCCGACTGAAAAGTTCGTCGACGACGCCGACGGATACACGCTACTCGACCTGGACACCGGCTATTCCAAGTTGGTTCTGACGCCTGTCAAGCCGAGCGGCGTGGCGTTGTCGCAGGCGCCGGACAAGGCCTGGTTCTTGCTGCCGGATCCCAAAGGCGTGGCGCACACGGTGCAGGCGGCAGCGCTGGCGTCGTTTTTGACCGCAGAGCACGCGCTCGGCTCCAAGCCGGAACACGCGCGGTTTCTGCCCAAGGCCGGCGTAATGGCCGTGACGCAACTGCACCCGTCGGGCCGGGTGACGTTCCTCGACGCCAAGACCGGCGTCGCCAAGACGGTGACAGGCTATGAACTCAACAGCAAAGTCAAGTAGTTGCCCGGGACTTGCGGTCGTCGCGTCGGCGCTTTTCGTCTACACCCTGGGTGGTTGCGGAGATGGTGCCGCTTCCGGTGACGGGTCGAACGGCGCTGGGGGGGCGGCTGGCGGATGGTTCAGCGACGAAAGTCAGGATGCGGGCGCTAGCGATAGCTCAGGGGCAAAGTCCGACGCGGGCGGGCTTCCCGCCAAGGACACCGCGGCCCCGCCGCCGCCCGAAAAGGAGCCGGAAGCGGATTTCGGCGCCCCTGAAAGCTCGCCCAACTTCGTCTACATCCCGGCGACCGACGCCGACCGGCTGGTGCGCATTTCCGGGGCGTCGCTCGCGGTGTCGCTCATCGAGGTCAGCGCCCAGCCGACGCGGGTCAAGGTCCTGCCCAACGACGACATCGCGCTGGTGCTGCACCGCGGCGCCGACGAACTCGCGGTGGTCCGCAGCACCGAGGCCGGCGACCAGGTCACGACGCTGCCGATTCTGCCGCACTGCAACGCGCTGGTGCTGGACGCCGCCGGCAAACACGCCATCGCTTGGTACGACCACGCGACCGCCAAACCGGGCGACCCCGTTGGCAGCTTGCAGGCCGTCAGCCTCGTGCGCATCGCTGCGGGCAAGGACGCCGCGCTGTCGCTCTCGACCGGATTTCGTCCGCGCAGTGTCACCTTCACCAGCGACGGCAGCAAGGCGCTGGTCGTCACCGACGACGGGATCAGCATCATCGGGCTGGCCACCGCCCAAGACGGCGACATCGTGCCGCCCGTGGCGGTGACCGACAAGCCGCTGACCAAGGTCGACCGCGAAGTCCAACTGACCGACGACGGACTGTGGGCGCTGGCGCGCGAGGCGAACAGCACCGAAATCGCCATCGTGTACCTGCCCAGCAAGAAACTGGTGACCCTGGCGATGCCCGCGACGCCGACCGACCTCGACCTGGTGCCCAAGGGCGGCGGCGCCCTTTTGGTGCTGCGCGATGCCCAGCTTGTCGCGCACGTGACCCTGCCGTCGGCAGCGACGGAATCGTTCCCCGTGAAACTGGCGCCGCTGGGCGACCTTTTTGCGGGCCTTGCCAGGCTGACCGACGACGGCAAGACCGCGGTGCTCTACACCAGCATCGCCGGGACCGAGCAAGTGGGCGTGCTGGCGTTGGGCACAGGCACCGTGCAACCGGTCGCGATCAAGAAGACAGTGGACAACGTGCTTCTTGTGACCGGATCGCGCAAGGCCGTGCTGATGCACAAGCCCGCACCTGGCCCTGGCTACAACGACCCGGCCGAGAAATTCGTCGACGACGCCCACGGCTACACGCTGCTCGACCTCGATACGGGCTACACCAAGCTCGTGATCACCCCAGTCAAGCCGACCGAGGTGGCGTTTTCGGCGGCGCCAGTCAAAGCCTGGTTCCTGTTGCCTGATTCGGCCGGGTTGGCACACGCGCTGCAGGGGGCGGCGATGGACACGTTCCTGACCGCGGACCACCCGCTCGGCAGCAAGCCCGAGCACGCCCGGTACCTGCCCATGGCGGGTGTGGTGGCCGTAACCCAGAGCCACCCCTCGGGCCGCGTGACCTTCGTGAACGCCGTGACCGGGCTGGCCAAGACCGTCACCGGCTATGAGCTGAACGGCAAGGTCAAATAGGGGCTGAACGGACCCCCCCTTTGTTCAGATCCATGAAACTGCTGATGTTTCCGACCATCGCGTGATCGCGGCGGCGCCGAGCTACCAGTGGCCGAGGATGCCCCACGAGGGCGCGACGGTCGTCCCTTCCAGGCTGCGCTCGGCCCCAAAGGCCGCAATCGACCCAGACGCCCGCAACACCGACAGCTCTCCCACGAAATAGACGTAGCGATAGCCGACCGCGAAGCCGATGTGGCCGCCGAAGTAGTCCATGCCGTCGTCGATGACATCGCGCCCGAGGCCAATCTCGCTCGCGTCCACCGTCAGGGTGAACAGGCTGCGCATCGCCTTGACACCGAGCCAAAGGCGCCCCCACTCGCGGAATTCGCGGCCCAACTGCGCGAACGCTTGCAGGTCCCAGCGCGTGGTGTCGGCGATTTCGACATAGCTGTTGAGGTCATTGAGGTAGGGGATGACCGAGGTGCCGGTGTTGTAGCCGGCCCGCAGACCGAAACCCGCGTGCCACCGGTCCCAGTCGACCCCGCGGCGCAAGCTCAATGCGTAGATGCCGTTGCCGAATCGGAAATTGGTGTCGATGCGGTAGCCCAGACCAAGCGTGACGTCGATGTGCGCGCCGTAGCCGGGGCCGGCCAGCGCAATGGCCACCGCCCTGCCGGCCAGGTCGCGAGCTTGAGCTTGCGTCAACGACTTGTCGCGCGCGGCCTGCACCAGTGCTTCGGCAGAGGTGATGGTGTCGTCCAAGGCACCGAGCGGGGCTACGACGTTGTTGATCTCCGAGATTTGCAGTTCGCCGCCGCGCAGCACCCTGGCCGGGCGGGCCTCTGACAGGTTGACCGCGCAGCCGGAGACTGAGGCAACGCACGCAAGCAGGGCCGCGGCGGTGCGCATCAGATGTCTTCGCCCATGGGCGCCTCGGGCGGCGCGCGCAGCACCACCGCCGGCAGATCGACCCGCTGACCGTTGACGACCAGGTCGGTGAGGCGGATTTCCAAGCTCGGGAACCGCCGCAGGTCGCGGGCACCCTGGTTGATGCCGAACGAAAATCGGGTGTTCTGGCCGCGCTCGAGTGCACGTTTGTCGACACCGTCGCGCAGCCCGAGGCCGGCCAGCTTGCGGCCGATGTCGGCGCCGATGCCTGACAGTTCGCCGTCGAACACCGTTCCATCCGGCAGCGTCACCGTGACCTGGTCGCAGGTGATTTCCGCCGGTTCTTCGCCCGTATTGGTCAGTTCGAGCGTGACCTCGATGCGGCGCTGCGCCACGCTCGACTCGACCACCGACAGGGCGATGGGCGTCGCGGCGACCGGTTCGCCATGGAACTGCCACGACCTGCGCATGGCCGCACAGCCGCCACAGACCACAGCCGCCAGCACCGCGAGGGCCATCCATCGGTGCTGGGGGCGACAAGACAAAGCGCGACCTCGGCTGGCCGGCAAGCATGCCCCCACCTGGGCTGGGGGGCAACCCCAGCGCATGGTCAGGGAGTGGATCCAAGCCCCCCCATTGTTCAGATAGATGATTCTTCTACACTTTTTTGGCCGGAACCGGCAACGGCGGCCCCCGGTGGTCGCGCTGACACTGCGATGACACGCCAGGGCCCAGCCACGGCATCCTTGTCGGGTCGCTGGCCGGCCGTTGGTTTGGGCGTGGCCAGCGCGTTTGCGTTGGGACGATCGGGCCGGCGGTGCGCGCGACCCCCAGGCGCTGCCGCGCCCGGTCGTTGGCAACCGTCCGGGGGACCCCGATGGCGTGCACGGTGATGCTGGTGCAACCGGCGTACCAGCGCCGAGTCAGGGCCATCGCGCAGACGACGGTGGGGCCGCCGCTCGGGCTGGCGTGGCTGGCGGCCGTGTTGCGCAGCCAGGGCGTAGCGATCGCGGTCGTGGACGCCAATGCGCTCGACCTCACCCTGGATCAGGTGGCCGACCGCGTGGCGGCGGGCCAACCGGCGCTGGTGGGCCTGACCGCGGTGACGCCGACCATCGAAGCCTGCGCCCGACTGGCAGGGCTTGTCCGCGCGCGCTTGCCGCGGGTGCGCATCGCTATCGGCGGCGTCCACGCCAGCGCTCTGCCCGTCGAGACGCTGCGCAACTACCCGGTCTTCGACGTGGCTGTTGCCGGCGAGGGCGAACCGGTCATCGCGGCGCTCGCCCAGGGCGCGGCGCGGGCGGTTGCGCAGGACGCGGTGCCAACTTGGCCCAATTTGGACGGCGTCTATTGGCGGGACCCGGCGGGCCAGGTGCTGGGCGGTGGCTTCAGCCGCGTCGCGGACCTGCGGCACCAGCCCCGGCCAGCGTGGGACTTGCTGCCGATGGCGCGCTACCACACCCCCGATGGCCGCCGCTTTGCCGCCGTGATGGCCCAGCGCGGATGCCCGGCGGCGTGCAGCTACTGCGCCGTGCCGGTGTTCATGGGCCAGCAAGTGCGCCGCCGTGACCCGACCGAAGTGGCGGACGAACTCGCCGACCTCGCCGACCGTTTTGGAGTCCGGCAGGTCGGATTCCTCGACGACACCTTTACCATGGATCGCGGTTGGGTGCTGGAGCTGTGCGCGGCGCTGGTCACCAACGAAGTGGCGGTCCGGGTGCGGTGGTCGTGCCTGACCCGCGTCAATGCCATCGACGTGCCCCTGTTGCGGTCCTTGTACGGCGCGGGCTGCCGGCGCGTCGAGTTGGGCGTCGAGAGCGGGTCCCCGGCCGTCCTCAAGCGCCTGCGCAAAGGGACGACGGTGGACCAGGCGCGCGCGGCGTTCGCGGCGGCGCGGCAGGTCGGCATGCCGACGATGGCCTTTGTGATGGTCAACGCTCCGGGCGAGACGCGCGACGACTTGCAGGCAACCGAGGCCCTGGTGCGCGAACTCGACCCGGATTGGCTGCAAGTGTCGTTCGCGACGCCGTACCCGGGAACCGAACTTCGCGCTGCCTGGCTTGCGCAGGGGCTCCGGCTGCCGCAGGGCTGGGACGGCTACAGCTTCCTGCGCGACGTCGCGGTGGACCAACCCCAGTTGCCTGCATGGGAGGTGCGCAGGGCCGCGTGGCGGATGCAATTGCGGCACTACGCGCGGCCGGCCTGGCTTGCCCGGCAAATCGGCGCCCTGTTGCGGGGCGAGGGCGACGCGCGGGCCTTTGCTGCTGCGGCGACGGTCGGTGTGCGGCACCTATGGGCGACGGCGCGCGCCTTGGGGTGAAAGCCGCGCCCAGATAAGGGACTGGAAAATAATAAGTCGATCACTCTCACATCAGGACGGAGCCGCGAGTCGGACCTTTGGTCCGCGAACTGGCGACCCACCGAGCAAGCAAACGGGCCGAAGAAATGATTGAGTAAATCATTTCCTCGCCCTAACGGGCTTGCGCGCCGTCACAGCGTCACCGCGGGTGCCGACTCCCCCTCCGCGCGGTCAAATCGCCGCGGCCGGGGTTGGCCACGGCGAGACGGCCCGCTCGACCCCCAAGGCCTGCGCGCACGGGCCGACAATCTGCGCCAGGGCGCCCACGCACGCAGCCGCGTAGTCGCGGGCCGGCAGGCGGCCGGCGACCAACCGGGCGGAGTTGCCCACCGCGGCCAAGATCTCCGAGCGCGGGTCACGGGTGGGCGCACCCTGCTGCACCTGTGCAAACGCTGCCGCGATGGCGCGCCGCACCTCGGCCCCGGCAGATTGCGCCCAGGCCCAGCGCACGAACCGCCACGCCAGTTCCGCGTGCCGCGCCTCGTCGTCGGCCATCACCTGCAACGTCTCGCGCAGCGCCCCCGGACCAGCCCGCCGCGCCGCCGTGCCGAGGCAGACCGCCGCCAACGTCTCGCCCACGCAGCCCTCGACCACGGCGGCGTAGGCGGCCTCAGCGAGACTCGCGTGCGCGCCAAGGTCGCCGCACTGCAGGGCGCCCGGGCCATCGCCCTGTCCGTCGAGCGACTGGGCGACGGCGCAGCATTGGCGGGCGTGGCGCACCTCGTCCGCAGCGGCCTTTGCCGCATCGGCCACCAGGTCAGGCGGCGCGCCAAAAGTCAGCAGGTCCATGCCAAAGCGCAGGAAACTCGCGATGGCTGCGTGTTCGTCCGCGGCATCGGCGCGCCAGGCTGCGGCAAGGGCAGCGCGCTCGGCGGCGTCCAGATCGGCAAACGGGTCTGCCGTGGCCGGGCCAACCTCCGCGCAGTACCCGTGGCCTGCGTTCGACCACGGGCTGCTGGACACGAGCGCCGCGACCCGCACCGCGCCGTCCACGACCAGGGGCCGGCCGCAGCACGCGCCGGTGCAGAACCAATAGCAGCAGGTGTCGCCGACGACCACGCCAGGGGCCGCCGCCGGATTGCAACAGCCGTCCTTGACGAGGTTTGGGTCTGGACAACCCTCAGGCGGAAGGACCCCGCTATAGGCGTCGGGCGCACTGTCGCCCCCCATCGGTGGCGACTCGATGTTGGCCTTGAGGGCCTTGGCGGTGAAGCACTCTTGCTGTGCCTTGCCAAACGTGCAGACTGGCGGCCCGATGTCGCTGACCGCGTCGGCCTTTGCGGTGTCGGCGGTCGTCGCGTCGGGCGCACCGGCGCCATCGGATGCAACATCGGGCTTTGCGGTGTCGGCGGGCGGCACGTCTTGCGCTGCGGCCTCTGGGCCCGCAACGTCGGCCGGGCTGGCCGTATCCCCGGCCATAGCCTCCTGGGCGTCCATTGCGTCCAGGGCGGTGGACGTATCGGCCGCGGCGTCGCTGGCGGTGTCCTTTGCCACCCCGTCGAGCGCCGGTGAGCCGTCCACCGCGGTCACGGCATCGACCGCGCCGGCCCCTGCCGCGCTTGTATCTGCCAGGGCCGGCGGCGCCGTACACGCTGACGCGGCCGGCCCGCTGCCCAGCAGGCCCATGGCCGCCAGAATCCGATGACGAAAACGGCTGTGGTCGCGCATGGCTGCCCCCGGGCCGACGACCGGACCCGCGGCGAGTATGGCAGGCACCGGCATGGACCGGCAAGTAGGGCCTGAACGCGCCGGAACGCGCCGGAACGCACCCCCCATTGTTCAGATGGATGAAATCGCGTCTGTTTTCTGGCTGTCCGCGGCACGGGCCGGGCCGCCCGGCCACGATCGCCGGGCCGCCGCATCCCATGGGTCGCACCTGGGCCAATAAAAGCGATGACGATCATGGATCTGAACAAAGGGGGGATCGTTCTGGCCGGCGGTTTTCACGCCGGGCGATTGCGGATACCCTGCCGCCGGAGCCGCCGCCGCCCGTGCGCGGCCCTCGCAGGAGGAACCCATGCGCCCCGTAGCCACGGCCGCGACCGACCCCGGCACCGTGCGCGGCGACAACGCCGATGGCTACGTGGCCGACGACGTGCACGGGGTCTATGCGGTCGCCGACGGCAGCAGCGGCCCCCCGGGCGAACTGGCATGCCGCCTCGTGCTGCAGGCCGTGGCCGATCGGGCGGGCAAGGTGCAGCGCGCCGCGCTGGCCGCCGTCTGCGGCGAGGTGGACCCCTCGACCGGCCGCAGAGCGGTGCTCGACGCCCTCAGCACCCTTTTCCAGGACGTCCACGCCGACCTGTTGGCGCTGGTCCACGAGCGACGCGATCTGCGCGGAGCGACCACCACCGCCACCATCGCAGTCTGGGACGGCCGCGGCGTGTACATCGCCCACGTCGGGGACTGTCGGCTGTACCTGCTGCACGACCGCGACCTGCGGCAGTTGACGGTGGACCACACCATGGTCGAGGACTTGGTGCGCATGGGCCACTTGCGCGCCGAAGAAGCCGCGTCGCACCGGTTGCGCGGTGTGGTCAGCCGCAGCGTGGGCGAGTCGTCGCACTGTAAGGTGGACCTGGGCTACGTCGAGGTCGCGCCGGGCGACCGGCTGCTGCTGGTCAGCGACGGGGTCAGCGACTACCTGTCGGGCGACGAATTGTGGAAGGTGCTGTGGCCGGGCGGATCGGCGCACGCCATTGTCACCGACGCGCTCAAGGCCGGGTCGGCCGACAACGTGACGGCTGTGGTGGTCCATCTGCCCGAACCCGGCGTGCCCACGACGGTCATCTCGTCGGTGTCCGAGGTGTTGCAGCATACCGAGCGCCTCGATCTGTTGGCAGGCCTGAGCTTCTGCCGGCACTTGCGCACCGACGAGCTGATGACAGTCCTGCGCTACGTGCACGAGGTGCAACTGCTGCCGGGGACGACGGTGTTCCGCCAGGGCGACGCAGGCAGCGACGTGTACCTGGTGGCCAAGGGCAAGTTGGCGGTCGAGGTGGACGGCCAGCAGGTGACGACGCTCGGGGTTGGCGCCCATTTCGGCGAGATCGCGCTGGTGTCCGGTCAGGCGCGCTCGGCGACCATCCGGGCCGTCGAACCGGCGCGCATCCTGCGCCTGAGCCGCGACGACTTCTTTGACCTGAGCCAGCGCGACCAGTCGGTGGCCGTCAAGATCCTGTGGTCGTTCGCGCAGACGTTGGCGGGCCGCGTCACCGACCTCAGCACGCAACTGGCGGACTGGAAAAGCCATAGCGCGCCTCGCGCCAGCGATGCCTCGCGGACGATGCCGATGACGGCCGTGCCCGACCCGTCGCTGCTCGGCAAGAAGCGCTGACAGCCGCCATGCCGACGGGGCCCCTGCCACGGTACTTCGTCGCAGACGCCGGCGAGCCGCGGGCGCTGCCACAACCCCAGGCCGCAACGTTGTGCGAAGCGGTCGACGTCGTGACCCTGGGCGATGCACGCGGACCGGCGACGTGTGCAGTCGTGCGCGACCTCGCGGGGCGGTTGCTGCTGTGCCCCGAGGCCGTCGCCCAGGCCGACGCCACGCTCAAGCCGCTGCTGGTCCACGCCGAAATCGCGCGGGGTGCGCCTCCCCGCTTTGTCCAGGCCAGTTCCCTGTGGCTTTTCGTGCCGGGCGCCGCAGAACTGCCCGAGGACGGTGAGCCGGCGGCGGCGCCCATCCAGCTTTTGGGGACGCTGCACGGGCCATTCGGCCCGGGTCCGACGGCGGCGTTCGCAATCGAGGGCCGGCTGACCGTTCGCCGCGGCGACTGGTTGTTGGGGCTGCTGCGCGGCCACGATCGCCCGTTCGCGCTGGGCAGAACCGGCGAAGGTCACATCGGCCATGCGCTGCTGCCCGGCGGGGACCCGGCGCAGACCGTGGATGGCAAGGATCTGGTGCTGGCCTACCCGCTGTTTCCGAGCAGCGCCGATGGACCGCTCGGCAATGGCGCGCTGGTGGCACAGTGGCTCGAAGAGCTGTTGCACAACCTGCAGGCCGCGGTGCGCGCCGTACGCACGGACCTCCCTTTTGCCCAGGCGCTGGTGCCGGTCGCGGACCGCGGCGCGATCGAGGCGCGGCTGGTGGGCCAGGGCTTCGCGGTGCGCGGCGACCAAGCAGTGCGCGATCGCCTGTTCGTTCGCGACGACGTGGTGACGCTGCCGCAGGTCGCAACGCTCGAAAACTTGCTGGATTGCGGCCGGTCGGCGCTCGAAGCCCTGCTCGGCTTCGGTTATCCGGACACGTGGGCGCGGGCGCTGCATGGCCGAGTCGGCGCATCGGCGGGCCGCATCCCGGTTGTCCTGGCCAGGCCGGCAGAACGAGGCGAACCCGCGGCCGCGGCCGAAAGACCGCCGCCGCCGCGCAAGCCCAGCGCCGCCGCCGACTGGATGGCCGACTTCGCCGAATTGCCACGCGCCGCAGATGCGCCCAAGATTGCGCCGCGGGCGCCAGCGACCACGCCACCGCCGGCCCGACGGACATCCCGGCCGGCCCCGCCCGCACCAGCCGAAAACCCCGACTGGATGAAGGATTTCGAATAGCCCACTCCGCGAGGATCCGATGCGCCACGAACACGAACGCCCCGTCGAGCCCTTCAGCGACCTGCACGTCGAGCACGGCCATGTGCGGGCAACGCTCTTGCACGACCCGTCGGTCGAAGGCCTGGATGTGGGCCTGTACCTGGACGGATCGGGCAGCATGAACGACGAGTACAAGAACGAACAGGTGACCACCGGCGGCGGCCTGCTGTGGGATCTGTTTGGCTGGGGCTCGCCACCTGTGACCAGCACGCTCGACAACCAGGTCGAACCGCAGGCGCGGTGGATGCTCAAGTACCTGGCGACCAAGGACCGCAACGGCTCGCTGCGTGTTGCGTACTGGGCGTGCGGCCAGAGCGGCGCCGACATCGAGGTCATCGGCGAATTGACCGGCGCCAACACCGACGACCTCAAGTTCCCGGGACCGCGCGAAGCCGGTGCCCGCACCGTGCTGACCCCGGCGCTGCGCGACTACGTCAACTACCTCGAGGCCCAGAGCCGGTCCGGTTGCAAGCGGGGCTGCTGCGTCATATTGACCGATGGCCAAATTCACGACATCGACGATGTGCATCGGTTCAGCCAGTCCGTCGTACAGCGCATCACCCGCGGGTCGCTGCCGCGCACCAACTTCATTCTGGTCGGCGTCGGCGACGGCGTGGACGAGGAGCAATTGGAGAAGCTCGCCCACATGGAGTTCGCCGGGGTGGGCCACCTGTGGTGCCACCGCATCGCCAAGGAAATCCACGAGGTCGCGGAACTGGTCGCCGTGCTGGTCGATGAGACGATGACGGTCGCGGCCGGCGGCACAATCTATGACGACAAAGGCAAGGTGGTCCACTACTACGAAGGACGGCTGCCGGCGGTGTTGGAGTTCGAGGTGCCGGAGGGCACGACCAGCTTCACGCTCGAGGTCAATGGCCAGCGCTTTACCCAGCCGCTGCCGGGCGACGAGGACGAGGATCACGACGAGGACGAAGATCACCACTAGGCCGCGATCCCATCGCGCGGAAATTCGTTCGTCGGTTCAACGACCTGAACAGTCCCCCCCTCCAAGCGCCGCCATGCACCACCACGAAGTCATCTCACGGCCCTTCTCCGACGTGCACGTCAGCGGCAACCGCGTGGTGGCGACGCTGTTGCACGACCCGACGGTCGAGGGCTTGGACGTCGCCCTGTACATGGACGGCAGCGCCAGCATGGAACCGGAGTACGGCCCGCGCGGCGTGCTGGCCAGGTTGGGCGGCGCGCGCAACACCGTCGAACCGCAGATGCGCTGGATGCTCGAATACCTGGCCAGCAAGGACCGCAACGGGATGCTGCGGGTGGCGTATTGGGCGACCGGCGACGGCACCCAGTTGGAGATGGTGGGCAACCTGACCGGCCCGCAAGCCAAGGAGTTCAAGTTTCCCGGGCCTCAGTTCTACGGCAAGGACACGGTGATGTTGCCGGCGCTGCGCGATTTTCTGGGCTACGTCAAAGCCGAGGTCGGCAACGGACTCAAGCGCGGACTGTGCGTCATCATCACTGACAGCCAGGTGCGCGACGCGAGCGATGTGCAGGCGTATTCGACCCAAGTCGCCAAGGAGATTGCGGCGGGCCGGTTGCCGCGCATGAATTTCGTGCTGGTCGGCGTGGGCAGCAAGGTCGATGAAGCGCAGATGGAGGCGATTTGCCACGCCAGCTACCCAGGCGTGGGCCACCTGTGGTGCCATCGCGTCGCTGACCGCATGGAAGAGATGGCGGACTTGGTGGCTGTGCTGGTGGACGAGACGATGACCGTGGCGGCCGGCGGCACCATTTACGACGACAAGGGCAACGTCCTCAAGGTCTACGAAGGCAGACTGCCGGCGGTCCTGGAGTTCGACGTGCCCCCAGGGGTCGAGGGGTTCGCGTTGGAGGTGGCGGGCCAGCGCTATCCGCAGGCCTTGCCGCGCGAGGACGACCACGGCGACGACGGCGAACCCGCGCAGGTGTTCTCGCCGCAGGTGCAACGCGCACCAGCGCAGGGCCACCGCGGCCACCGCCATTAGGCGCATGGGAGACAGGATCATGGCGGAACCCCCACCCGCCGCCCCGCCGGCGTTCAAAGTCAAGGCCATCGGCGCTGCCAAGAAGGGCGCAGGGCTCGCGCCCGCCCTTGGCCATGTGCACGGCCCAGGCTGCGGCCACGGTCATCCCCACGAGGCGGGCCACGACCACGACCACGCCAAATGCGATCACGACCACGACCACGATCACACCCATGTCGAAGCGCCCCCCACACAGCGGGCGTGCGAGCAGGGCGCGCTGGCGGTGCAACTGGACCTGGAGGCGCTGCTGCCCGGCGAAACCGATGACGAGGGACGGTTTGCCAAGCTGGCGGACGCGCTGCAGCGGATCGTCGGCGTCGTTCGCGTCCACCTGCGCACCGACGGGCCGCACGCCGAGGTTTGTGTGCACTACGACCGCGAGGTGGCGCGGCCTGTCGCGCTCATCGGCGAGGTCCGCCATCGGGCGGGCGCCGTTCGCCAGCGCTACGTCGCCCAGACGTGGTTCGTCAACGGCATGGACAGCGCACAGTGTGGCTACGTCATCGAACACGTGCTGCAGCGCACCCCAGGCGTGCTCAGCGCCAACGTCGCCTATGCGGCCGAACGTCTGGTGGTCGAATTCGACGCTGAGCGGGTGACGGCCGCCGACCTCGCGCGGCGCATCGGCCATCTGGGCTACGAGTTGCACGAACCCGAAGCGGGCCACGTCTGCGCCCACCACGCCCACGCCGGCGGACTCGCACCCAAGCTCGAACTGCCCTTCGTCGTCGTGTCGGGCGTCCTGCTGGCGCTGGACCTGGTGCTCGGCGCGCTGGGCCAGCGACCGCCGTGGCTCGAAACCGCACTGTGCGCAGCGGCGCTGGTCTTTGGTGGTGCATTTGCTGGCCGTGCGGCCCTGATGGCCGTGCGCGCCCGGCACGTCGACATCGAGGTCCTGACCGTGCTGGCCGCGTTTGGGGCCGCGGCCATGGGCGCGTGGTTCGAGGGCGCATTCCTGCTTTTCCTTTTCTCTCTAGGGCACATGCTGGAGCATCGCGCCCTGGACAAGGCGCGGCGGGCGATCGAGGCCCTGGGAAAGCTGCGCCCGGAAAGCGCGCGGGTCGAGCGCGCCGGCGCCGTGGTAGACACGCCGGTGGGGTCTGTTCAGGCCAATGAAATCGTTCTGGTTCTTCCCGGAGATCGCGTGCCCTTGGACGGCGTGGTCGTCGAGGGCGAATCCCACGCCAACCAGGCGGCGCTGACCGGCGAGAGCCTGCCGGTGCCCAAGACGGTGGGCGACCCGGTGTTCGCGGGCAGCCTGAACGCCGATGGCGCCTTGCGTGTGCGCGCGACCAAGACCGCCGGCGAATCGACCCTGGCCAAGCTGGTGGATCTGGTCACCCAAGCCGAGGCGCGCAAGGGCAAGGCTCACCAAGTCACCAAGCGGCTGGAGCAGATCTTCGTGCCGGCCGTCCTCGCCGCCACGCCTGTGCTCGTGGCGGCGCTGTGGTGGACGGGGACGCCGGTGCAGGACGCCGTGCTGCGGGGCCTGTCGTTGCTGGTCGCGGCGTCGCCGTGCGCGCTGGCTGTCGCCACCCCGGCGGTGGTGCTGAGCGCGGTCGCCAGGGCCGCCCGCAGCGGCGTGCTCATCAAGGGCGGCGTGCACCTGGAGACGTTGGGCAAGCTCGGCGCCGTGGCCTTCGACAAGACCGGCACGCTCACCGTGGGCCAGCCCACCGTGCAGAATGTCGTGCCTATCGCCCACTTGGGCGCGGACGAAGTGTTGGCCATGGCCGCCAGTGCTGAGATGCTTTCCGCGCACCCACTGGCGGTCGCGGTCGTCGAGGCTGCGCGCGCCCGCGAGCTGCCGCTGCGGCCGGCGGGGCAGGCCAAGGCGATCCACGGCAAGGGCCTGTACGCCCGTGTGGACGGCAAGGACGTCAAGCTCGGCAGCGCCGCCTTTTTCGCCGATCTGCCCGAAGTGGCGACGCAGGCCGTGGTGGCCGAGCAGGGCCAAGGCCGCACGACCATGGTGGTGGCCGTCGACGACGTGGTGGTGGGCGTGCTGAGCCTGGCCGACACACCGCGCCGCGAAGCCATCACCGCGCTGTCGCGGCTCAAGGCCATCGGGCTGCACCGCACGGTGATGTTGTCCGGCGACGCGGCGATGGTCGCACAGGCGGTGGCGCGGCAGTTGGGTCTGGCCGAAGCCAAGGCGCCGCTGCTGCCCGATGGCAAGGTGGCGCACCTGCGACAGATGATGCGCGACGAACCCGGCAAGGTGGCGATGGTCGGCGACGGCGTCAACGACGCGCCCGCGCTGGCGACGGCGCATATCGGCGTTGCGATGGGCGGCGCGGGCAGCGACGTGGCTTTGGAGACCGCCGACGTGGTGTTGATGGGCGACGACCTGCGCAAGCTGCCGTTCGCAGTGCAGTTGGGCAGGGCCGCGCAGACCGCCGTGCGCGCCAACATCGCGGTGGCGCTCGGCGTGGCGGCCGTGCTCATCGTGGCAGCCGTCGCAGGATGGGTGCAGGTCAGCCAAGCGGTGCTGCTGCACGAGGGCAGCACGGTGTTCGTGGTCGTCAACGGGCTGCGGCTGCTGTGGTTTCGAGAAAAGTGAAGCGCCGAATCAGGCGACATACTCCCATACGCTACCGGCCGGCGACGGGTCGCCATCGACGCGATCCACGCCGCTGTGCGGCTGGCCGGACAGGTGGCGCAGGATCCAGAATACGGCCTCAAGGTCGTCGGTGCCGGCGGCCGCCGCCAGATCGGCCAGGGTCCGCTCGCTGTTGGGCTGCCGGCGCAGCGCAGCGACCACCTGGTGCTGCAGGTCGATGACGGCCTGCGCAGCTTTCTTGCCGGCCTCGACGCCGGGCTGGTGGTAGGCGTTGATGCCGACGCGGTGCGCGTACAGACCCACGGCGCGATCGTAGAGCGCAATCAGCGCGCCGATGGTGTGGGCGCCGCAGTCGTGGACCGTGAGCGTCAGGTTGGGCCTGCCGGCGTCGGTCAGCGCCGTGCGCGTGCCCTGCAAGAACCCCGACAGGTAGTCGCCGCTGGTGATGCCCGGTTCGACCTCCAAGTCGGGCCGATCCTCCTGCCGGTCCTGCAGCACCTCGATGAAGGTCACAAAGAAGTTGCGCACGCCGTCGCGCAACTGCTGTACGTAGGCGTGCTGATCGGTCGAACCCTTGTTGCCGTAGACCGCGATGCCCTGGCACACCTCGCGGCCGGCCAGGTCAAACTGTTTGCCCAGCGACTCCATGACCAGCTGTTGCAGGTAGCGAGAAAAAAGCTCCAACCTGTCCTTGTACGGCAGCACCACCATGTCGCGCGCACCCGCGCCACCGGTCGCCTCGTGCCAGGCAAAGGCCAGCCACGCCGCCGGATTGTCGAGCGGGTCCAAGCTGCGGGTGGCGTCGTCCATCGCCGCGGCGCCGGCCAGCAGATCGGCGATGTCCAGGCCCTGCAGGGCGGCGGGCAGAAGGCCAACGGCCGAAAACACGCTGGTGCGTCCGCCGACCCAATCCCACATCGGGAACGTGCCGAGGAAGTTGCGGGCCTTGGCGACACGGTCGAGTTCGCTGCCTTCGCCGGTCACCGCTATCGCGTGCCGCGCAAAATCGAGTCCGGCGCGATGGTAGGCTGCGGCGGCCTCGATCATGCCGTTGCGGGTCTCCTTGGTGCCGCCGGACTTGCTGATGACCAACGTCAACGTCGTGGACAGTCGAACGCCGATCTGGTCGAGCGTGCGATCGATGCCGTCGGGGTCGGTGTTGTCGAAAAAGTGCACGGCCAAACGGTCGTGCGGTGAGGTCAGCGCGGAGGCCATGAACTGGGGACCGAGCGCCGAACCGCCGATGCCGATGACCAGGATGCGGTCGAAAGCGCCGCCCATCTGCGGCGCGATCCGACCCTTGTGGACATCGGCAGCGAAGCGCTGGACGCGGTCCAGGGTGTCCTCGATCGCGCCGCGCAGTTGGGCATTGGGCGCCAGGCGCGACGCGCGCAGCCAGTAGTGGCCGACCATGCGGTTTTCGTCGGGGTTGGCGACGGCTCCGGCCTCGAGTTGCCGCATCGCCTCGCAACTCGGCGCCCAGGTGGCCAACCGGGCGCGCACCGCGGCCGCGTCGACGTCGGGCGCATACAGGCGCGACAGGTCGAGCGCGACGAGTTCAGTGTCGAGGTGCAGCGCGCAGAACGTCTCGAACGGATGGGTGGCCACGGGGTGCCTCCAGGCAGGTGGAGGCGCCCTTGTCACTCAAATCCGCCGGCGGGTCAAGCCGAGCGCGCACAGGGCCAGCAACCACGCCCATCCGGCACCCTGCGAGGCTGGACCAGATTGGCACGACGGAGCGGGCGCCGGAGGGTTGCCGGTCGAACCTGCCGACGCGGGCGCGACCGACGAATCCGCCATGACAAACCCACCGTCGGCAGCCGCGGCAGAGAAACCGGACTTGGACTCGGCAGCGGTCTCGACCTGCGCCGTCTCGGCACGCGGGGAAGGCGCTGCATCCGAGCTGCCGGACGCAACCGTGTCCTTGGTTGCTGCGGCCGTGTCGGGCTTGGGCGTCACCTCTGCAGTAGCGGTGTCGGGCTTGCCGCCGGCATCGGGTTTGGCATCGGCGTCTGGGGCCGTCGCACCCGCATCGGGCCCTGTGGCGCCGCCGCCATCTGGCGCGGGCTTGACGCACGCCGCTTCCACGCACATCAGGCCGGTCGCGCACGCCTTCTTGCTGACAACCTTGCCCGTGCAGGGATCGGTCTTGACCACGGCATTGCCGTCGCAGGCAACGAGCGGCTCGCCGCCGGTCGTCGGGCTGTGGACGCATGCGCCGTCGACACAGGCGTCCAAGGTGCACGGATTGCCGTCGCTGCACGGCTTGACGCCACCCGCGAGGCACACGCCAGCGGCGCAGTAGTCGCCGACCGAGCACGCATCGCCGTCATCGCAGGCTGCCGCCACGGGCGCGTTTGTGCACTGGCCGGCCGTGCAGGCGTCCACGGTGCACGCGTTGTCGTCGTCGCAGTTCTTGACGCCGCCGAGTTTGCATACGCCGTTTTGGCAGCCGCCGCCTGCGGTGCAGGGGTCGCCGTCGTCGCACGCGCCATTGGTGGGCTTGTTCTGGCAGCCCGCGGAGCCGCAGGCGTCGGCCGTGCACGGGTTGGCGTCGTTGCATGCGGCAGGATTGGCCTGATGGACACAGGCGCCGTTGTTGCAGGTGTCGGCCGTGCATGCGACGCCATCGCCGCAGTCCTTGGCCTTGCCCTTGCAGGCCCCGCCGCCGCATACGTCGCCGGTGGTGCATGGATTGTTGTCGTCGCAGGCAGCGGCGTTGTTGACGTGGGTGCATGCGCCGTTGCTGCACCCGTCGGTGGTGCACGGGTTGCCGTCGTCGCAGGCGCCGCACGGCTTGGGGCCACACGTCGCGCTGCCGGGACCGGTCTTGCCGGCCGTAGTCAAGCACATCGCCCCGGCCGGGCACGGGTTGTCGCTCAGGTCGCCAGCCGCGTTGCAGGTCAAGCGCTTGCCCTGGTGGCACAGGTCGCCGGCCACCGGCTTGACCTTGGGGTCGTCTTCGCACAGCGCAGCGACGCACTTGGGTTTGGGCGGCACGGCGGTGCTACAGATGGCCCCATAGGCCCCGCAGTTCGCTTCGTCCTTGAGCGCGCCGTTGACGCACGTGGCGATCTTGCCGTTCTTGGGGTCGGGCAGGCAGGTGGTCGTCGTGCCCTGCGCCGGGCAGAAGACCGATACACAGCGCACACCCAGGCTGTCGTCGACGCACTTGGCGCCAAACGCCGCGCAATCGCCGACGCCACATTTTTCGTCGACGATCTTGGTGCCCTCGCAGTGCTTCTTGCACGTGGGCGCGGGCGCCTGGATGAGTTCGCGGCGCGCATTGATGTAGTCCGCCGACACCGAGCGCAGGCCATACACGCAGCCGTACGAGCAGCCCTTGCACTCCCAGGCGTAGACGTTGCCCCACACGTTGCCCTTCTCGTACAGGAAGATGTGGCCCGCGCCGTTCTTGTTGTAGGTGAACGCGTCGCCCAGTTGCGCCTCGGCCTTGGGCGGATGCGTCCACCACGTGGTGTTGTTGGTGAAGTGCAGCGTGCTGTACGGGTGGTAGGCGACGTCGAGCGCCACGGGCTTGTCGACCTGCCAGGCCTTGCCCACGAAACCCGAGCAATCGGCGCCCCACGGCCCGCTGTGCGAGCACTGTGGGCAACCGCTGCTGCCGGGGTTGGGCGTGCACTTGCCCTTGTCGGGCGATCCTGGCTTCCACTTGCTGCCGCCCCACCAGTAGCTGAACCCCGGCACCGTCTTGGCGATGTCGACGATCTGCTGGACGGTCATGGGGTTGGGCGCGGCGGCGACCGGCGGCGACCACCCTGCAACGGCGGCCGCAGCGCAGACGACGAGCCAGGAACTGGGGAAACGCAGCGTGGGCGACGAACGGTTCATGGCGCCCACCTCTCGACCACGATGCCCAGCGGTCCACGGCACAGGTTGACGATTTCGCCCGCGGTGGTGATCCGCACGGTGCGGAACTGCTCCTCGGCCCCCTCAGGCGCGCAGAGTGCGACCTGGGCCGCGACCTTGCCCTGCGGCGTCCAGGCGATCGCCATGCGCTTGCGATCCGCGGGCCGATCGTCTGGCCCAAAGCGCACCAGGTCGGCGGTCAGCCATACGCGGCCACCGGCGTCGCTGTCGAGGTCGGCAATCGCCCACACCGGCAGGTCGAACTGGTGCTGCAGCGCCACCCCCGGCGCCCCAGATTCGGTCTGGCCAACCTGCACACCGGCCACTGCGACCTTGTCGGGCGGGACGCGCAGCGCGCTCAGCAGCCAGTGGCCATCGCGCGACGGCCGGCCCTTGATTGCCGCGGACTTGGACTGCAGCGGCACCAGGTGCGTGTTCTCCAGTTCGAGCCACAGGTGCCCCTGGTGCAGCCACAGTGCGGTAGACAGCCCCGGCTCGGCGACCCCCGCGGCGGCAAGGTCGAGCGTCTGCGCCACTTGACCCGTTTGGGCGTCGAGTTGACGGACCTGGCGATCGACGAGCCGGTCCAGGGTCCACGGCTGACCGGCACCGTCCACGACGAGGTCCTGGGCAGTGCGAGGCGCTGCAATTGCACGCGGCGCCTGACCGTCGGCAAACACCAGGATGCGCCGGTTGACCTGGTCGAGCAGCCACACGCTGCCGTCTGCCGAAACGTCGATGGCCATCGGGCCTTCGAGGTTCTGGTCGCCCTCGGCCACGCGTCCGGCCTGCCCGGGGCCGGAACCCCAGGGCAATCGCGCGACCTCGAAGCGCCGCCACGCACCCCCTTGTACCGGGTTGGTCGCGACCACCGGAGCGACGGCCGAACCACGGGCGGGCATGGGTCCGGCGACCGGCAGGGCGTGGGGCGCCTCGGCCCCTGTGGGCGCCGCGGGTCGATTCACGGGTTCCGGTGGCGCTGCCTGTGTACAGGCCACAGCCCAGGTGGCGACAGCCCACCCCGCCGCCGCTCGTGCGTTCCTTCGCTGCAACATCGCCCCTCCGCTCGGTTTGCCGGACCCGCCGTTTTTTCTGGCGGCGCGGGATGATCGGTTTGGCGGCGCGTTTTGCCGCGCGGTGTTGCACGACTGACACGCAAGGTGGGGTGTCCAGGCCCCGCTTTGTGGCCACCAGCTCCAAAAACGCCACCGGCGCGGCCCGATCCGGTTGTGGGGATCGCGACCGCGCCGGGGCGCGAAAGGCAGACTGCGCGGACTACGCCGAGATGCCGAGGCCGGTGCGGACGGTGTCGCACAAGGTCACCACCGAGCGATCGGCGATGCCGTAGAACGCGGACGACTTGTGGGTGCGACGGGTGACGATGCCGTTCTGCTGCAGAACTTTGAGATGCTTGCTGATGTTGGGCTGGGTCGTGCCGAGCTGCACGGACAGCGCGGTCACGTTGAACTCGCCCTGCAGCAGTTGGTGGACCAGGCGCAGGCGCAGCGGTTCACCGAGCACGCGCAGGCGGGTCGCCATCTGCAGGATCTGGTCGTTGGAGGGCGGAGCGGTGATCAACTTCTGGGACATAGGGACCTCTAAGCGTCCGCAGCATGCGGACACGATTGGGTTGCCGGTGTCGAAGTCGACCGCCTCCGTTGCAGACCGCCAAGGGTCATCCGCGATTTCACTGGAATCCTTTCCGCCCGCGGCACGGTGGCCCGAGCGAAAACGAATACAAAGAAATCACGCGCTCGGCAGCGTCGGAGGTTCGCGAAGATCGAAGATGCGCGGCCCATCCGCGCAGGTTGCCTCGTGCTGTCGCTGGCGTTCGATTCGGACCGGTTGGGAAGCGGGGGAGCGACGGCAGGCAATGCCGTCAAAGGCATTATAGCAAGGTCCCGCCGAGCAACAAGGAGGCCACCGAAAAATAGATGAGCAGCCCCGATACGTCGACCAGGGTCGCCACGAAGGGCGCCGAGGCGCTGGCCGGGTCGAACCCCGCGCGCTGCAACAACAAAGGCAGCATCGATCCGGCGAGCGTGCCGAAGAGGACCACGCCGATGAGCGAAATCCCGACCGCCAATCCAACCCGCAGGGCATGATCGCCGTAGCTGCCGAACATCGCATCGGCCAGCACGACCCGCAGCAGCCCCATCACGGCCAGCACCGCGCCGAGCGCAAGACCGGACGCAAACTCGCGCCGCGCCACGCGAAAGGCATCGCGCATGCGCAGCTCGCCGAGCGCCATGGCGCGAATGACCAGCGTCGAGGCCTGCGACCCCGAGTTGCCGCCGGAGCTGATGATGAGCGGCACGAAAAGCGTGAGCACCACGGCCTTGGCGATCTCGGCCTCGAAGTGCGCCATGGCGCTCGCCGTCAGCATCTCGCCCAGGAAAAGCACGCACAGCCAACCCGCGCGCTTCTTGAACATCTCGAAAAAACCGGCGTCGAGATAGGGCGCGTCCAGCGCCTCCATGCCGCCGAACTTCTGGGCGTCCTCGGTCGCCTCTTCGTCGACCACATCGACGATGTCGTCGTGGGTGACAATACCCTTCATGCGCCCGAAACCATCGACCACCGGCAGCGCGAAATACGTGTGCTGCTTGTACTTTCGGCTCAAAGCCTCCTGGTCCATGTCATGGCGGACGGCGTCGACCTGCTTGGTCATCACGTCGGCCACCGTAGCCCCAGCCGCCGCCTGAAAGAGCTGCCGTAGCGATACGACACCCAGCAAATGCTGTTCGTTGTCCAGCACATAGACGTAGTACATCGTCTCCAGGTTGTCGCGGGCCTGGCGCCGCAAGTAGAGCAGGGCTTCGTCCACGCGCAAATCTGGCCGCACACGGGCAAAGCGGGTGGACATGAGCCCGCCGGCGTCGTCTTCGGCGTACGCCAGCAGCACCGCGACTTCCTTGCGGTTCACTTCGTCGAGCAAGCCGAGCAGCGCGACGCGATCCTCAGAAGAAACCTCTTGCAGCAGGTCCACCGCGTCGTCGGGCGGCAACATGCGCATCCAGGTCTTGCGCTCGAGCGGCGGCAATTCGAGCAGGAACTCGGCAGAATCACGCGACGGCAGCGCCGTAAAGAACTCCTCGGCGTCCTCGCGGCTGAGCGCATGGAAACCCGCCAACCGCTCTTGGCGATCGTAGTCCGGCCACGCTTCGGTCAGCTCGCTCACCTGCACGGCGTCCTCGATTGCGGTGGATGGGCCGAGGCCGGCGGGCGCTCCGGCCGGGGCGGCGGCATAGCACCATCGGGCACGGGCGTCACCCACTGCCCGGCGGGCTCCCGTTTCCACCAAGGATTCCACGCGCTTGCAGCACCTCGGCGGCCATCTCGCACCAACCTTCGCCTGCCGGACCGACGGTGTACTCCGGTCGGTGCCGCAAGCGCGGCCAGCAATGCAGGACATCGGCCGTGCCCACCGTGAGGCCGAAACGGCCGGCGTGCCACAGGCCTTCGTCGTTGGGCGCGTCGCCGATCGCCAGCGCCGTCTGCGGGTCCGCGCCGTGCTCGGCCAACACGGCCAGCGCTCCGGCCCCCTTGTCGGGCGGCTGCAGTGTCAGGTGGATGTGCACGCTCGACCACGTCAGGCACAGATCCATCTGCGCCGCGGCGTGACGGGCGGCGTCCAGATCGGCGTCGCTGCGGCCATCGCGCTCGAACGCCTGGTCGGTCAATCGAAACGCCGAACAGGGCGCCAGCCGCCAAGCCCCGCCGCCCAGCACCTGTGCAGCCCGCGCCAACTGCGCCGCATCGACCGCCGGCCGCAAAAACCTGATCGGCCGATCGGGCACCACCAGCACGCCGCCGTTTTCGGCAATGGCCCGTCGAAACGCGGGGATATAGCGCGCAAGTCCCAGCGCTTCGCCCGCCGATCGGCCGGTGACCGGAAAAACTTCGACCCCGGCCGCGGCAAAAGCTCCCGCCGCTGCGATCACTTCAGCGGGGATGCGACCGGCGCGCGTCATGGTGCCGTCGATGTCGGTCAGCACCGTTTGGATGGCGCGCAGCGCGGCGGCAGGAGCCGTGCGCAGGTGCGGCCCGGGAGCAGGACGATGGCTGATCAACCCTTCCAACTTCGCCTCGCAGCCCAGCCGGTGCCGGCGGGCGCCGGAACGTGGCAAAATTCCGCGGCCGTCGCAACCCGTCGACCGGACCTGGAGCCCATGCCCGCCCCGACCCTGCGCCCCTACCAGCGCGCTGCCATCGACGCGGTCATCGCCGCCCGCAAACAGGGGGTGCGGCGGATGATCGTCGTGCTGCCGACCGGCGCGGGCAAGACCGTGGTGTTCGCGCGGTTGGCGACGATGGCCCACAAACCCGTTCTGGTGATCGCCCACCGCGACGAACTGGTGCGCCAGGCCCGCGACAAGCTGGCAGCGGCGCTCGGCGACCCGGCGCTGGTGGCGATCGAACAGGCGGGCCTCGTGGCGCCCGCGGGGTGCAGAGCCGTGGTGGCGAGCGTGCGGTCGCTGCACGAGGCACGGCTGGACAGGGTGCTGGCCGTGCGGCAATTCGGCCTCATCATCTACGACGAATGCCACCATGCGACCGCCGACGACAACCTGCGCGTGCTGACGCGGCTGGGCGCGTTCGACCCGGACTGGCCGGGCACGCTGCTCGGCGTCACGGCCACGACGGCGCGCGCCGACGGCATGGGGCTCGATCGGGTGTTCGAGTGCATCGTGTACACGCGGACGCTGCTGGACATGATCGACGAGGGGTACTTGGTGCCGATGCGCGGCTACCGCATCGAGACCGCCGCGGACCTGACCGGGGTGCGTCCAGAGTACGACGGCGACCTGCAACTGCAACCGCTGGCCGAGGCAGTGGACATCGAACAGCGCAACGCCCTGGTGGCGCGGTCGATCCAGGAACTGGCGCGCGACCGCAGGACGATCGCCTTTTGCGTGACCGTCGCCCACGCGATGCACCTGGCCAAGGCCCTGAGCCTGCTCGGCATATCGGCCGGATTCGTCCACGGCGAGATGCCGCGCGACCAGCGCGCCCGGGTCCTGGAATCGTTCAGGCAGGGCAGCTTGCAAGTGCTGACCAATGTTGCGGTGCTGACCGAGGGGTTTGACGATCCGGGCGTCAGTTGCATCGCCATGGCCCGGCCGACCCGCAGTGAGACGCTGTACGCCCAGTGCGTGGGGCGCGGTACGCGGCTGCACCCCGGCAAGGCCGACTGCCTGGTGTTGGATTTCGCCGACGTATCGCAGCTTTCGCTGTGTTCGCTGCCGAGCCTGCACGGTGCGCCGCGCAACCTGGACCTGCAGGGTGAACGCGCCGACGAGGCCGCAAAGCAGTGGCGCGACCTGCTTTTCGACCACCCGGGCTTTGAGTGGGAGGCCGGTGCGATCACGCTCGACGAGGTCAAGCAGCGCGCCGCAGCGTTTGACCCGCTGACCCTGAAAGTGGACCGCGAGATCACGGCGATTTCGCCGCTGGCTTGGGTGTCGCTCGGCAAGGCCGGTCTGGCCCTGCACTGGGAGCCCAAACCGGGACAGATGGACGAGGCGCGCGTTCAGCCGGTGGCGCTGCGCGGCAAGCGTTGGCTGGTGACGCTCTTGGGCCAGGAACGTGCCCGCTTCTCGACCGCCGAAGAGGCCGTCGCCGCCGTCGATTGGGAGATCGAGCAGCGCGGCACCAAGGCCTGGCAATCGGCGCACGCCAAGGCGACTTGGCGCCGACAACCGCCCACGGCAGATCAGCGCGCGGAATTGGCGGGTCTGGTGCCGCCGCGCCACGCCAGGACCACCGACGAGGCGCTGCATTTGTTGGCGCTGGCGCGGTTCGCAGGGGTCGGACGGCGGCCACCGAACGTGGCGCCCGGGCAGGCGAATCCGCGCGCGGCCAGTTGAAGGGGCGAACGGCGAACGCCAGGTCCACGAATTCCCGAGGTGACCCTCCGTTCGCTGCCCGGGGCAGCAGACCGCGCTACTTGGCCGTCAGCGTCCACACGCCGTCCCACTGCAACGGCGGATCGCGGCGCAACGCTTCGCACCGGCGCGCCATTTCGCCGCAAGGTCCGTCGTGCGGGGCCAGGCTTGCGGCCAAGTGGAATTGCACGGCCGCCTCGGCAAACGCACCCACCCGGTAGGCCGAAAGACCCAGCGCATAGGCCTGCGCCGCGTCTTCGGAAATCGCCGACTTGTCCTCGGCGAGGCCGTCAAGCGTGTACAGCCGCACGGGCGTCTGCTTGCCGACCACGCGCACGAGGTCGACCTCGCGAAAACGGAAACTGTGGCTGGGATTGGCTTGCGCGGCGGCCTTGGTCGCGTCCGTCAACAACACCTGGGTGTGATACACCTTGTTGGCGCCCTCGATGCGCGAGGCCAGATTCACGGCATCGCCGACGACGGTGTAGTCCTGGGTCTGGTGGCCGCCGACGTTGCCGACCACCATGTCGCCGGTGTGGATGCCGATGCGCACCGACAACTTGGGCCAGTGGCGGGCCCGGTCGAGCAAGGCGATGCGGTGCAAAGCATCCAACTGCCGCAGCGCGGCAACGCAGGCGCGCGCGGCGTGGTCGGCACGCGGAATCGGCGCGCCAAAGAAGCCCATGGCGTTGTCGCCGATGAACTTGTCGACCACGCCGCCGGAAATCGAAATCGCGCTGGCCAGCTCCGCGAGGTAGGTGTTGAGGATTTCCACGACCTCCTCGGGCGGTCGCGTCTCGGCGAAGTGGGTAAAGCCGGCGATGTCGCTGAACATGACCGTCAGCGTGCGCCGCTGGCCGCCTTGCTGCGCCTCGGGGTTGTTGAGCAAGTAGTCGACGACTTCGGGGGCAAGGTAGCGCTTGAACGTGCGCTCCAGTTTCTGGCGCTCGCGCAGGCCGCGGGTCATTGCGTTGAAACTGTCGGCCAACCGCTGAATCTCGGTGGGCCCCGTCGCCTGCACTTGCACGTCGAGGTCGCCATCGGCCACCTTGGTCGCCGCCTTCTCAATCGCCAGCACCGGCTTGGCCAGCCGCTGCGCGAAAACGGCCCCCGCGACCATGGCGACCAACAGCGAAGCGAGCGCCGCCAGCGCCAAGGCGTTGCGCACCGCCAGGAGCGCCGCAAAGCCGGTGTCGACGTCGCGGCCGATGACCAATTGGCCGATGGTCTGGCGGCCCTCGATGTCGCGCAGCAGGTGCTTGTAGGCCAGCCAGCGCCGACCTTCGTGCATGTGGGCGCGCGTCACGTGGTCCTGACCCGCCAGCACGGCCTCGGCCACCGGTCGCGGCACGTCGCCCTCGTGCTTGCCGGCCGGGCTGACCAGGGCCATATGGGTGCCGCGGCTGGTCAGGGCGACGTCGGCCAGCAGGTCCTTGGCGCGCACCACCTGCACGAAAAGCGCCTTGGGCTGGCCGCCGAGCATCGTCGCGCGCACCAGCACGACGTGCAGCCCTGGCGCGCCCGGCGCCGGCCACAGACCCGCGTCAAAGAGCAGCGGATCGTGACCGTCGATGACCATCGCGCCGCTGTCGTGGACACCTCCTGCAGTTGGCGTCGCATCGTCCGCGGTCAGGGCCTGATGCACGGCGGACAACCGCGTCAGCGACCGGCCGACGTTGCCGGGCGCGGCGGTCGAATACAGCAGGCGCCCTTTGCCGTCGGCCACGGCGACCAGGGCTTGCGATCCTGCCTGGCGCGCCCAGCTCCAATCGGCGTCAACGAGGTTCTGGTGCAGCAACTCGGTGCGGTCGGCGTCGCCCTGCTCGGATCCCAGGCCAAAATCGGCGGCGTCGTCGGTGCCCGCGGCGATCTGCCGAAACACCGGCAGCACGTAGCTCAAGTCGCTGATCGACCGGAACGCCTCGTAGCGCAGCGACAAACTGCGATCGAGCTGGTCCTTCGCGGACTCGAAGTCGATGCGCGCCTGCTGTTCGGCGCGGTCCTCCATCAGCCGTCGCGCCGCAAACACCAAGCTGCCGACCGCCAACAGGGCGACCAGCGCAAGAACCGCCACCAGCCGCGCGCGAAGCGAACCCATCGCCGCCTACTTGTACGCGCCTTTGCCGTACGGTTGGCCGAATTTGTTCATGTGTGGCGTCTCGGTGCGCACCTCGTCGATCGCCAGGTCCAGCCGGACGGTGGCATCGGCGTGAACCTCGATCTCGCGCTTGACCGGCTTGTCGGCGAAACGGCTGTAGCCATAAAGCGTCCACTTGCCCGGCGGTACGCCCTCGATGGTGAACTGACCGTCTTTGCCAACGACCGCCCATTTGCGGTTCGGCAGCACCAGGATCGTGGCCGCCATCTGCGGGTGGATGTTGCAGTAGACGTCCACCACCCCGGGTGCGTTGAAAAGCCGCGACTTGGACTCGCCCTGCGGGTACTGGCCGAGGTCGAAGGGCTTGGTGGCCGACGCCGAGAACACGTTGTGGAACACGGTGTCGCGGTTCGGGAAATCCACGGTCTGCCCCGCCGTGACCGGCAGCACCATCGGGACGAACCCCTTGGCCTCCATGACCATCTGCGGCTTGGCGGCCGACGCCGGCTCAGAAAAGCCGACGAGGTACAGCACGACCCCGGCCGCATTGGCCTTGGGCACGCCCTTGAGCGTGACCTTGACGGTACCCGCCACCTGCCCCGTCGGGCCAGCGGCGCGCGCCCGCCAGATGCCTGCCAGACTCAGTGCGCAGGCACAGGTGAGCAAGGCAACTACGAGGACCAGAGGACGAACCACGGTGGGCTCCGGCGGGCCGCCAGGCCCGGACGTCAGAACGAGATGGCCCAGATGAGGCGCGGCATGGCCACCGGAGCGGAATCGGTCACACCGATGAGTGCCCCTCCGGTCAGCCAGAACCGGCCGTGAGTGAACGAGAAATTCGGACCGGCCATCGTCATCGGCTGGGCGCCGACGGCCGAGTGCAGCGGCACCTTGCCAAAGAACTCGGCGCCGACGCGCAATTCGCCCACCGTTTTGCATGACCCGCCGCCGGCATAGCTCAGCAGCGACTCGCTACCGCTGGTGACCGCCACAGCGCCGGCATCGAGGGTGAACTTGCACTGCGCCGAAGGCTGGTACGACGCCACCAGGTTGGCCTCCAGGCGCAGTTCGCTGCGCGAACGAATGGGCCGGTGGACTGCGAGGCGCACCAGTCCGGTCAACGGACCGGCCACGTCGGGATCGGGGTCGCCGATGCGGTAGCGCAACTCTGCGCCGTACCAGTCGAAGATGGTCTTTTGCGACCCTTGCCACCAGCTCCACTCGACCGGCAGTGCCAGCTCCAAGCGGTCGGTGAGGCCGACCACCGGCGCCGTCCACACCTGAGTTTGGTCGAGCGGCTTGGACGAGATGCGCTCGGTGTACCAACTCTCCCACTCGACGCCGCGCTCGGGCATGACCTCGGTGTCCCAGACCCAAAAGTAGGGACGGCGGCCCGCGTAGGCCGAGGCTGGCGCCAACAAGCCTGCCGCCGACGCCGCCATGCCAATCGCCAGGACCATGCGGGGAACAGAAAAGAATGGGAACACGCCGCGCCTCCGGGCGCTATCGGACCAAAAAGACCGCGGCCGGTCAAGGAATGCTCCTGGACCGGCCGCGGTGTGTGTTTCACGCGCGGGGCCGACTAGTACCTCAGGCCCGAAATTCGCGCCGGGTTCCGGCGCGCAACAGGGCTGAGGTACTTCCGGCCGCAGCTGTGGCCGGCCGCGGGGGTGAGCGCGCATGGGCGCGCGAGGGGGCTGCGAGCCCCCTTCACGAAACAAGCAGCTAGTACCTCAGGCCCGAAATTCGCGCCGGGTTCCGGCGCGCAACAGGGCTGAGGTACTTCCGGCCGCGGCTGCGGCCGGCCGCGGGGGTGAGCGCGCATGGGCGCGCGAGGGGGCTGCGAGCCCCCTTCACGCAACGAGCAGCTAGTAGGCGAAACCGATTGAGGAATTGTTGTGGCATCACGGCCCGTATCCCGGTGCGAATTTGGGGTTTCGCCTACTAGTAGGCGAAACGGATTGAGGATTTGTTGCGGCATGAGCGCCCGTATCCCGACGCGAATTTGGGGTTTCGCCTACTAGGCCTTGCAGCCCGTATCCGACGCGTCGGGCTCGCCGTCGTCGTCGTCGTCGTCGTCGTCCTTGTCGTCGATGCCGTCGTTGTCGTCGTCCTCGTCTTGAGCATCGGCAATGCCGTCGTCGTCGATGTCGCCGTCGCACTCTTCGGCTTCGTCGTCCTGACCGTCGCCGTCGGCGTCATCGTCTTTGTCGTCCGGGACGCCGTCGTTGTCGTCGTCGGTGTCGACGTCGTCCAAAATGCCGTCGTCGTCGGCGTCGCCGTCTTCGTCTTCCTGGGTGTCGGCGATGCCGTCGTTGTCGTCGTCGAGATCGCTGGCATCGGGGATGCCATCGTTGTCGTCGTCGTCGTCGTCTTTGTCCATCTTGCCGTCGCCGTCGCTGTCGCCCACAGTGTCGGGCACGCCGTCGCCGTCGTCGTCGGCATCTTCGCTGTCCAAAAAGCCGTCGCCATCGTCGTCGGTGTCGTCCTTGTTCAGGATGCCGTCGCCGTCGATGTCGCCGCCGTCGTCGTCTTCGACGTCGTCCTTGATGCCGTCGTTGTCGTCGTCGTCGTCGCCCGCGTTGAAGATGCCGTCGCCGTCGATGTCTTCGTCGTACCAGTCGCACTCGCCATCGCCGTCCTGATCGAAGTCGGCATCGGCGTCCAAGATGCCATCGCCGTCGTCGTCGGTGTCGACGTCATCCGCTTGACCGTCGCCGTCGTCGTCGGTGTCGTCCAGGTCCACGGTGCCGTCCAGGTCCCAGTCCACCAGGGTCAGCGGATTGGTCTCTGGCACGAATTCGTCGCCGATCTCCTTGTCGGCGCCGTCGTCGGCCGCGACCACGATGACGATGATCAACTCGCCTTCGAGCGCGGTCTTCTTGGCCTTGGGAATCGGAATGAACGACCCGGTGGCCTTGCCGCCCTTGGTTTCGGGCAAGTGCACCTGGCCGACCACCTTGTTGCCGGCCATGATCGTGCCGACGTAGCGCTTGTTGCGGTCCAGTTGTACGGAGTACTTGCCGTCGGCGCCGACCGCGCCCTTGACCTGGGTGGGCGCCTTGCCCTTGCCGTTCGAGGCCGTGAACGCGACGTGCGTGTACTTGACGCCGGCCACGCCCTTGAGCTGGCCGCTGACGGTCATCTTGCCTGCGGAACTGCCAGTGCCAGTGCCAGTGCCAGTGCCGGTGCCGCCGCCGCCGCCGCCGCTGGCGCAACCGACGGTCAGCGCCAGCGCCAATGCGGCGCCGCTCGCGATTGCGGATTTGAGGAAACGATGCATGGTGCCCTCTCCATCTCGGCGGCGCCCGCAGAACGCAGGCACAACCGCCAGCAGAATCTGTGGATCGTTCAGGGTTTGCGGCGCAGCCACCCGGCATGCCACCCCCGAAAGTGCGCGCCCTTTACCGCAGGACGCTGGCCTGCACAAGGGCAAATCGGAAAGACTGTCCCGGGTTGTCGCCGGCCCTGTGAACTCACCGCGGACGATGGGGCGGCGGCGGCGCGGCGTGCGCGGGATCTTCGGGCCACAAATGCCGGGGGTACTTGCGGCACAGCTCGCGGCGGATCGCTGGCCAGTGGCGCTGCCAGAAGCCGGCCAGATCGGTCGTCACCTGCACGGGCCGTTGGTTGGGCGCCAGCAAGTGCAGGACGACGGGTACCGCGCCAAACGCCACTTTCGGCCCGTCGGCGAGACCGAAGAAGTCCTGCATGCGCGACTGGGTCCAGGGTGGCTTGTCGGCTTCGTAGTGGATGCGCAGCTTGCGCCCGCCGGGCAGCGCCATCGCCTCGGGCGCGGCGGCCTCCAAGCGGCGCAGGCCCTGGCCCGAATACGCTTGGTCAAGAGCGGCGCGCAGGTGGCCCAGGACGTCGGCCGCGGCGAACTGGTCCAAGCGCACGCAAGGCAGGGCCGCAGTGTAAATGGCCTGATCAACCGCAGCGTCGTCCAGCGCGGGCAGTTCGCCCAGGCCGCCGGCCTGCCGGGCAAAGGCCACGCGCTGGCGCAAGGTGTCCGTCTCATCGCGGTCCAACACGCCAGCAAACCCGTCCTTGCGCAGCGCCGACACGAGCAACTGCGCCACGTCTGGCCCAGGTCGGACCGGCATGGACCGCGCTTCGAGCAGCAAGCCGTCGCACCGCGTCTCTTCGCGCGCGACCGCGCGCTTGCCTTCCAAGGCCAGCACCGCCGTGGTGGCAACGCGGTCGGCCAGGGCCAAAAAGACCTGTTCGGGCTCGACCCCGTGGCCGATGCGCACCCAGGTGGCCCGCTGCTTGCCGTCGCGGCGCTCTTCGGCGTCGACGACGACCACCCATTGCGCCAAGGTGCAGTGGCTGTCGCTGCCCATGCGCACCGACGCGCCGCCCGGCAGTTCGAGGTCGGCCGAGCCGTCGCTGCGACGCTTTGCGAGGCGGTCGCCAAAGCCGGCCAAGAGCGCCAGACCGAGCGCGCTGTCCACGTCCACGCCCGACCGGTCGGGCGAGACCGCCAGCCGCGTCAGCGTCCCGAGCGCGCGCCGAGCGACCTGCCAACCCGCCGGGTCGAGGTCGCGGTCGCGCGGGTGGGCGCCCCGCTCGCACGCGGCGGCGTCCAGTAGCAACTGCGCGACGTCTGAGTGGCCCTGCGCCGAGAAATGCGGGGACCGCGCGCCCCCCTGGCGCAGGTCTCGCTCGGCGAGCAGCCCTGCGGCGCGGGCGGCGGTGGTCGCGATGCCCAGTTCGGCCCCGGCGACTGCCACCCGCGCCAGCCGCGGTGGCAAGGGCCAGCGCAACATGTTGCGGCCCACGGCGGTCAGCGCAGTGCCTTGTGCGTCCTCAATCGCTGCCATGCGCAACAGCGCTGCCCGCGCCTGGTCCAGCCCGGCCGGTGGCGGCGGGTCGAGCCAGAACCCATCCTCAGGCCCTGGTTGCAGCTCGGCCGGCAGAGACGCGAGCAGCAGCGCCGGTTCGGCGAGGTCGGTGCGCAGCAATTCCGGCGTGTCGAAGGCGGGCCGCTGGTCGTGATCAAAGCGCGTGTACAGGCGGTGGCAGGTCCCGGGCCGCACCCGCCCTGCCCGGCCGGCGCGCTGGGTCGCCGAGGCGCGGCTGATGCGCGTCAACTGCAGGGTCGCAAGGCCGCTCCATGTCGCGAACCCGGCGCTGCGCGCCAGACCACTGTCCACCACGGCGACGACGCCCGGCAACGTCAGGGACGTTTCGGCGATGTTGGTGGCGAGGATGATCTTGCGCACGGCGCTCGGCGCTACGGCGGCCTCTTGCTCGTGGAGCGGCAAACTGCCGTGCAGCGGCGCCACCACCACGTCGCCCAGGCGCTGCGCGCCGAGCGCGGTCTGGACCCTGCGGATCTCGCCCGCGCCGGGCAGGAACGCCAGCACGTTGCCGTCGGCATGCCGGTCCAAGGCGCGGCGAATGGCGCTTGCGACCTGGTCTTCGAGGCGGCGGCTGTCGAGCTGCGCATCGTGGCTGATGTCAACGGGGAAAACTCGGCCAGGGGCATCGACGACCGGCGCATCGCCGAGCCAGGCCGCCACTGCCGGGGCATCGAGCGTCGCCGACATCACCGCCAGCCGCAGGTCGGGCCGACGGGTCGCGCGCAGCCGCCGCGCCACGGCAAGACAAAGATCCATGGCCGCGCGGCGTTCGTGGAACTCGTCGAACACCAAGGCGCCGATGCCGGCGAGGGTCGGGTCGGCCAGCAAGCGCCGCACCAAGATGCCGTCCGTCACGAACCGCAAGCGCGTGGCCGGCGACACGCTTTCGTCGAGGCGCACCGTGTAGCCCACCGCGGCGCCGCAGCGTTCGCCGCGCTCGTGGGCGACCCTGCGCGCCGACAGCACGGCCGCCATGCGCCGCGGCTGCACGACCCAGCACTCGCCCGCGAAGACGTCGGCTTCAAGCAGGGCCGGGGGCACGCGGGTGGTCTTGCCGGCCCCGGGTTCGGCGGTCAGCACCAGGACGCCGCGGTCGGCGAGGGCCGCCACGGCGTGCGGCAGCAGCGGGTCGATCGGCAGGGCCGGGCGGTCCGTGGCAGTGGTCATGGCCCACCTACCGGCGCAGTTGCACGACTTCGCCGCGGTCGTAGCGCCACTTGACGCCGTCGGCCCCGAACACGAACACGCCGTCGTGCTCGCCGACGCTGTAGGCGCGCGGGATGGCCGGGTCGACGAGCAGGAAGCTCTCTTCGTTCAGGCCCACGCACAGGTGGCTCGAGAAGCGCCGCGCCAGGTAGGCGAGGTTGTCGGGGTCGTCGGTGTGGATGCGGTCCATGCAGTGCGGCAGGATCTGCAGCCCGCCCACCAGGCCAAGTCCGCGGTCATAGAGGCGGAATTCGCGACGCGCCGCATCCGCGGAGTAGTTGTCGTAGATGATCATGCGCTCGCACAGCACCAAGGCGCCAGCCGACACGCTGACGATGAGCGCGCCGCGGCGCAGCGTCTCCAGCAGCGCCGGGCCGAGGTCGAAAAAGCGCAGCGAATTGAGCAGCGCGTCGGGATCGCCGCCGAGCAGCAGCACCACGTCGGCGCGCAAGATGCGGTCGGTGAGCACGCGCTGTTGCGCTTGCCAGTCGGCGTCGACGCGCAACCCCGTGCGCGCGGCCACCACCGCTTCTTCTTCGGCCAGCGCCGCCATCATGCGGGCGTCGTTCTGCACCAGATCGGACAAGTCGTGGACCAGTTCACGGACCAGTGCCCGATGCAGCGCGTCGCGGCCCGACATGGCCGCCACGGCCTGCACACTGTCGGCCTGGACCAGCGGCAGCCGGCCGATATGGAAGTCGCCGAGCTTGTCGCGGGCGAACCGCGCCGCCTGGCGGATGCGCTGCGCGTGAAAGCTGGTCTTCTCCACATAGAAGCGCCGGGTCGCCTCTTGGACCGACCGGATCTCGGCATCGACGGCGGCCACCCGCGGATGGCGGGCGAGGTAGTCGCGCCACACATGCCACACGCACAGGTTGTAGATGTTGGCGTCGTAGCCGTCGGACCAGGCGCTCGGAATGCCGGCGGCGTTGAGCGCGTCGCGGATACCCTGCTCGCCGTATTCGCCCTGACCCCACGCCGCGGTCACCAGCAGCACCTTGGGCGGACCGCCGCCCGGCGCCTTGAGCCAGGGTCGGGCGCGCGCCGCCAGCAAGGCCGGAGAGCCGATGTTGCCGTTGAACAGGAACTTGCCGCGCATCGTGCCCCAAGCCGCCGCCAACGCGGGCGCGCGTAGGCTGGGCAAAGCGTGGCGATTGGTCAACGGGTGGCCGAGCAGGACCACATCGCGATACACTGGCCCACATGCGCGCACGGGGGGTTGCGCGCGGAGACCGCCGTGGCGCACGACGCGACCTCAGGCGAGGCCAAGCCTGCTGAAAAGACGGCATCCGACAGCCTGAGCGCCGGCCTGGAGGGGCTGGACGACCAGAGCTTTCGCGTGCTGATCGAGTGCTTTCCAGTCGGCGTACTGGTGTACCGCCGCGGCGTCTCGATCTACGCCAATCAGCGCCTCCAGGACTACGTCGGCCTGGGCTTCGACGACATCGTCGGCAAGCCGGTCGCCCACCTCATCGAGACCCTGTTCGCCGAGAACGAGCGCGCAGCCGGTCATTCGCGCCTGCAGCAGGCGGGGCGCGGCGGCGTGTTGCCACCGGTCGAGCGGCGACTCAAGCGCGCGGACGGCAAGCTCGGCGTGGCCGAGTTGACCTCGCTGACGGTCACGATCGCTGGCGTGCCGACGCAACTGACGATCGTCCACGACCTGACCGACCGCCGCAACATCGAGGCGCAGATCGCCACCGCCGACCGCATGGCGACGCTCGGCCGGGTGGCCGCGGGACTGGCGCACGAACTGAACAACCCGCTGACGCACCTGCTCGGCAGCCTCGAACTGGCCTGCGAGCGGTTGCCAAGCGCCCATCGCCTCGTCGAGGAACTGCGCGCGGCGCTGCGACATTCCGGGGGCGCGGCGGACCGGGACGCGCTCGCCGAGGCACTGGTCGAGATCGCGGCGCACCTGGGCGCGGTCGGCGGCATGCTGAGTGAGGCAGCGGGCGGGGCGCGGCGGGTGCGCGCAGTGATGGACGACTTTCGGTCCGTGTCGATGCCGAGCACCGCCGAGCCACGACCCATCGATGTGGGCGTCGCCGTGCGCTCGGCCCTGCGCCTGGCGCAGCACGAACTGCAGGAAGTGGCGCGCGTCGACGAGTTGGTGGCGGAGGCCCCCGCTGTGCACGGGGAGCCGGCGCGGCTGTGCCAGGCGTTCGTGTACCTGCTGGTCGATGTCGCCGGCCACCTGCGCCGACTGGGCGTCGAGCGACAGCCGCTGTCGATCGTGGTGGGCGCGGCGGGAGGCGCGGTGGCGGTCCGTCTGCGGGCGCCAGTCGCCTGTGGCGTGGAGCGCCTGCTGACCGCCCCGTGGAGCCCGGGCGGGTGGGCCGCACAGCACACGGGCGTGCAGGTATGCGCCGAAATCGTGCGCGGCTACGGCGGGGCGATCGACGCCTTGTGCGAACCCGATTGCAGCGGCGTCGAGATCCGGTTGCCGCCGGCCACGGTGCCGCGTTCCCCGGCGGCGCCACAGGTTGCCGCCCACGTCGGGCGCGGTCGGGTGCTGGTCATCGACGACGACCGCTTCGTGGCCAGCATCCTGCATCGGGTCCTGGTGGGCGATCACGACGTGACGGTCGAGACCAGCCCGCTCGCCGCCCTGCGCCGCCTGGATGCGGGCGAGCACTACGATGTGGTCCTGTGCGACGCCATGATGCCCGAGTTGGGCGGCCTGGAACTCTATGGGCGCCTGCGCGCCGATTGCCCGCACGTGGCCACGCGGGTGGTGTTCGTGACCGGCGGCGCTTTCGCGGAGAACGCCGACCAGTTGATCGCTGACACCGGCCGGCCATGCCTCGCCAAGCCACTCGACATCGCGCGGGTGCGCCAGACCGTGGCCGAGCAGGTGGCGCTGGCGCGGTCGAGCGATTGAGGCCAGCAAGAAAACCGGGCGCCGCAAGATGGCGAGGCCATGATCCACCGCCAAAAAAAGGTCCTGAATCCTTGGCGATCGAATTAACTCAGGTTTCCCGGGGAAACCGGCGCAAACCTGCACCTTCAGGGTGACAGGTTTGCGCCGGCGGTTAATTCGACACGCCGAGTGGGCCTCTCAGCCACAGGCAAACAGCCACAGGCTTCAGGCTTCAGCCACAGACGCAGCGGCAGCGGCAGTCGC
>Ga0194120_10000766_pt1 | contig 60257 bp, 69 predicted proteins | sample TA2MahCa65mmetaG_FD_148642 | JGI IMG/M metagenome (GOLD analysis project Ga0194120, IMG submission 148642) | Freshwater microbial communities from Lake Tanganyika, Tanzania - TA2015019 Mahale Deep Cast 65m | ecosystem: Environmental > Aquatic > Freshwater > Lake | place: Tanzania: Lake... | reverse complement strand
TTCTTTCATCTATTCTTTTGTCTTGCTGAATTAATGATAATATATATTCGTTGTTCATTCTTCCTCACTCTTGTAAGCATCTTTTAAAGCTTTTTGCTGTATCATATTTATTTTATCACAGCCTTCTTTTGCTAATTTAATTGCTTCTATCAAATCTTTTTTTGTGACATTTCCATCTAATTGCAATAAGGTTATTTGTTTTGTTCTTCCCGTTACTGCAACTGGAATATCTGTTGCGTCTTCAACATCTTCTTCATTTTTATCTAAATCAATTAAGACTTTTCCGCCAGCTTTTCCTACTGAAACTGCAGAAACTAATTCTCTCATTGGAATGCCTGCATGTGCTAATGCTAATGCTGCTGCTGATATTCCCGCACATCTTGTTCCTGCATTTGCTTGTATTATTTCAATGAAAACATCAATTACAGCATTTGGAAATTGTTTTAAATCCAATACAGGAAGCAACGCTTTTTCAGTAACTAAACTAATTTCAACTGATCTTCTGCTCGGTCCTGGTTTTTTTCTTTCTGGAACAGAGAAGCTAGTCATATCATAATTGCATCTTAATATTCCCGTTTCAGGATTTTGCATGAATTTTGGATGTAACTCTCTTGGGCCATAAACAGCTGCAATTGCAATTGTTTCACCCATTCTGAATAAGGCACTCCCGTCTGCTCTTTTAATTATTCCGACCTTTGCTTCTATTTCTCGCATCTCATCGAATTTTCTTCCTGAAACTCTTTTATCATAAGCTGCCATTTTTATTCTCCAGTAATTTCTTTATTTTATCTGTTAATCCATCTATATGGCTTTCTTCTTCTATTTTCATTATTATTTTTGTAACCATATTCTCTTTTTCAGTTTCATTTCCTTTTATCCATACTCTTCCATTTTGGCCAACTAACAAATTACAACCACTCGTATCTTTTATCATTGAAATCATGCTTCCTTGTTTTCCAATCATTCTTGGAACTTTGCTTGGAGTAACTTCAATTATTTTTCCGCCATTTAATTTTCTTAATCCTGGGCCTTTGGTGGTTATATCAATTGAATCATATTTTGTAGTTCTGATAACCTTTGCTGCGATAATATCTCCATAATCATAATATTTTGTTAAGTCTTCTCCTTTATCAATGAATTCTGTTGCATCTCTAATTGATAATGTTGCGTTGTAAGCAGATCCAATATCAACACTCCATCCATAAAAACCAATTTCAACTACTTTTCCTATAACAACATCATCTACTTTTGGATGATATCTTCCTGTTAATGGGATTACTTTTATTATATTTTTATTTAAGCTTGTAATTCCTAACTTCATTGAAATTATTTTGTCTTTATCCCTGTATGTTCCTGAACTTGGTAAATATTCAATTCCCTCTGCTAATTCTTGTCCAGGCACTACAATTTCATGTTCTTTTATTAATAGTTTGTTCATTTTACGTTTAAGATTTTACTTTCTACCTCTCCGTGTGTTAATGTATTTAATCTATCAAATAAATCAGTTGTTAATCCTGACGGAATTTCTAATACAGCCAATAAGCTTCCATCATTCTGCCATTCATCTTTTAACAAGCTTCCGAATTGCTTTAATGTTTGATAAGATTTTCCAGCAAATTTGGCAGGAATTTTTATTTGAATTTCCCTTATCTCATATCTTATTGGTATAATTGGCTTCAACTTGTTTATTATTTCTTTTATTTGTTCTTCTGGTTTTTTAAACTCATCTATTTTGACTTTTGCTTCCTCAAATGCAGATTCTATCCTGTTAATTGGATGAGGCAGATTATTTGTTGGATTGATACAGTATTTATGAATTGAGTTAATTATATTTCTTTTTTTTTCTTCCCTTATTTTATCCTTGTATTCTTTAGTTAATTGTATCTCTCCTTCTTTTATTATCTTTTTTATGATTTCTTCCTTATTTTGAGTTCCTAATAAATTTTTTAAGTCATGTTCATTTGCATGTTCTCCTTTTTTTACATTCTTGAAAACATCATGCGTAACAACAATATCATCTAAATCGACTTGTTTTCCATGCCTAAATTCCATTGCTTTTTCACAATCTACTAGAATTTCGAAACTAAATCCTTTTACATTTAATTTTGCTACAACTGCTTCATCTATATTAACCATTTTATTTTGTTATCTTTGCTATATATTTTGAATCTAATCTTTTGAATTGTTTTTCTTCCAAACTTATATAAGCTCCATCTATTCTTTTAATATCAAAATCCTTTCCAAGAACTTTTTTTAATGCTCTTATTCCAAGCTTTAATCCTTCTTCAATATCCATTGTTTCCTTGTATTCTTTGTTTAAGACATCTTTTATTTCTGTTTCAGCTTCTCCTATTGCTGTTGCTTTATACTGGAAATAAATCCCTGTTGGATCTGTTAAATATAATTCTGGTTCTGAGTTTATTCCTGCAAATAAAATTGAGACTCCAAAAGGACGTGCTCCTCCAAATTGGGTGAAACTTTGTTTTATATCGCAAATATCTTTTACCAATGAAGCTGTGTCAATTGGCTCATCATAAGTTACTCTATGCTGTTGTGCCATTAATCTTGCTCTATCAATCAAAATTCTTCCATCGCTTAATATTCCAGAAGCTGTTGCACCAATGTGCTCATCTACTTGAAATACTTTTTCTACAGAAGTTGGAACAATTAAAGGTTCATTTACTCTTTTGTCAGCGATCAATACTACCCCATCTTTGCACACAATTCCAATTGCTGTACTGCCTTGTTTTACTGTTTTTTTAGCATATTCAACCTGCAATAATCTTCCGTCTGGACTAAACATTGTTGAAGTACGATCATAACCCATCATCTGGTGCTGCATTGTTTCCATTTTTTCCTCCATCTTTAATTTTTTTTAATATCCCAGATACATTTTTGCTTTTTATTAATATTTTTTCCTTTTCAATATTATCTATTAATGTTAATGCTGCTTTTATTTTGCTTAAATATTTTCTGTTTACTTTTATTATTCCCTCATTATTATTATAATTTACTAATTTAAAGGAGCTTTTTGCTAATTCTAACATTCCTAAAAATGTTAGTATTTCCTTTTCTAAGTTTTTTTTAACCTCCTTAAAGTCTAGCTTCTTTTTTGAGATTATTTCAAACCTAATGTATCTGTTGCTTTCCCTTAAACTGGGCAATAAATTTTTCATCATTATTTAGAAAGAACCTTTTCCTTCTTTCTCATCCTAAATTGAGTATTATTCCAGGTTTATAAATTTTTCGGGCTTAAGAGTTTTGTAAAATAAGTCATTAAATCAGCTTACTTTTTTTACAAACGCCACTTATTTTACAAACTCGGGCTTAAGTTTAGAAGAAAAAATTAATTAATAATTTACTTTAAAGGAAGAATATTAATAATTTTTATTTTTGCTTTTTCTTTTGGCAGATTAACTTCAAAAACTTCATTTATTTTTTTCCCAATTAATGATTTTCCCATAGGAGAATTATAAAGTATTTTTCCGTTAAATGGGTCATCTTCACTATAAGCAACAATATCATAATTTTTTTCTGAATTATTGAATAATATATTAACTTTACATCCTAAAACAACCCTTCCATCAACGTTTTTAGGATATTCTATAATTCTTGCATTGTTTCTTTTTTCATAATTTCTCTTTAATATTTCTTCTATATTATTAATCTCATCCTTTATTGGATCGCTATCAAAACTAAATCCGCTTATTATTATATCATCAGATATATAATGAGAATTATCTATTAACATTTGTAAATCATTTTCTAACTTTTTAATCTTAAAATTATACTGCTCAAAACCTTTTTTTGTAAAATAATATGTCATGGTTTTATTAAAAATTTTTGAAGGCTTTATAAACCTATCGTATATAACCGCCTTTCTGCAAGTCCCATAATTTTTTGTACAATCCTTTTTCCTTAATTAATTTGTTATGATTTCCAATCTGAACAATTTTTCCTTTATCTAAAACAATTATCTTATCTGCACTCATTATTGTTGATAACCTATGGGCAATTATTATAGATGTTCTTCCTTTCATTAAACCATACAAATCATTTTGAATTTCATGTTCTGTTCTTGAATCCAAATGAGAGGTTGCTTCATCTAACACAAGAATTTTTTTATCAGCTAATATTGCCCTTGCTATTGAAACTCTCTGCTTTTCTCCTCCTGATAATTTTACTCCCCTTTCCCCGACAATTGTGTTTTCTTTTTTAGGGAATAGCTCGACTATTTTATCTAATTGGGCAAATTTCATAGCTTCAAGAACCTTCTTTCTGGATGCTTTGGGATTTGAGAACAAAACATTATTGTAGATTGTATCATCAAACAAGACACATTCCTGGGGGACAATGCTTAATTCATTTCTTAATGTTCCCTGCTTTAAATCTTTAATATCCTTATTATCAATTAATATTTTTCCATTATCAATATCATAAAATCTATATAATAACTTGATTAATGTTGTTTTTCCGCTTCCGCTCGGCCCAACCAATGCTACTTTTTCATTTTCGTGTATTTTTAATTTAAAATTGATAAACAATTTTCTTTTTCCATAATTAAAATTGACATTCTTAAATTCAACTATTCCATTTTTTATTTTTAATTCCTCTGCATCATGCTTATCCTTAATCTCGTTTTTTATCTTGTAATATTGGAATAATGACTCAAAATCAGTCATTGTCCTATAATAATCCCTTATCGCATGAACGAACCCGTACAAATAATTAAGCAAGTTGATATATAATGTATAAATTAATACTAAAGTTCCAATTGTTAACTCATTATTCATAAATTTCTGCAATGGAAAATAAATGATAAATATTGTTCCTATTCCAATTATTAATCCCTGGACTGAATCAAACCATCTAAAGTAATCCCAGTTTTTTAATTGAGCATTCTTTGTAATCTCGCTTATTTTAAAGAACTTTTTTTCAATGAATTTTTCCTTTCCAAAATATTTTATTGAGTCTATATTAGTAAATATGTCGCTTATACTTGCCTTTTCAAGATCCTCTGCATCATTTGCTTTTATGTTCGCTATTTTCTGCTTATTTTGTATATAAATACTGTAAATAATAAATAAAACAACGGTTAATACAACAATTATTGCTGAAGTTATATCAAAATATAATAAAGACGCTCCTGAAATTATGACTTGGAATATTGTCGGGAGAAAATTAAAAACAATATTGTCTGTCATTCTCTCGACTGCACCACTTCCGCGAATTAATTTTGAAATCAATGATCCTGTTTTATGGGAAGTATAAAAATTATGGGATAAATTAGTTAGATGATTAAAAAATTTCCTTTTTAATTCAACAATCATTGATGATTCTAATCTGTTAAGAAAATGAATTCTAAACCATCTTAAAATATTTTTTATTACTGTTGCTAATGCAAATACAAATCCTATTTGCAATAAAATTTTTAAATAATCGTTTAAGATTAAATTTTTATTAATTAATTCTGTTGATTTATCTATTAATATCTTAAATAAAAACTTATCAAACACATTCCCAGCTTCTATAATTAGCACAATTATAACTACTAAAATGAATAAAAATTTGTATTTATTTAATAAATTTAAATAAATCCTAAGATTGTACTTAAAATCTATTTTTTTCTTTTTGTTTGCCATAGTTAAGTTTAAACATTCGTTAATTATCCCAATATCCGATGAAAAGCAAGTCATTATTCAATTCATTTTTGCATTCCAAACATGGGATTTAGATGAAGATGAATTAGATTCCGATGAAGAAAAAATTTAGTTTATCATAACATTGTTAAAAATCTGGGGTTTTAAAATATTCCTGTTTTGCTAAAATTGCCTTTTTCTTAAGAAATAAAAGTAGCATAATAATATCAATACTATAACAAAGATGCCTGTCCCATATTTATTCTTTATTGCATTTGCTATTATTTTTCCAGTAAATTTTAACAAACTTTCTTTTTCATTAATTTTATTTTTATCGGTTGTGACTTTATTTTCAGTTAATTCATTTTTTTTATTCTCTTGTCTGCCTTCTTTTTTTTCAGGAATTTCTGAATTTATCGGCAAGGGGATAATTACAGGAATATTTATGTTTTCATTATTTGAACTTCCACCGCTTCCACCTCCCCCGCCACCCCCACCAGAACCACCACCTGAATTTCCATTATTTTGTGAAGTTAAAGTTGTAAAATTATATTGTATGCTTATATTGCAATTATTAACTAAATCGCAAACTGAAACGTTATAGTAATACATTGTATTTGATTCTAGGTTAGATAATAAAAAAGAATGAGATTTTATGAAATTAGATATTTTTAATGAATTTAATTCCAGAGATTGTGTTTTTCCATAATATAATGTTGAGTTGCTTAGTTCATCTGTTTCAAATATTATCGAGGCAGAATTTGAGGTTATTGAATTATGATTTATGTCATTTATTTCTGGTTTTAATGAATCAATTCTAAATGTATAATTTTCCTGTGAAAAAACAGAGTTTGTTGAATTGTCATAAACTAAACAATTCCAAATGTAAATTCCATCTGGTAAATCGAGATTGAATAATGATGAATTTGATGTTCCTGTAATGTTTTTTGTCTGGTTTAATGAAAAGTTCCCGGTTGAATTAATATATAAACTAATATTTGCTATATTTTTATCATCTGATGCAGAACAGTTAAAGCTTATTGGTGAATTGCTTAAATTAACATTGTTCTCTGGATAATCTAAATTTATATTTGGAATATCTATATTATTAATAATTAATATTTGTGTTGTTTGATTTATGTTGCTGCTGCTGTCATTTACAAATATACTTATATTATAATTTCCAGCTATGTTTAATTGCTTGGTTGTTAATGTAAAATTGCTTTCATTGCTTGTTATTAATGTTCCATTAGGATAAGTTATATTGACAATAATCTTTTCTAGATTTGTATCATAAGCAGTAAAATTAATACTTATGTTATTTAGTGTCAGATTTGCAGGATTTGGGCTTATTGAAATTATAAATGTTGGTTTTTTTATATCTATTGAGATTAATGCTTTATCTGCATTAACGCGAGTATAATTTAATCCATTTGAATCTGTAATGTTTTTATCCGAGTTTTTTAATGCATTCTCGATTTCTGTAACCGTTAATGTTTTGTTGCTTTCTTGTTGCTTGTATTGCTGCAATAATGCAATGATTCCCGCTACATGCGGTGCTGACATTGAGGTTCCTGAATTAATTTCATAATTCCCATGATATGATGTTGAATTTATGTTTTCTCCGGGAGCAATAAAATCTGTGATCATGTTTCTATTGCTAAAACTAGATATTTGATCTTGCTTGTTCGAAGAAGCTACCGATGTTGCATTTTGTATGCATGCTGGCAAGCTGATTGCAGTGTTGTTTCCATTATTTCCAGCAGCTACAACTACTGTTATATTATATGCAAAAGCTTGATTTATAGAATTAGTTAATGAGGATTCAATATCATCACAGTAATTGGTATAATTATTTATTGTTCCAAGACTCATACTAATAACACTTATATTAAAATTTGTTTTATTACCCTTACACCAATTTACTCCATTAACAACATCACTTAAAAAACCACTTCCGCTTGAATCTAAAACTTTTATGTTGATTATTTTAGAATTTTGAGAAACTCCGTCTATACCTCCATTCGCAGCCGCTATTCCGGCAACATGGGTGCCATGACCATTATCATCGTATGGATTATCATTATTATTTATATAATTCCATCCTTTGATAAACTTATTACATTTATTGTTTAAATAATCACCTCTAGAACAACTACCAAAATCTTTGTGGGAGTAATTAATCCCCGTATCTAGAATACAAATTGTCTGATCATTTCCTGTCAAATTTAAATTATTAATGATTTTAGCATTAACAACAGTCGAATTTATAATTGAATTAGATTCCCTTAAATTGATTTTTACTTTTAAATCTTCTTTAATCTCTTTTAAATTTTCATTTCTTTTTAAAACTTCTAAAGAATTTTTGTTTATTAAAGCAACAATTTTATTTGTTTCTTTAAAATTATAAATCATTTTTAAATCATTTTCTGAAAATTTTTTTATTATTGATTCTCTTGCCTTTATTTTATCATTTATTGATATTTCTTTATTATCTTTAAATTCTATTATTACCCTTACTTTGTCATTTTTCTCTAAGTTTTTCTCGATTTCTTTATCAACATTAACTGCATTTACAAGATTAATTGCTAATAAGAAAATTAAAATTATAAAAATAAATCTCATTTTACCTCTTATTTAAACATTCTATATATTCTTTATTTTGTTTCCATTGGCATTTGTTATTTATGCATGAACATGAACTTTGTTTTAAACATTGATATTCTGGTTTGATTTCGCATGTTGTGATTACTTTTTCCACTTCCCTTTTTTTTCCGCATAGCTGGGCAGAACAACCTCCTATCCCGCAATCATTATCTGAATTGCATTCTGCTTTGTCATCTTTATGATTAAGGCAAGGATCTGCAAAATACATTATGGGAATGCATCTTTCATTGACAAAATTATATGCTTTATACTCATGCCCATCATCACAAATTCCTTTTGGACATTTTTCCAAATTATCTGGATTATTATTTTCTTTGACGCATGAACTAATAAAAAATACTAAAAATAAAAATATTAGATATTTACCCCTCATTTTTTATTTCTAAAATCTCAAATTTCCCAGGCCTTATCCCTAATGTTAATCCTAAATCATTTAAATCTTTTTCGTTTTTTTTGTCAAATTTATTATTGATAAAGTTTACAATATAATATTTTATTTCATATTTATTGCATAACATAATGTTCTGCATTATTTTTCCAAATAAATTTGTTTTATCTTCATTATTTAATTTTAATATTCTATTTAAACTAAATCCTATTGAGATGTTATTTTTTTTTGCTAATTTTACTAAAACTTGGTTTAATTCTGAATTTTTTGAGTGCATAAAATCATCATCTAAACTCTCTGGATCCAATAATAAATTAATATTTTTATTCTCTAAAACTTTTCTATTAAGATCAGAATTTCCTCCAAAAACAATGTTAAAACAATTTTTTTTTACCAGTTTATTTATCTCATTTATATTCTTTGAATTTATTATATTAATCATAATTATGATATTATTTTGAAACTTTTAAAACTTTCTAACTTAAAAGAAAAGGTTTTTAAATTATATTTTATGAATGTTTTTAGGGAGTTAATATGAAATTAAAGCCAAGTTTGAATAGAGTTCCTTTGCATGTTGGGATAATTTTAGATGGCAACAGGAGATTTGCTAAGAGATTAATGTTAAAACCATTTAAAGGGCATGAATGGGGGGCTAAAAAAGTTGAGAAATTATTTGACTGGTGCAAGGAATATGGGATTAAGGAATTAACATTATATGCTTTCTCGCAGGAAAATTTTGATAGGCCCAAGAGAGAATTTAATTATCTAATGAATTTGTTTAAAGAAGAATTTACAAGATTTAACAATGATCCAAGATTAAAGAATGAAATTAGGGTAAATTTTATAGGAAGGATTTACATGTTTCCCGAAGATATCCGAAAAATTATGCATGAATTAGTGGAAAAAACAAAACAAAACAATAAATTCACATTAAACTTTGCAATGGCTTATTCTGGAAGATCAGAAATAATTGATGCTACAAGAAAGATTGCTAGTTTGATAAAAAAAGGATTAATTGATGTGAATGATATAAATGATAAATTATTTTCTGAAAATTTATATTTGAAAAGCGAGCCAGATTTAATTATTAGAACAAGCGAGTCAAGATTATCTGGATTTTTATTATGGCAGGGGGCTTATGCTGAGATTGAGTTTTTGCCAAAGAAATTATGGCCTGAATTTAGCAAGCAAGATTTTGTTAAGTGTTTAGAGGAATACTCAAATAGAGATCGAAGATTTGGAAAATAATTAGATTTATAAATAAATTTTATTCTTTGATTTTTAAGCACTAGTAGTATAGTGGTTAGTATTGGGGCCTTCCAAGTCCTAGACCGGGGTTCGAATCCCCGCTAGTGCATTCAATAATTTTAAATACCAATATTAATTCTTTTTATTATGACTAAAAATGTAATTGTTTTTGTTGCACATGCTGATGACGAAAGTGTGGGATGCATCGGAACATTAATCAAATTAAAAACAGAGAACTATAATATAATCAAGGTTATTTTTTCTGCAGGGCAAAAATCACATCCCCATTATAAGGAAGATATTATAATCAAGCAAAGAATCCAGGAGAGTGAGGGGATTGGAAAAAGATTTGGAATCAATCAGAATATTTATTTTGGATTAGAAGACAATAAACTAAAAGTGGAGATTATTTCAAAAGATATAAAAGAAAGAATAAGAAGAATAATAAAAAAATACAAACCAAGAAAAATATTTGTCAACTCTGAAATTGATCCGCATAAAGATCACAGAGCTGTAAATGAATGTGTATTGGAAGTTATAAATAACTTAAATTATTATTGCGATGTTTATGAATATGAAGTTTGGAACATATTAAATGATAATAAACCTGTTTTTTATGTTGATATTACTAAATATTTTAAAGCTAAAGTAGCCATGATGAAATCTTATAAAAGCCAATGGCTGTTTATGTATCCTTTAATGTTGGTTACATATTTTAGAGGCATAATTTATGGCTTTAAAAATAAATGCACATATGCTGAAAAATTTTACAAAATAAAATGAAATATCTATTTGTTATCACGGGGATTGGATTTGGGCATGTTATGAGAGAAGAAGCTGTAATTAGGGAGATATTAAAAAGAGACAAGGGTGCAGAGATAAAAATTGCAACATATGGTTTAGCGTTGAATTATTTCAAGAAAAAATTTCCTTTAACAGAGATTATTGGACAGAAATTTCCAGATGCTTCTTATGAAATAGATGCAACAAAAGTCATTTTTTCAAATTTATCTTACCCATTCCAATATATTAACAACATAAATAAAATAAAGGAATTAATTAATAAGTTTAAACCAGATATTTTAATTTCAGATGCTGAACCTGAAGGGATTGTTGCTGCAAAAAAAACAAACACAAAATCTGTTTTCATTTACAATCTTGATTTAAACAAAATTGATTTTAATAAAAATTTTGGGTTGTATACATTTATAATAAAAAAAGCAATTAATTATGCACATAAAAATTCAACTAAAACAATAATTCCTGTATTAACACAAGAAACGGGAGAACGAGGAAATATAAATTATGTTAATCCAATAATAAGAGATATGCCTAATCATCTGCAATTAACTCCAAGATTAATGACTGAATTTGGATTTAAAAAAAATCCAATATTAGTTACTATTGGAGGCGCAAGATTTGGCTTAAAACTTGTCAAGAATATAATTAATGTTGCTCGTTATTATGAAGATGATTTTATTATTTTTGGAGTTAATGAAAAAGCTAAAAGTGATAATGTAAAAATACTGCCCTTTAAAGATAATTTTTTAGAATATTTAAAAGTTTCAAAAGGGTTAATAACTTTGGCAGGGCATTCTATTCTAAGCGAGAGTTTAGTTTATAAAAAACCAGCATTAGTCTTTCCAATTCCAAATTATCTTGAACAGTATCAAAATACATATTTAATGAAAGATTATATTATCAAAGGCAATATGGATGAACTTGGATTGATTTATATGAGAAATAAGATTGATAAATTCTTGGATAATCTTGATAAATTGAATGAGAGACTAAACAATTATAATGTTAAGAAAAATGGAGCTACAGAAGCTGCTGAAATTATCTTACAAGAAATATCCAGATGAGAATTCCTATTATTGGATAGAAAATATAAAAATCAGGTATTTTTATTCCAAAAATATTCCACCAATTATACCATTTTGCGAATCTTGGATTAAAATCCTTTAACTTTACTTCTGGATTTACAATATACCATGCAAAATCATTTACGACAGATCCAATGAAATATCCTGATAATAAAATGCCAAACATTTTTAAATCAAAACCGTAAATGAATAAAGGCAGCATCAATAATAAAGGCAGCATAACTAACCAAGCCCAGAAATGATATGCTGTTAGGGTTCTCTTGAAAACCTTTAATCTCCATCCGTATGATCTTTTTGCCCATCCATATCTTCCTTCTGAATAGCCTTCTGCAAAAGCTAATGCAATAAATGATGCAATGATATATAATAATATAAGGAAATTATTCATAAAATTATTATCATTGATGAGTATATAAAATTAATGAAAAAGAATTTAAACAGGAAATTTAAATTAGTTTTATGATTCACGAAAAAAAGAGCCAAAATATAAATATAATTATTCCATTATTTCTGTTATTTTTTTCTATATTTATTTATATTGGGATAAAAACAAATGGATTTGGGTATCTAGAATTTGTATTTGAGAGGTATTTAAGTAAACATATAAATATCTTAGAAAATATTCTTATTTTATTTATTGTTTTTAATTCTACATACTTTTTTATAAAAGTGACGACGAAATTCATTAAGAATTACCTCGAAGATAAAGGGGGAAAGAAAGATGTAAAACTATTTTTGAATGTTTACCAATATTTTATATGGATCTTGATAATTTTTGTTACCTTTTCATTATTGTTTAAACAAATAGGTTCTTTGATAACTTCCTTAGGACTGATTGGATTTGGAGTTACATTTGCTTTACAAAAACCAATACTAAATTTTGTCGGGTGGATTAATATTGTTTTTAGCAGAACTTATAAAATTGGAGATATTATCTCAATAAATAATGTAAATGGAAAAGTATATGATATAAAAGTTATGTTTACAAATTTAGCTGAATTAAGCCCTGACGGAGATTCTACTGGAAAATCTGTTTCAATTCCAAATGAATTTGTTTTAAGTTCTCCTGTGATAAATTTTACCAAAGGAACTCCATTTATATGGGACAATATAAGTATTTATCTTACATATAGGGGTAATTGGAAAAAAGCTCTTAAAATTGTTAAAAAAGAAATTCAAAATTATTATGATAAAAATATAAAACCAAACATAAAAAAAGTTTTTGATGATAATTATCTTGGTTATGAAAAAATAATATCTAGAGTAAATATCAACGAAAAAGGAATTCATATTAAGGTGATTTACCTTGTTGATTTTAATAAATCTAATGACGTAAAAACAGAATTATCTCAGTTATTATTGAACCGATTAAAATCTAAAGATATATAATTTGGGAAAGTTGAGAGTGTTTCTTAAATAACGGGCCCGATGGGATTTGAACCCACGACCTAAAGGTTAGGAACCTTTTGCGCTTTCCAGGCTGCGCCACGAGCCCTTAAAGAATTTTCAAACTTATCTTTATTTAAAATTATTTATTTAGAAATTTCCTTTAATATTTCTGGTAATTCTTTAATATTATCTTCCTCTGTAAAGTGTCCTTTGTTTTTTTCTATAATCACTTTTGCACCTAATTTTTCTTTAAATATTTTTTTATTATAATTTACAAAACCATAAGGTTCATTGCTTGATAAAAATACAATAAGATTGCTTAGTTTTTGTTTTACTTTATTAAAATTTATTGGAGTATTAATCCAAGGATTTGCAATGTTTTTAACTTCTTCATTTTCTAAATTATCTAAATTAAACCATCCTGCAACAAATATCACTTTTCCAATTTTTCCGTTATAATTTTCTTTTTCCAAGAAACGCATTATTGTTTGACATCCAATAGAATGTCCTATAAAATAAGTTTCTCGATCTAATCTTTTAACAACCTTCTTTAAATGTGAAACCCAAACATTTATTTCTGGTTCTGATGTATTCGGCATTCTGGGAACATATACTTTAAATTTATGATTTGTTAATTCTTTTTTTAACCAAGGATAAAAATCATTGTTTGGCTTTCCATCCCAACGATGAATAATAAAAATTCTTTTCATAATCTCATAACAGCTTTTCCATCTTTAAAAATTGTTACTTTCCCTCCAGATTGGCTTACAACTATTCCAATTGCGTTAGTTTCCTTTGTTAAAGCAGCTGTATTTCTATGCCTCGTTCCAAACCCATGATATAGATTAATATTGCTTGTATCAATATCAAGATATGTTCCGCAGCTTACAATAGTTCCATCTTCATTTATTATAAAAACCCCGTCTAACTGCGCAAATTCTTTTATTGTTTCTCTTAAATTAGGATCAATAATGTTTTTTGCTTCATCAGGATATGCTGAAAATGGATTTATTATTAATTGCTTTGTGTATTTCATTATCTCGCTTTTATCTCCTAAAATAAAAGCTGTTCCAATTTTTCTTTCTTCTCTTCCAGTCCTTCCTAATTCTAAGGCAATTTCAATTGCTGTTTCGATGACATTAGGATTTATGTTTTCTGATAAATTATGAGTTCCGATGTTAAACAATATTTTATTTACCTCAAAAACAAACATTAATGATTTATATCCCATGCCTACACTTTCATCAACAACACAAACCATCAAATCTCCTTTGTCAATATATTTTTTCCCTATGGCTTCCATTAACAACTCTTTTATTGGAATTATGCTGCCATCTGTTGTTTTTTTTATTTTTGTTGTGTAAGATTGTTTTGTGTAAGTATCATTTTTAACTCTTTTAAAAACTGTAACTAAGACATCCAAATAAAAATCCTCCTGATTAAAAGTTAAGTCAGCTTTTTTCTGCTCGATTGTGATTAACCCGGAAGCTCCAATATCTTTAGCAATTTTTGTCGCTGCTAAACCGACGAATTCCTCTATTTTTCTATCAACCATAAAATTAGAATATTAATTTTACTTATATACTTTTTGATGTTGTTTTTATAAAATGGTGATTATTCTTTTATATCTTTTAATAATTTTTCAAAGAAACTAATCATCTTAAAACTTCTATCCTCAATTATTTTCTCTAATTTAGAATCAAATTTACAATCAACTTTCTTTAGTAATTTATAATTATTACTTAAAATCTCAATTTTATCTTCTTCAAAGTAAATTTTAAACCTATACCATTTATATCCTATAGTAAAAGGTTCCATAATTATAATAAAAACTAAAAATATATAATTATATCTTTAAGCTAATCTTTTTTCCCGAATCCATTTTCTCCAATAATGTTTTTCCTGGAAAACTTTTCTTGTTTACTTTTATATCCCCTTTTCTTCCAATATTGGCTGAAAATATTTTTTCATTGTCTATATAAAAATCAACCCTTTTTCCGCTTAATTTGTTATCTAAAAAGAAAATCAAGTTTTTTTTGTCTTCTTTGATTGTAAAGTCAACTTCTTCATTATTATATTCTTCTTTTTTTAATTCATTCACACTTATGCTTAGACCTAGTCTTTTCTCAATATCATCGATTGTTTTTCCTTCTTTTCCTATAATTCTTGCAATATCATCTTCGGGAACATAAATATTAACTTTATTATCTGAAATAAATTCAACTTGAACATCATCTGAATATCTTTTTAATTCATTTTCAACATGCTTCATCGCTAATTTTTTTAATCCCGAAATTTTATTATTGCTTTGAACTGGAACAACAATTGTTTCTTCTCCATAGCTGTAAATCTCAAATTCCAATTTATTATTTTCAAAATCAAGAACTTCAACAACAGGACGAGATAAATCAGCTTCTGTCATTCCAGAAGGAACTTTTACCAGCATTCTTAAACTTAAAACCTTTGCAATTTCTCCGTTTTTTATAAACACGACAGTATCGATAATGTGGGGAATTAATCCGAGTTCTGTTTTTCCAATGAATCTTTGAATTGCATCTATCGGGTCTGTAGCATGAATTACACCAACTAAACCAATTCCTGATAATCTTAAATCAGCAAATAATCTAAAATCTTCTAGATTTCTCATTTCATCAAATATTGTGTAATCTGGCCTTGATAATAATAAAACATCATGAATTTCTTGTGAGGTTCCATGTGAAATGGAATATTGAGTTACATTATCACTTAATTGTAAATCTCTTGGAGCTTCAATTGTCTTTACTGTTTTTTCTTTTGAAACATAAAATTCAGCAATTGATTGGGCAAAAGTTGATTTTCCCATCCCTGGACTTCCCGCAACTAAAACACCTTCTGCCTGCTCTGCAATTCTTTTCTTTAGTTTATCACTTAATTTATAATCATCTAAATTTGTTTTCTTAATTGGTTTTACAGCTGTTATTTCCCAAGCATCTGAAAATGGAGGTCTTGTAATAACAATTCTGTAATCCCCTAATTGAATTATTGTACTCCCCCTTCTTTCATTTTCTATAAATCCATCATCCCTTAATTTAGCTTCTTCAACTATTTCTTTTGCTATTTCTTGAATTTCTTCCTGCTTTAAGTTTTCTTCGCTTAATATTGTAAGTTTCCAATTTCCGGGAGAACCTTTTTTAGCATATGGCTTTATATTTTCTCTTAAATGCACACTCATTGTTGTTTTATCAAAAAACTTATCTAATGTTAATTTTTTGTGCTTTATTTCCGGTTGAATGTAAATTACTTTAATTCCTTTAGCATCCCCTACCTTGCTTTGAACTTTATCTCCTGTTAATAATGTTGCACCTTCGTCATAAGCTAACTCTCTTATCAATGAATCTATTTCTCCTAAAGAAGCATGTTTTATTTCAGCTGCATTTGGCCTTTTTCCAGAATACCTTAATTCAAATAAATTACTGCTTAATTCCCTTAATTTTTTTAATTCCTCTAATCCTAATAAGCCAATTGTTTTTCCTATATTCGCTTGATGTTCTAATTCAGCCAATACAGCTTCATGTATTATGATTTGTTCTACTTGAATTTCTTTATTTTGTATCTTTTTCGATACTAATCCTTCTATTATAATACTCGTATCCGGCACTAATTTTTCTATTTTTTCCATTTTCAAAACCTTTTTAAATACTCAAATTTTTATTTATATTGCTAAGTCAGAATTTAATTAGAGAATAAGTTCTGGCTTAGTGAAGAATTAATTCTTTATAAATATATTGGTTTTAAATTTTTCTTGCAAATACCAAAAAAGCAGTATGTGTTAGTGAAAAATGCTCTGGCCTTAAAACTAATCCTTTAGAAACCCAATTTTGCTCATTTACAGAAATAATTTTTTCAACTATAAATTCATTAAGTTCTTTTAATAAATTTATCACTTGATTTATATTTGTAAGATAACAAATTAGATAGCATGATTTCTTTAGGTTTTTGCATATTTTTAAATAATTCCATGGATCAAGCATATCCAAAACAATTAAATCAAGATTTTTTTCCTTGCTTGATTTTATATCTTTGTTAAACAATTCAACATTTTTTATATTGAAAAAATCTAAGTTCTTTTTTACAATTTCATGATTTGACTTGTTTTTTTCATAGCTGTATACTTTTTTTACAAATCTTGACAAGAATATTGTTAATTGCCCGCTTCCGCTCCCTGCTTCCAAAACAATTGAATCTTTATTTATTCCAGAGTAAATTAAAATGCTTCCAATATCTTTAATGTTTGTTGTCTGTGCTCCCCTCTTTATCTTTCCAATATTATCAAGGAAATTAGCGTCTATTACTTTTAATTTTTCTTTTTTATTGGTTTTAACTTCTGATTTTGATTTTAATATATTTTTTTCTTTTATAATTCCTAAATGAGTATGCAAATCTCCATTGCTGTAATAATATTTTTTCCCATCTTTATCAATTAATATTTTTTTAATCATAGAAGTATATTAAATTAAGTGTTTATTAATATTTTTATCTGTAATCATCAATTATTTTGGTTAATTTTTTAGGAGAAATTTTGCTTCCTTTTATTCTCGGAGAGCCTCCAAATTCATTTCCACCCCATCTATCATTATTATCTTCTGAAATTCCTTCTTCTTTGTTTAATATATCATAAATATCTTCTGTTTTATGTTTTGTTCCTAAAGAGATATTAAATAGATTATAAATAAAATTATTATCATTTCTTTTTTCCCTGAATGTTACAAAAGATTCTATGCCATCGTTATACATCTTAGTTTTAGCATATGTTCCTAGTTCTATTATTAATGCCCATTTTTTACTTTTATTATGATAAGCTATCTTGTAATCGGAATCTTCTTTTAATTTTTCAGCTTTTCCATTTAGATATAAAACAATTCTGTTTTCTATTAAATTTATATTTTTTATTAATACATTGCTATTTAAGTCGTCCAGTAAACCAAAATTTTTTGCATCCATATATGGCTGGAATATCCATGCTAGTTTTTGAAAAATTTCAGAGTTTACATCAACCTTGCACATTCCTGCTGTTTTATCAAGCTCATCTTCTATTTTAACTAGTTCTTCCAATAAATCATTTTTTCTTGAAGTTATTAATTTATGATTTTTAAATAGAAAAACAGATAGTGCAACATCCTGATCTGAATGATTTATATATAAATTTGCCTTTGGCTCGTTATTTTCATTAAAGATTTTTTCTAATAATCCTTCTTTAATTTTTTTAAAAGTCTGAGCACATGTTGAGTTTGTTTCAAGTCTTTTTACATTAACATGATGATCTAAATTTAGCATAGGAATTGTTGAATCTTCTCTTGATTCATCTGAAACATAGCCATCTAATGCTATCGAATATGGGGGATTTTCTTTAAGAAATTGATTCCATGTCTTTACAATTCCAGGCTCTGCTATAACCTCAATCATTTTTTTAAATATTTACAGAAAAGAATATAAATGTTATGCGGGAAAATTATTTTGGTTTCTGAATATAAAAATAGTATAATATTAGAGGTGTGGGAGACAGGATTCGAACCTGCGAAGGCACTAAGCCAACAGATCTTGAGTCTAGACATTACTAATTGTAATTCTGTCCCGTTTGGCCACTTCGGTACTCCCACTTAAATTTTAGATAATAAAAAAGCTTATATAAATTTAATGATATCAAATTTTATGAAATATTTATTGATTTTAAACAAATTTGAACTTTCTAAAGAAAGACTAAAGGAGAAAATAAAAAATAGATTAAAAGATTCTAGATTCTATGAAGATAATGGATTGATTATAGAAACTAACAATAATATAGATGAAATATCTCATTTTGAAGAAATTGATAAGATATTAAAAATGCATAAAGACTGGAAAAAATTAGACTTTAAAACTTTTAAAAATGATTTTAATCTAGATTTAAGTTCATATTTAATAAAAGTAAAATTTTTAAGCAAAATTCCAATTTCAGCAAAATCAGTAATAAAAAAAATCAATTCTGCATTAAAATCAAAATATTCAGAAAACCCCGAAACAATTGTTTATGTTGAGATAATAAAAAAAGACAATATTTATTATAGGGTATTTTTAACTAATTCATGGGAAAAATTTAAAATGAAAAAAGAAGATTATAAAATAGAAGTTGTATTAGAAAATCCCCAAGATAAAGAAGAAATTAAGGATTTTTTAAGATTATGCTATATTTTTAATTTAAACTTGAATATCCTAACTAATGATATTAACTTGGTCAATAAGGCAAAACAGGAAGCAAAAGGAATTCCCTATGAAAATTTTAATATAAATTTAAATAAAAAAATAGAAGGCATAAAAATTGGTTTTTCAATAAATTCAAAATTAGATGAAAAAGATTTTAAGGAATTTTACAATAAAAACAAAAATAACAGAATAAGCTTAATATTCGGAAATGAAAAATTTGGCTTGACTCAAAATTTAAGGGATAAAATAGATCAAAGTTTTAGATTAACCAAAGAAACAAAAAAACCTTTAAGGGCGAGCCATGCTTTAAGCTATGTTATTGGGTTAATTAAAACATTTAATTAATTCTTCACTTTTCGGCCTATCCTCTGGATTTTTTGATAAACAGCTCATTATTATTTCATCTATCTTTGGGTTCTCTGAATTTATCGGGATTGGATTGTAATTTAAAATTTGATTTCTTATGCAACCGATACAATCTAGAAAAGGCTTGATTCCTGTTAATAATTGATATGCAATAACCCCGAAAGCATATATATCTGCTTCTTTTCCATATTCGGGCAAAAATTTTAATTTTTCAGGAGACATAAATTCCGATGTTCCAACTTCCATTTCATAATAATTTTTTGGGATATTGCAAACTCTATAGGAAGTTCCAAAGTCTATAAGTTTTATTGAATCTCCTGATATCATAAAATTATTATCTGAAATATCATAATGTACAAAATCTAACTTATTCATCGAATTCGAATGGATATAATCAAGGATTTTTGATATTGTGCCAAATATTGAGATAGACTCATCAAGGCTCAATTTATATCTTTCTTCACAATATCTCGATAATGTTTTTCCATTTAAGTATTCAAAATAAATTTCTTTTTTATTATTATCAAAACCAAAAAGGGATACGATGTTATTATGCTTAAGATTTGTTAATGCATCAACTTCTCTCTCAAATGACTGTGTTGGATTATTTTTTACCTTTTTTATTATAATTTTTTCTTTTTGATTATCTATTAAAACATTGCTAAGAAATACTTTTGAATAATCTGTTTTGTTAATTAATATTCTGTCGTTTACGTTTATCAATGATTTTTCTCGTACCATTGAGTTTTTAAATTTTATCAATATTTAAATCTTTCTATTGTTACCACTTTAAAATAGAGTTTAACAAAAGATTTATATACTGTTAATTTATTTGAAGATTATGACAACTTTAATTAAATTACAAGATGTGCATAAGATTTATTATCTAGATGAGGTTGAAATTCCAGCAATAAATGGAATTAACTTAAATATCAATAAAGGAGATTTTGTTGCTGTTATCGGTCCTTCTGGTTCGGGAAAAAGCACAGCAATGCATTTAATTGGCTGTTTAGATACTCCGACAAAAGGGGAAATTTATCTTGGAGAGCATAATATCTCTAATTTAAGTGAGAGTAATTTAGCACAGATAAGGGGAAAAAAAATTGGTTTTATATTTCAGACATTCAATTTAATTCCAAGTTTGACTGCTTTGGAAAATGTTGCTTTGCCAATGACTTTTCAGAATATTTCAAGACAGGAAAAAATAGAAAAATCAAAGGAATTACTTGACTTGGTTGGATTAAAAGATAGAATAAATCACTTGCCAAGCCAGTTATCTGGGGGGCAGAGGCAAAGAGTTGCTATTGCACGTTCTTTAATTAATAATCCTGAAATAATTTTAGCAGATGAGCCTACTGGAAATTTAGATACAAAGACGGGGGATGAAATAATGCATTTGTTAAAAGAATTAAATAAAAAAGGAAAAACAATAATTTTAGTTACACACAATCCTGATTTTACAAAATTAGCAAACAAGATTGTTAATATTAAGGACGGGAGGATTTATCATGGAGGATAATTATGATCAAGTTTTAATTTATAAAAATGAATCTAATTTGTATGAATGTTTTTATAGGTCGAACAATCCATATAAATTTGAAGAACTATTTAAAACAAATAAAATTTTTTTTGATTTTAAGCGAGAAAGAAGTGAAAAAGTTGAAAAAGCAATTGAATTGTATTTATGGACTTTAAATTTTAATGGAGATATGATCCGGGCTTTAGAAAATTTGGAGAATACACTTGGTTAAGGAGAATAAAATGAAAAATGAAAACTGCACTTTATATATTTACAAAAAAAATCTTGAATGGAATTATTCTTTTTGCAACGATAACGATAAAGTTTTAAAGATGTTAATAGAAAATGATTTTCCAATTAATCAGTCTTACACTTTCGAATGTGGAAATTATAATGTAGTTTATGAAGAAACAATTGATTTAATTTATAAATTAAATAAAAATATAATAAAAGAATTTTCGCTTGAAAAAATATTAAACAAAGCATTAGAAGATCAGAAGGAAAAATTAATTATCGAATTGGAGGAATAGAATGAAAAAAATAATCTTAATATTGATGTTTTTACTATTAATGAATTTTGTCAGTGCAGAAATTGGAATAAGCAATGTTGCAACTTCACCTGAAAAAGCACTGCCGGGAGAGAGAGTTAATCTAATTATAACCTTAGAAAATAATAATTATGATGATATTAAAGATATTTCTGTAAAATTGGATTTAAACAATGTCCCTTTTGCAACAATTGATTCAGCAACAGAACAATTGATAGATGAAATTGAAAATGATGATTCAAGAAAAGTTATTTTTAACTTGATTACTTTGCCTGATGCAGAGCCAAAAATATACAAAATTCCTGTGAAAATAACATATAATAATATTACAAAAGATTCGTTAATAAGCATCTTCATAGAATCAAAAACAAAATTAGATTTAGTTCTTGAGAATTCAGAAATAATTAAGGTAAATGACAAAGGGAAAATAATCATTAAATTAGTTAATCTTGGAACTAATGAGATAAAATCATTGAGGTTGGTTTTACTGCCGAGTTTGGATTATGAAATATTATCCCCAAATACGCTTTATATAAGCAAAATAGATGTTGAGGACTTTGAGACAGCTGAATTTACAATTATATCAAATGTCAAGAATACAAAATTAAACTTTAATCTAGGATATAAAGATAATAATAACAAAGAATATGCCGAGAACAAAGAATTAAGATTGAATGTTTACAGTTTAGAAGATGCAGAAAAACTTGGATTAATAAAGAAAAATTATTTTATGCAAGTAGGAATTATAATATTAATTATTATAATCTTAATATTCATTTATAGGAAATTAAGAAGGAAAAAAAATGCTGTATGATTATTTTTTGTTAGCAATAAACAATATTTTTCACAGAAAATTAAGATCATGGCTTACAATAATCGGAATTATTATTGGGGTGGCTGCAATCATTTCATTAATAACAATCTCTAGAGGGTTAGAAAATACAATTAAAGAGCAATTTGAGAGTTTTGGTGCAAATAGAATTTTAGTAAGTGCAAAGGGTTTTCAAGGACCGGGAACAGCTTCTCAGGGATTAACTACAAAAGATGTTGATACTGTAAAAAAAATTTCTGGATTAAAATATGTTGTCCCTGCTTTATTCAGGCAAACGGAAGTAAATCATGGGAAAGAAACATCATTTACACTAGTTGGGTCAATTCCAGCAGAGGATTATGAAAAAGTTTTTGGTGATTCTGGAATAAAAGTTCAAAAAGGAAGAATAATAAGAAATAATGATAAATTTACTGCGGTGATTGGTGCAAGAGCTGCAAGGGAAATGTTTTCTAAAGAACTTGGATTAGGAAATAAAATTACAATTAACAAGCATGATTTTAAAATAATTGGAATATGGGAAGAAACAGGAAATGCAGATACAGATAACAGAATAAGCATTTCTTTAGAAACTTTTAGGGAAATATTTAATGAAAAAGAAAACATTGACACTATGATTGTCCAGGCTAAGTCAAACACAGATATTCCAAACTTGCAGAAAAAAATTGAAAAAGAATTAGAATCTAGAAGAGGAGACACAAATTTCCAGGTTTTGACAGCTACCCAAATTGTTGAGCAAATTAATGATGTTCTTGGAATTATACAAATTGTTCTTGTTGGAATAGCAACTATTTCACTGATTGTCGGAGCAATTGGAATAATGAATTCGATGTACACAAGCATATTAGAAAGAACTAAAGATATTGGGGTAATGAAGGCTGTAGGTGCAAAAAATTTTGATATATTAAAAATATTCTTAATTGAATCTGGATTAATGGGATTAGTCGGGGGAATTTTTGGAACTTCTTTGGGAACAATTGTTGCATTAATCGTCGGAAAGATTTCTTTAAATGCAGGATTTTTGTTAAAAATTAGGGTTGAGTTTGGGTTATTATTATTCGGATTGTTTTTTGCATTTTTAGTCGGGGTTGTTTCCGGATTACTTCCTGCATATCAAGCTTCTAAATTAAAGCCTGTTGATGCTTTAAGATATGAATAAGAAGTTTTAAATATAAGCTTAACTTACTATATCTTAATTGGAGCAACTTAGTTTGTTAATGCATTAAGTTGTATTAACTTTAGATCTTCGCGATCTTTACTAAGCTCTGACAGGTAATATTTATATACTAAGTTCTATCATTAAATCTTGAGGTGATATAAATTAAAGCGCAGATTGCTACCGAATATCTAGTTGTAGTTGGGATTATCTTAGTTATATTGATTCCTGTTACAATAATGTATTTTAAATATACAAGTCAAAGCTCTTATACTGTCGCTATAGGAGAAGTTGATTATATCTCCAATGAAATCATAAAAACAGCAAATCAAGTTTATATTTATGGAAAAGATACACAAGTTAAATTAAGCATTAACATACCAAAGGAAGTTATCTCAATAAGATTCAATAATTCTGAATTGATTTTTAACATAAGTGTTAGGGGAAAAGAATCAACAGAAACATCAAGAATAGCCGATGTTAATTTTTCTTCATTTGGAAAAATCACAACAACACCTGGAAGAAAAAATATTATTGTAAAATCTTTGGGAGATACGATTTTGGTTAATACTGAGTGCAAAGAAACTGAATTAAGCTGTGCAGTAAAACAAGACTTTACAAGCTGTACTGGAAGTTATTGCAAATTAAAATGTGTTAATGGAGCCTGGTCAATAATTAATACATGTTCACAATGCCCCTGTTAATGAAAATGAAAAAATCACAATTTGGAATTGAATTTATTTATTTTGTTGGTGTAGCAATGGTTATATTAATTCTTTATTTAGCGCTTAGCTCAAGTTATTTTTCGGCAACATTATCAAGAAGAGATAAAATTGAATCCGCAAATCTCTTAGAACAAATTAGAAGCGAGATTAATAATGCGGGAAGGGTTGAGAATGGCTATATGCATGTGATTAAGATTCCTAAAAATATAAACAATAAAGATTATAATTTAACAATAAAAGGAAGAGAGATTTTTATTGAATATCCTAAAGGAAGCAATGATGTTTATGCCCGGATATTATCTACAGATGTTATTAATAAAGATAGTTTAGGTAATCCAATTCAGTTTGATCCTGGGAAATCTTATTATATTTTAAAAGAGAACGATGATGTAAAAATAGCAAAACAATAATTTTAAAAACTATATTTTATAAGTAATTTTTGTAATTCCCCGTGTAGCTCAATGGTGGAGCATTCGGCTGTAGAAATATCACTGTTTGACTTAAAGCAAAAGCTAAGAATGAAAAACAGACAGCGGATCCCGAAAGGTAATTATTATCCGGGTCAGGATGCTGGTTCGAGTCCGGCCGCGGGGATTTTACAAAACATTTAAAAACAAAACAAATTTTCTAAAATTGAAGCCTCAGTAGTCTAGGGGTTAGGACTCCACCCTGTCACGGTGGCAACCCGAGTTCAAATCTCGGCTGGGGCGCTTAATTATTATAGAAATAAATTAAAAGACAATTAAAAAAATTAGCATGAAATCTCAAAAATCTGATATATTTAAAAGATTTTGGATAACTTTAATTTCAGTAGGAATTCCGATTTTATTATCACTATTTTTAAGTTTTTTATTAATAAATCTTACAAAGAAAATTTTTACAGAATTGCCATTATACATTTTTGAGATTATTTTTTTAATATGTATCTGTATTTTTACTCCATTTTTGACAGGATATTTAAATGCAAAATATCTCCCGAGTGAAAAAAAGATTGAAGCACCCGGCAAAAAGATCGATGGATTTTTCGGATATTGGTCTTATGGATTTATGCTAATTAGAGATTATTCATCTGTTTAGTGATTGATACTAAATATCATAAAATAAATAGCACTTCTCATAATTTTTTAATATTATTATCAATTTTTTTTATTGTTGCAACAACCCATGATTTTCCTTCATTAATTTTTTTATTTAGGGTACCAAGACTTTTTTCACTTTCAACATACTTAAAAAGATTTCTTGCACCTTCTATATCTTTATTTATTTTTTCTAATTGAGTTCTTATTGTTTCTAAAACAGAAATTATTTCTTGTTGACTTCTTTTTTCCATAATCATTTATTTTTTTATTGATTATATAAATTTTATTATTTTAATGCAACAATTCATAAAAACAGTTAATCTTATATATAACCTCTTTAAGATTTTAAAAAAAGAAAACTTTATAAATAGATTAAAAGTTTCAAAATTGTTGATAAAGAGCAATCTTTCTAAAATGAATCAAGGGGAAACAAAAATTACAGCCAAAAAATTAAACAATTTTTTAATAGTATGTTACAATTATATTAATTTATGATAATTTATAGATAGATTGCTCAAAATATTGACGATGGGCCGGTAGCTCAGCTTGGTAGAGCACCTGCCTTTTAAGATTGAGGAAAGCAGGTGGTCGTGGGTTCAAAGAATCATAAGTTAAATCTTATGTAAAGAAAATCCCATCCGGCCCGCTCATGATGGAAAAAATGGAACAGCAAGAAATAGATATCACAAAGCATGAATTTGTACCTGAACACATTAAACTAACAGAGGAGCAAACAGAAGAAGTTCTAAAAAAATTTAACTTGTCAAAAAAACAATTTCCGAGAATATTGAAAGAAGATCCCGCAATTTCAAGATTAGATGCTAAAAAAGGCGATATAATCAAGATAATAAGAAAAAGTCCGACAACAGGCGAAGCTGAATTTTATAGGGTGGTAATATGAATCCAAATAGATTATTAATAAAAAATTATTTTGACAAGCATTCTCAGGTAGAGAGCAATATTGAAAGCTATAATAGATTTATGGAAAAAGGAATCCAGGAAATTGTCAATGAAGCACAGGATATTATTCCGACAATAATTCCTGCAGAAGTTAAGGATTTTAAAATAAAATTAGGAAAAATAACTGTTGAAAAACCCCAGATTGTTGAGGCAGACGGTTCTAAAAGAGATATTTATCCGATGGAAGCAAGATTAAGAAAGTTAACTTACTCCGCTCCAGTTTACTTAAGTATTTCCGCTTATATTGATGGAGTTGAAAGAGAACAATTTACAGCACTAATAGGAAAAATCCCTGTAATGATCAAATCAAAATACTGTCATTTATATGGATTAAACAAAGAAGCGTTGTTAAAACATTATGAAGATATTAATGATCCTGGAGGATATTTTATACTGAATGGAAATGAAAGAGTTCTAATTGTTGTTGAAGATTTAGTTTCAAACAAATTATTTGTAGAAAAGAATTCAACAGGACCAAGCAAATATACTGCTAAATTATATTCTGAATCGGGAGTTTATAGAATTCCTCATACAATTGAACAGATGAAGGATGGAATTATTTATATATCATTTACAAGGTTTAAAAGAGTGCCAATATTCGCAATTATAAAGGCACTAGGGTTGCTTAAAGATCAAGAAATAACAAACACAATTTCTCAAGACAAGCAATATGATGATATTTTTATTAATTTATATGAGACATTAGATTTAAAATCAGAAGATCAAGCAATGGAATTTTTATCAAAGAAAATTGGAATAAATCAAAATGATCAAAAAAGTGATAGAATAACTGATTTGCTCGATAAATATTTATTGCCTCATCTAGGAACAAGTTCTGGAGACAGATTAAATAAAGCTTATAATTTATGCAAATATATAAAAAAATTTTTGATGATATCAAAAGATAATAAAGAATTGCCTGATAAGGATCATTATATGAACAAAAGATTAAAATTATCCGGGGATTTATTAGCTGATTTATTTAGAGTTAATTTAAGAACACTTGTGCAAGATGTTTTATATAATTTCCAGAGATTGGTTAAGAGGGGAAAATTCCAATCGCTTAGAATTATCATAAGAGATCAATTATTGACTTCAAGAATAAAAAGTGCAATGGCAACAGGTGCTTGGGTTGGCGGAAGAAAAGGAGTAAGTCAAAACATTGATAGAACAAATTTCTCAGCAACAACATCTCATCTACAAAGGGTTGTTTCATTATTATCTGCTACACAGGAAAACTTTGAAGCAAGAGCATTACATCCTACACATTGGGGAAGATTATGTCCTGTTGAAACTCCTGAGGGAACTCCAATTGGTTTAAGAAAGAATTTATCAATGTTATGCAGAATTTCACAGGAAGAAATTCAAGATGATAAAATAAAGAAATTATTAGAAGGCTGTGGTTTAAATGGTTGATGTTTATTTAAATGAAAAGTACATTGGAAAAACTGAAAATGCCGATGAATTTGTTAATTTAGTCAGAGAAAGAAGAAGAGCCGGAAAACTTCCTTTAAATCTTAATATATTATATGAAAAAGAATTCAATGAAATTTATTTAGAATCATCTTTCGGAAGAGCAAGAAGACCATTAATTGTTGTGAAAGATGGAAAATCATTATTGACAAAAGAGCATGTAGATAAATTAATAACAAATGAACTTTCTTGGGACCAATTAGTTAAAATAGGTGTAATAGAATATCTAGATGCATTGGAAGAGGAAGATTCTTATATTTCTTTATATGAAAATGAATTAACAAAAGAGCATACTCATTTGGAAATTGATCCGGTTGTTATTTTAGGATTAACTGCTGCAATTATCCCATATTCTAATTTTGGGAGTTCATCAAGATTGATTAGGGGAAGCAAAATTCAAAAACAGTCTCTTGGATTATATGCAAGCAACTTTCATTTAAGAATGGATACTGATGTAAGTGTTGCTCACTATCCTCAAAGGCCAATTGTAAAAACATTTATGCATGATGTTCTTAATTATGATAATCATGCTTCAGGACATAATGTAACTATTGCATTGATGAGTTTTGAAGGATATAACATGCAGGATGCTATTATATTAAATAAAGGAAGTGTTCAAAGAGGATTAGCAAGATCAACTTATTTTAGACCTTATGAAGCAGAGGAATTAAGATATTCCGGTGGATTAATGGATGAGATTGTTGTTCCTGATAAAGAAGTTAAGGGATATAAATCAGAAAAAAGTTATAGACTTCTTGAAAAAGATGGCGTTGTTTATACTGGTGCTTTGGTAAATGCAGAAGATGTTGTTATTGGCAAGACAAGCCCTCCAAGATTTTTATCAAGTTTAGAAGAATTTAGTATTGCTGCTTCTACAAGAAGAGAAAGCTCAATAAGCATAAAACATGGCGAGGGTGGAATCGTCGATGATGTCGTTATTACTGAAAATGAAGAAGGAAATAAAATTGTTCAAATAAGAATTCGTGATTCAAGAGTTCCCGAGATTGGAGATAAATTTGCTTCACGTCATGGGCAGAAAGGAGTTATTGGAATGATAGTTCCTCATGAAAACATGCCCTTTACATCTTCTGGAATCATACCTGATTTAATATTTAGCCCTCACGGAATTCCAAGCAGAATGACAATAAGCCATTTGATAGAAATTATTGGGGGAAAAGCAGGGGCATTATCAGGACAATATATTGATGGAACAACATTTGATTCAATGAGTGAAAAAGAATTAAGAAAAATGTTAGTAGAATTAGGATTTAGAGAATCTGGAACTGAAGTAATGTATAATGGAATGACAGGAGAAAAACTCGAAGCTAAAATTTATGTTGGGAACATGTATTACTTAAGATTAAAACACATGGTAGCAAATAAATTACATTCAAGAGCATCGGGAAGAATCCAATTATTAACAAGACAGCCTGTTGAAGGAAGAGCACAAGGCGGAGGATTAAGAGTAGGAGAAATGGAAAAAGACTGCTTTATTGCTCATGGTGCATCATTATTATTAAAAGAAAGATTTGATTCTGATAAAACAGTTACTTATATTTGTGAAAGTTGCGGTATGTTTGCGGTTTATGATACAAATAAAGACAGAAAAACATGCACCAAATGCGGAGGAAATGTCGATATAACCCCAATTGAAATGAGCTATGCATTTAATTTATTATTGAATGAATTGAAAGCGTTAGGAATTTATCCTAAATTATCTTTGGAGAGTAAATATTAAAATGCAACCTTACATTTACAAAAAAATTCAGAAAATAAATTTTGGAATACTTTCTCCTAAAATGATAAAGAAGATGGCAGCTACAAAGATTGTGACTGCTGAACTTTATGACAAAGAAGGATATCCTGTTGATGGCGGATTAATGGATGTTTCTTTAGGAGTTATTGATCCTGGACTGAGATGCAAGACATGCAATGGAAAATTAAAAGAATGTATGGGGCATTTTGGATACGTTGAACTTGCCCGCCCGATAATTCATATTAAATATGTTAAAAAAATTCAGATATTATTAAACAGCATTTGCAACGAATGTGGAAGATTACTTGCGGCAGAACAAGAAATAAATGATAAACAATTGAAAGGAACAATGCTCTTAAAATATTTAAAAACAGTTAAGAAATGTCCACATTGCCAAGCAAAACAAATTTCAACTAAATTGGAGAAACCATATACGTTTATGGAAGAGGATAAGAGAGTTACTCCGATTGAAATTATTGCAAGATTTGAAAAGATGCCTGATTCTGATGTTGAATTATTAGGAATTAATTCATTATATGCAAGGCCAGAATGGATGATTTTAACAGTGTTACCAATTCCTCCTGTAACAACAAGACCAAGCATAACTTTAGAAACTGGAGAAAGAAGCGAGGATGATTTAACACATAAGCTTGGAGATATAGTAAGGATAAATCAAAGATTATTTGAAAATATTAACGCAGGAGCCCCCGAGATTATTATAGAAGACTTGTGGGATTTACTGCAATATCACATTACAACTTATTTTGACAATGAAATTCCTCAATTACCTCCTGCAAGACACAGGTCAGGACAACCATTAAAGACATTAACTGAAAGAATAAAAAGCAAGGAAGGAAGATTTAGACACAATCTTGCAGGTAAAAGAGTTAATTTTGCAGCAAGAACTGTTATTTCCCCGGATCCGAAAATAGAATTTAATGAAGTTGGGGTTCCAATGATTGTTGCATTAGAATTAACCATTCCAGAGAGGGTTACTGAATGGAACATTAATTGGCTAAAAAAATTCTTAGAAAATGGCCCCGAAAATTATCCCGGAGCAAATTATATTATTACCTTAGATAATAAGAAAAAGAAAATAACAGAAGATACAAAAAAACAAATCTTGGAAGAATTAAAGCCAGGATACATTGTTGAGAGGCACATCATGAATGGAGATATTTGCATATTCAACAGGCAGCCAAGTTTGCATAGAATGAGCATAATGTGCCATAAAATAAAAGTTATGCCTGGAAAATCATTTAGGCTAAATCCAGCTGTCTGCACCCCTTATAATGCAGATTTCGACGGAGATGAAATGAATCTTCATATTCCTCAAAATGAAGAAGCAAGGGCAGAAGCTGAAATTTTAATGCAGGTTCAAAGCCAGATTATAACTCCAAAAAATGGATTAAATGTTATTGGAAGCTTACATGACGCAATTACTGGAAATTATTTATTAACAAAAGAATTTGAATTCAAAAGAGAAGATGCAATCCAGATACTTTATAATATAGGTGTAAATGATTTTAGCAATTTAAAAAAGGGAAAAATAATTTCTGGAAAAGATGTTTTCTCTGCAATATTGCCTGGAGACTTTGACTTTGTTGGATCTACAAAAACAAAAGAAGAGGTCTTGGTTAAGAACGGAAGATTAACACAAGGATTTATAGATAAATCTACAATTGGAGAAGAGAATGGAACTTTATTAAGGGCAATTTACAAAAAATATGGGGAAGAAATTGGATTAGATATTCTAGGAAAAGTTTTCAAACTTGGAATTGAGGTTTTATTAAGAAAAGGATTTACAACATCGATACAAGATACTGATTTACCTGAAAATTTAATTAATAAAAACAAAGAAAAAATACAGGAAGCTGAAATTGAAATTGAAAATCTGATTAAAGATTATAATAATGGATCATTGAAACCTTTGCCTGGAATGAGTGTTGAACAAACTCTTGAAAATATGATCATACAAATATTAAGCAATTTAAGAGATAAAATTGGAGAAAGTGTTTACGAGAATGTTTCTGAAAAAAATTCAACTGTTCTAATGGCAAGAAGTGGAGGCCAGGGTAATTTCCTTAATTTAGCTCAGATGGCCGCTTTGGTTGGACAACAAGCTTTACATGGATCTAGAATTAATAATGGATATAGTAAAAGAACATTGAGTTTATTCCCTAAAGGAAGTTTAAGTGCTGATACTCGAGGGTTTATTAGAAGAGGATATAGAAGCGGATTAAAACCTTATGAATATTTTTTCCATGCAATGACTGGAAGAGACTCATTAATGGATACTGCATTAAGAACCCCAAAATCTGGTTATTTATACAGAAGATTGGCTAATGCGTTGCAAGATATCAGGGTAGAATACGATGGAACGGTTAGGGATGCTAATAAAAGAATAATACAATTTGTTTATGGTGAAGATGGGGTCGATGTAAGCAAGAGCGATGGGGGAATAATCAATGTCAAGAGAATAGTTAAAGAGGTTATGGCAAATGTTTAATACTGAAATTCCTAAAAAATTAGAAGAAGAAGCAATTGAACTTAGCAAGGAACATAAATTAGGAGAACAAAAAAGAAAAGAAATTTTGAAGAGAGTTAAGGAAGAATATGAAGATGCAAAAATAACTCCTGGAGAAAGCATCGGAATAATAACTGCTGAATCATTTGGTGAACCAGGAACTCAAATGACTCTTAATGTTTTTCATTTTGCTGGTGTTGCTGAGATGGGCGTTACATTAGGACTGCCAAGATTGATTGAATTGTTTGATGCAAGAAAAGATCCAAGCACTCCTAGGACTGAGATTTATTTGAAAAGAGGATTTACAAAAGATAAAGAAAAGGTAAAACAAATTGCAGCACAATTAGTTGAGACAAAGTTACAAGATTTGGCAACTGAATTTTCTTTAAATCTATCTTTATCAAGGGTTGAGGTTGCACTTGATAAAAAGAAAATGAAAGATCTAAAGATTACAGAAGCGCAGTTAGAAAAGACATTGGAAGAACAATTAAAAAAAGTGAAAGTTAGTTTTAGCCAAGATAAGATAATAATAAAGCCAAAATCAGAAGACAATGATTTTAAATCTTTATATCAATTCAAGGAAAAAAGCAAAGAAACACATATAAAAGGTGTTAAAGGAATAAGCCAGGTTTCTCCCATATTTAATGGAAATGAATTTATTATATTCTGCAACGGAGCAAATTTAAAAGATGTATTTAAGATAGATGGAATTGATGAAACGAGAACAATAACAAATGATATTTTTATGATGGCAGAAGTTCTAGGAATAGAAGCTGCAAGACAAGCAATAATAAATGAAGCAAGCAATGTCATTAAGCAGCAAGGTTTAGATATTGATGTAAGGCATATTTTATTTTTAGCAGATGCAATGACTAATTCAGGAAAAATAAAAGGTATAACAAGAAGCGGGATTACATCTGAAAAAGAAAGTGTTTTAGCAAGAGCAAGTTTCGAAACACCTTTAAAGCATCTGGTTAATGCTTCTTTGATTGGAGAAGAAGATACATTAAACTCAGTAATTGAAAATGTTATGGTTAATCAGGTTGTTCCTCTCGGTACGGGATTGCCTGATTTGATAGCCAAAATGAAACAAAAAATGAAGGAAAAATAAAATGGAATTAAGCAAATTATTAAAAGAAAATAAACCAATAATCGGAACAAATCAAGTAATAAAGAATTTGAAATTAGGAAAGATTAAAGAGATATATACGGCATGCAACTGCCCAAAAAATACATTAGAGGATATCAAGCATTATTCTAAATTGTATAATGTCAAGGTTAATGAATTAAAAGAAAATAATGAGGAATTAGGAACCATATGCAAGAAGCCTTTTTCTATAAGTGTTTTGGGATTCTAAAATGCTATTAGATAAAGATAAAATACAAAAAATAAATTTATTTGAAAACTTAACAAACGCAAAAGTGAAAGAGTTTTTTGAAGATGAAAAATTAGTTTTTATCGTTGAGAACGGAGATATTGGAAAGGCAATAGGAAAACAAGGGAAAAATATAAAAATGGTTGAAAATCTAATGAAAAAAAGATTGAAGATAATTGAGTTTAATCAAGATCCTTTAAAGTTTGTAAAAAACTTTATTTATCCTGTTAAACCCGAGACAATAGAATTAAATAATGATTTTGTTGAGATAAAGTCAAAAGACAGAAAAAGTAAAGGTTTATTAATAGGAAGAGAAAGGAAAAATTTAAATGATTTAAGCAAACTTTTAAAAGATTATTTTAATCTTAATGTAAGGGTGTTATAATGGGCGGAAAAGGAAAAGGATTGGGAAATGGAAGAAGGCTTAGAAATAGAAGGAAAGCTGCTAGATGGCAGGATTATTGGTACTTAAGAAGAAAATTAAGATTAAAACAGAAAAGCAACCCTTTAAAATCATCTTCTCAAGCTAAGGCAATTGTGCTCGAGAAAACTCAAAGAGAAGCAAAACAGCCAAATTCTGCAATGAGAAAATGTGTAGTAACCCAATTAATAAAAAATGGAAGAAAAGTCACTGCGTTTGTTCCAGGATATAATGCTATTAAATTCATAAATGAACATGATGAAGTTATTATTGAAGAAATTGGTGGAGCCCAAGGAAAATCAAAAGGCGATATTCCGGGAATTAGATGGCAGGTTATAAAAGTTAATGACCAGAGTTTAGATGCGTTATTAAAAGGAAAAATAGAAAAAGGAAGAAGATAAAATGGATTTTAAAGTTTTTGACAAATGGAATATAAATATTGAAGTTCAAGATCCTGGATTAAGAAAATATATTAATTTAAATCCTATTTTAGTTCCAAAAACCGGCGGAAAATATGCAGGGACAAGATTTTGGAAAAGCAAGAATAATATCGTTGAAAGATTGATGAATAAATTAATGATTCCAGGACATAAAGGAAAAAAACATAAATTAACTTCTGGAAGAGTTTCTGGAAAATCACAGAAAGTTTATAATATCATTGAAAATGTATTTAAGATTTTAGAAGAGAAAACCAAGAAAAATCCTGTTGAAGTTTTTATTCGTGCTTTGGAGAATAGTGCACCAAGAGAAGAAATAATCACGATTGAATATGGGGGAGCTAAATATCCTCAGGCAGTAGAATGTGCTCCTCAAAGAAGGATTGATATTGCTTTAAGGCAGATGGTTCAAGGTAGTTATCAAAAATCATTTAATAAGAAGATAAACATTGTTGATGCATTGGCTGATGAAATCTTAAAAGCATATAATAATGATCAAGGAAGCAATGCAATAGCCAAGAAATTAGAGCTTGAAAGACAAGCTGATGGTTCTAGATAATTAGATATTTTTTAAAATAATAACCTTATCTAAATTTCTAAAATCATTGTCAAAGGTTATTAAAGTTGAATTATTACTCGAGGCCGATAATTAAATCGAATAATCAACAGTATGCAAATTATTTTTAATAGAAATATCAACTGCTTTTTCCGCAATTTCAAAATCAATATTTGTTATTATCATTCTATCTTTGATAAAATCAATTATTTTTTGAACCATTGTTAAGAAACCATTTTAAAATAGTAACATTTATAAACACATTTTTTTATTATAAATTAATATTAGGGGGTTAAAATGGACATAGTATGCAAGGAATGCGGAACGATATATGTAGCAAATGAAATTCCAAAAGAATTAATTTGCTTATGTAAGGGAAAAGAATTTAAAATTAATTAATAAATTTTTTATTTATGAAGAAAATATCTAATTTAGAATTAGAAAAATTAACGGAAAATTTAATTTGTGATATAAACAAAGATAATTTTAATCCAGATTTTATCATTAAAACGGGATATTCTGCAGATTATTTAGCTTTAAAATTCAGTAAACATTTCTCAGGAAATATAATTAAATTAAGAGGGAGAAGATGCAACAGCAATAACAAATTTTTATTACTTAGTTATTTTTTAGCAAGAAAATCTAAAAGAATCATGTCTAAAATTAATAAAAGCGGAAATAATTATTTTTTTAATACTCTTAGAAATATTGTTTTAAGTATTTATAAAAAAAATTATCCTGTAATTGAAAATACTGTTTATAATAATTATCTGCTTGAGAAGTTTAATAAAGAATCTAAAATTCTTATCTTGGATGATCATGCATATACTGGGAGAACTATTGAATCAACAATCAATTTTTTAATTTCTAAAGATTTTAAAAGAGAAAATATAAAATCTTGCGTTTTATCCAGCTCAAATGGATATAAACCAGATTACTATGCAACACAAGAGGCTCTAAGTTTTCCATGGAATCCAATAGGAGTTTAAGATAATTAAAGATATAAGCAAATGTTTCTTGAATCAAGATTTAACCAAAGATGATATAATTATATTGCGTAAAGAAAAACCAGAATTAGTTGAGGAAGCATCTTTTTTATCTTATCTTTTATTGAAGAATTTATTTTATCCAGATACTGAATTTTGTGAAAAATATAATATAGATTTCTATGATAGATTTAATGAAAATAACTTTGTTATTCTTATTAACGGATAATATTAAAAAATTAGAAGATGAGCTAAATACAAAAGGTTTAAAAATATAACAATTACAAAATTTTTAATGGTAGAAAGAACGATAACAGAACAGATTCGTGAGTTAATGGATAATCCTGAAAAGATTAGAAATATTGCAATAGCAGCCCACATTGATCATGGAAAAACAACTTTCTCAGATAATTTATTGCTTGGAGCTGGAATGATTTCAGAAGAATTAGCTGGAAAACAATTAACTTTAGATTTCAGGGAAGATGAAAAAGAAAGAGGAATTACAATAGATGCAGCTAATGTTTCAATGATTCATGAAGTTGAAAATGAAAAATATTTAGTTAATTTGATTGATACCCCTGGGCATGTTGATTTTGGAGGAGATGTTACAAGAGCAATGAGGGCAGTAGATGGAACAATAATTTTAGTTGATGCTGTTGAAGGAATTATGCCCCAGACAGAAACAGTTGTCAAGCAAGCTTTAAGGGAAAGGGTTAAACCAGTTTTATTTATTAATAAAGTAGACCGTTTAGTTAGAGAAGTTAAATTAACGCCGGAAAAAATACAGGAAAGATTAACACAAGTTATTACTGAAGTTAATAGATTTATAAATAATATTGCACCTGATGAATTTAAGGGAAAATGGAATTTAAGTGTTCAAGACGGAAGTGTGTGCTTTGGAAGTGCATTTCATAAATGGGCGTTAAGTATTCCTTACATGAAAAAAAATAATGTAAGCTTTAAAGATGTTTTAGATGCTTATGAAAAAGATGATCCAAATGAGATGGCACATAAAGCACCATTGCATAAGGTTGTTCTTAATATGGTTGTTACTCATCATCCTAATCCAAAACAAGCTCAAGTTTATAGAATTCCCAAGATATGGCAAGGAGATTTAGATTCAGAAGAAGGAAAATCATTAATTAATTGTGATCCTAATGGTCCCGTTGCATTTGTTGTGACCAAAATTGTTATAGATAAGCATGCAGGAGAGGTTTCAGCAGGAAGATTATTTTCAGGAACAATAAGACAAGGACAGGAAGTTAATATGATCCTAGCTAAAAGAGTTGTAAGAGTTCAGCAAGTTAATATCTATAAAGGGCCTGTAAGAATGCAGGTTGATTCAGCTGTTGCAGGAAATATAATCGGATTGGTTGGATTAAAAGATGCTTATGCGGGGGAGACTGTTGCAGGCAAAGATATTATTCCTTTTGAAGCAATCAAGCATATTTTTGAACCTGTTGTTACAAAAAGCATTGATGCAAAAAAACCTTCTGACTTGCCAAAATTAGTTGATGTATTAAAACAAGTTTCTAAAGAGGATCCTAGTATTAAGATTGAGATTAATGAAGAAACAGGTGAAAATTTAATGTCTGGAATGGGAGAACTTCATTTAGAAGTTATCGAAAATAGAATTAAAAAAGAAAAAGGATTAGATGTTGTTACAGGATCTCCGATTGTTGTTTATCGTGAAACGGTGCAAAAAATTTCACCTGAAGTTGAAGGAAGAACTCCGAACAAGCATAATATCTTTTTTATGAAAGTTGAGCCGTTAGAGGATAATATTTACGAGGCTATAAGATCTGGGGAATTATCTGAATCAGAGGTTAAGAAAAAAGACAAAGCATTATGGGAACAATTGATTAAATTAGGGGTTGATGCAAAAGAAGCAAGAAAGTTTAGGGATATATATAAATCAAATGTATTAATTGATGGAACAAGAGGAGAAGTTCATATTGGAGAGGTCATTGAATTAGTTATAGATGGATTTAGACAAGTTATGGATGAAGGGCCTTTAGCAAGAGAACCTGGAATGAAAATGAAAGTAACTTTAACAGATACTAAATTGCATGAGGATGCTATTCATAGAGGGCCTGCGCAAGTATTGCCTGCTGTAAGAGATGCGATCAAAGAAGCAATGCTAAAAGCACAATCTTCAATGTTTGAGCCAATGCAAATACTTGAAATAGATAGTCCTGCGCAATATTTAGGAGAAATAAGCAAATTAGTCCAAAATAAAAGAGGACAATTATTGGATGTTGAGCAGAGCAATGATTATATTAAAGTTAAATCTAAACTTCCTGTAGCTGAAATGTTTGGATTAACTAATGATTTAAGAAGTGCGACAGGCGGAAGAGGAAGCCATTATGTCATTGATCAGGTATTTGAAAGATTAAATATGGATTTACAGCAGAAAGTTATAACTGGAATTAGGAAGAGAAAAGGCTTAACTGAGAATATGTAAATTTTTTAAGAAAGTTTTATAATATAGTTAAGCAAGAAAAATAATAAACTACTATTTTCTAAAGTTTATGCTCATTACTCAAAATCTATAAATGATACTTATGAATTATTTAAATAATATGGGGTGAAAAATAATTTAAATTTTATATTCTCTAATTTTTTTATTTAATAATCCTGCTTCTTCCTAATTTTCCGTACTTATTGCAATTATTCATAAGAAAGATATTTAAAACTTTATTTTAATATTTCATTGACAGAAGAATCAGCAAGAATCTTCATTGTATCATAAATTTTAAGCTTTGGGTGCTGTGGAATTAATATTTGTAAATCAGTGCATGCTAAAATAACATTCTCGACATTTTTATCCTCAAATTTGTTTATTATATTAATAAATTCTTTTCTGTCTTTATTATTATGCCTGTTTAAGACAATATTTTTTATCATTTTTCCTATTTTTGCCTGATCAAAATCATCGGGAAGAATTTGCTTTATCCCATAATTTTTAAGATGATTCTCATAAATTTTTCTTTTTACTGTGCTTGGAGTTGCTAATAACCCAACTTTTGATATTTTATTGTTTTTCAAGAATTTTGCTGTTTCTTCTAAAATGCTTAAAACAGGAATTTTTACTGCATTTCTAACTTCATTAATAAAAACATGAACTGAATTGCATGGGATAACTAAAAAATCAGCTCCTGCTTTTTCAAGTTTTTTTGCAGCTTCAATCAAATAAGGGATATATCTTTCTTCTCCAGAAGCTTTTTCAAGCAAATCTTTTTCTATTTCATATCTTAGAGGAATATTCCATATTAAAATTGGTGGTCTTTCTTCCTTGTTTTTTTCATAACATCCAAAAACCAATTCTAAATAAAACTCAGAAGTTGTTTCTGGTCCTAATCCCCCAATTACCCCTATTGTTTTCATTTACTCAACAATTTTTGCTTTTATTATTTTAACTTCCTGCACTGGCTTGTCATTTAAACCTGTTTTAACATTTCCAATTTTGTCAACAATATCCATCCCATCAATTACTTTTCCAAATACAGGATGTTTTGCATCAAGATAATTATTATTTACAAGATTGATAAAAAATTGGCTTCCGCCTGTATTCGGCCCTGCATTTGCCATTGAAATTGTTCCCCTGTCATTTTTATTGTTTTTTGCAAATTCATCTTTTATCGTATATCCCGGGCCACTCATTCCAGTTCCTGTGGGATCTCCTCCTTGAATCATAAAATCTTTTATTACTCTGTGAAATATTATCCCATCATAAAATTTATTTTTTACAAGTTTTTCAAAATTTCCCGCTGTAATTGGCATATCATTAGAATATAATTCAATTTTTATGTTTCCAACATTTGTTTCAAGCAATACTTTTGTGTTTTCTTTCATGTTGCATCCTATCATTAAATTTAAAATTAAAGTTAATATTATAATTTTAAACAAGTTTTTCATAATCTTTGTAAAAATTGTTTATTTAAATAGTTAATTGTTTTGATTATAGTTAGGTTTATATTATTTTCTTTTATTTTAAATTAAAATGATAATTGATAATAACCTTCCCTACTTAAATTATAACTGAATTGATTTATGATTATAAAAGAGAGCCTTTTAATTTAAGAAATTCTGATAAAACTATGTTTGATTTGTTAAAATACATAGAATATCCAATTTTTAAAACCGCATTTTGCTATGACTGAGGCCGGCCCGCATTTTATACTATGAGAAAAAAACCAATGAAAGACTTGATTGTTATTGGAGAAAAAGATTTGTATGATGCAATTTGCTCATCACATTATAAACTAATAGAATAAATTTAACAATCATTATTTTTAAAAATAACTGTTTTATTTGGATCAATTATTATTCCTTTATTTGTAATATCTAACAATAATGTTTTCCCAATATGTGTTGTTCCCCTCATCTTTAGTATTTCAATTGCTCTTTTTCTCATGCCTTCTTCTCTTTTATGATACAAAATTATAATTGAATCAACCTCAAATTCTAATCCCCCTTTGTCTGTTTTTCCAAAGTCAGATGTTTCTTCGGTCAATAATGCAGTACAGTTCCATGCCCTTATCAATTCAAACAAGGATAGTGCAGCTTCTTTTTTTGCTAATTCATCTTTATAGAGTAAAGCAAATGATGTTATAGAATCAATTACCAACCTCTTGACATTTGACCTGTTAATTATATTTTCAATTAAACCCCCTCCTTCTAAAAGCATTTTTTTTACTTTTTCGGGAGAATACTCTAAAAATATTAATTTTCCTTCTTTTTCCAGTTTTTCTAAATCCCACCCAAAACTGCTCATATTGTCATAAATTTCTTCTTTTTTTAGCTCTTTCATTTTCTCTTGGTTTATTTAACTGGTTTAAATAAACCTCCAATAAATTGCTTCATTTTGATTAAAATGTTCTAAATAAATTTATTGAAACTATATAACTATTTGCACATCTTTTAATCTTTATGTCTATAGTTTTTTTCTTAATGGATATTTAAGAGTTATTTTTCTTTATAAAACTTTCTGTTAAATTCTTTTAAAACCGTTTTATAAGCCTTAAAAGATTAAAGTTTTAGTGTTTTAGCTCAGAAAGCTTTTTAAACTTAAGAATATTTTTTAATAATAATTTCAAGGGGAAAAATGGAACAGAATTATAAAGCTCAGAATATTATTGTACTAAAAGATTTACAAGCAGTAAGAGTGCGTCCGGGCATGTATGTTGGCGATACTGGAACAAGAGGATTGCATCATTTAGTTAAGGAAGCATTAGACAATTCGATTGACGAATCTTTAGCCGGATATGCAAACAAGATTAATGTTATAATTCATAATGATAATTCTGTTACAGTAGAAGATAATGGCAGGGGAATCCCCGTTGATATTCACCCTGAAGAAGGAAAACCAGCTGTAGAAGTTGTTATGACTGTTTTACATGCCGGAGGAAAATTTGATAAAAACACTTACAAAGTTTCAGGGGGTTTGCATGGAGTTGGAATAAGCGTAACAAATGCATTAAGCAATTATTTAGAAGTTGAAATAAAAAGAGATAATAAAATTTACAAGCAAAGATATGAAAAAGGAAAAACAGCAACACAATTAGAAATTATTGGGGAAACAAATGAAACAGGAACTAAAGTTACTTTTTTGCCAGATAATATAATTTTTACAACAACTGAATTTGATTATGATATTTTAGCTAATAGATTAAAAGAATTAGCTTTCTTAAATAAAGGATTGAAATTATTTATTAAAGATGAGAGAAATAACAAAGAAGAATTGTTTTATTATGAAGGGGGAATAATAAGCTTTGTTGAGGAATTAAATAAAAATAAAAATAAATTACATGAAAAAGTTATTTATCTTTCAAAGGAAATTAAAAATATAAATGCCGAGGTTGCATTTCAATATAATGATTCTTATTCTGAAAGCGTATTCTCATTTGTAAATAATATCAACACAATTGAAGGAGGAACACATTTAGTTGGATTTTATACTGCTTTAACAAGGGCATTTAATGATTATTTAAAGAAAAAGAATTTGCAGAAAAACGGAGATAAATTAACAGGAGATGATTTAAGAGAAGGATTAACCTGTATAATCTCTTTAAAAGTTCCTGAACCGCAGTTTGAAGGACAGACAAAAACAAAGCTTGGGAATTTAGAAATTAAAGGGGTTGTTGATTCAATTGTTTATGAAAACTTGAATAGTTTTTTAGAGGAAAATCCAAATGTTGCCAAAGGAATAATTTCAAAAGCATTAGATGCATTAAGGGCAAGAGAGGCTGCAAGAAAAGCTAGGGAATTAGCCAGAAGAAAATCTGTTTTAGAATCTGGAAGCTTGCCTGGAAAATTAGCCGATTGCCAAGAAAGAGATCCGAGCAAAGCAGAGTTATTTATTGTTGAAGGAGATTCTGCTGGTGGTTGTTTTTCTGGAGATACAAAAGTTGCTTTAGCAGATGGCAGAAATTTAACATTTAAAAAATTAGTTGAAGAATATGAAAAGGGTAAAAAGAATTATTGTTATACTTTAGATGAAAATGGTTCTGTAAAACTTGCTTTAATAGAGAACCCAAGATTAACAAAGAGAAATGTAGAAGTTGTTAAAGTCTTGCTTGATAATGGTGAAGAAATAATATGCACACCAGATCATAAATTCAGATTAACAGATGGAAGTTATATGGAAGCAATGAAATTGGGAAATAAGATGAGTTTGTCTCCGTTACACAGAAAATTATCAGAAATAGGAAAAGGAATAACAATAAGCGGTTATGAAATGGTTTATGATCACGCAAAAAGAAGATGGATTTTTACGCATATTTTAGCAGACAAATATAATTTAGAAAAAGGGGTTTATTCGGAAGAGATAAACCAACAAAGACATCACATAGACTTTAATAAATTAAACAATAATCCTAATAATATAATAAGAATGGATAAAGAGGAGCATATGCAATTACATAGAGGCCATATTCGTGAATTTGTTCACACCCCAAAAATATTTGAGAAATTAAGAATCTTAAGACAGACTCCAGAATTCAGAAAGAAAGTTAGCACTTCTTTAATTAAGATAGGAAAGTTAATAAGTGAAAATTCAAAGAAACTATGGGAAAATGAAGAGTATAAACATTATATGATTCAAAAATTCAAAGAATTTTACGAGAACAATGAAGAATATCGCAAGTTTAACAATAGAATGCTGAACGAAGAACAAAAGAAATACTGGTCAAATAAAGAAAATAGAGAAAGAAGAGCTAAAGAAGTTAAAGAATATTTTGAAAAAAATCCCGAGAAAAGATTAGAACTCTCTAAAAAATCAAAAGAGCAGTGGAATAATAAAAATTTGATAGAGTGGAGAAGGAATAAAACAAAAGAACAATGGACTGGCGAGTTTAGAGTAAAAAGAAAAGAAGCCTATAATAAAGTTTATTATAACAGTTCAATAAAACTAATGAAAATTTTAGACGAACAAAATAAAATAAGTGATTATGATAAAATTAGAATAACACTAAATAATAAAAATTTGCTTAAGATGGAAACATTTAGAACAAGATTTTTTGAGAATGATAATAATAAAATGTCAGAAGCGATAAAAAATTATAACCACAAGATCAAAGAGATTATTAAATTAGATCACAAAGAAGATGTGTATGATTTAGAAGTTTTGGAAACACATAATTTTGCACTAGCATCGGGGATTTTTGTTCATAACTCAAGCAAATCAGGAAGATCGAGAGAATTTCAAGCAATATTGCCCTTAAAGGGAAAAATATTAAATGTAGAAAAAGCAAGATTAGACAAAGTATTAAGGAGCAATGAAATAACAACATTAATTTCTGCTATTGGAACTGGAATTGCAGAAGAATTTAATATTCAAAAAGCAAGATATCATAAAATAATTATTATGTGCGATGCAGATGTAGATGGCCATCATATTACTACATTATTATTAACATTTTTTTATAGATATATGAAATCTTTAATTGAATCAGGATATATTTATATTGCTACACCTCCATTATACAAAGTTGTTAAAAATAAATCTAGTTATTATGTTTATAATGATGAGAAATTAAAAGAATTATATAATAAACTTGGAAATGAAATTGAGTTACAGAGGTTTAAGGGTTTAGGGGAGATGAATCCAGAGCAATTATGGGAAACTACATTAAATCCAGAGAATAGGACATTAAAAAAAGTTACAATCGAAGATGCAGTTCTTGCTGATATGATATTTAGCACATTAATGGGGGAAGAAGTTGAGCCAAGAAGAGAATTTATAATGCAGCATGCAAGCGAGGTTAAAAATTTAGATATATAAAAATGGAATGTATTTTTTGTGGTAAAAAACTTGAAAATTATTTGATAAAGAAATTTGAATACTGGACAGTTTACCTAAATCCAGAACAATATTTTTTAGGAAGGGTTTATGTTGCTTTAAACAGGCATGATCCAGAAAACACTTTTGAATTAAGTGATGAAGAATGGAAAGAATTTAAATATGTTATAGATAGGGTAACAAAAGTTCAAAAATTATTATATAAATATGATTTGATGAATTATGCAACAATTCAGATGATGGATAGAAATCATTTCCATATGCATTTAATTCCAAGATATCAAGATATTAGAATTGTTAATGGGGGGGAAGAATTTAAAGATGAATTATGGGGCAAACCTCCTTTTCCTAGTTCAAAAAAAGAAATTAGTGAGAAATTATTAATAAAAATTAAGGAAGATATTCAAAAGGAATTATAAAATGCCACAGGAAATACAAAATAAATTAATTGAAGAAGAAATGAAATCAAGTTATATAGATTATGCTATGTCTGTTATAACTGCAAGGGCTTTACCCGATGCAAGAGATGGATTAAAACCAGTTCATAGAAGAATTTTATTTGCAATGAATGAGATTGGATTGCAAAATAATAAACAAACAAAAAAATCAGCAAGAATTGTTGGAGAAATTCTTGGAAAATATCATCCTCACGGTGATGTTGCGGTTTATGATTCTTTAGTTAGGATGGCACAGGATTTTTCTTTAAGATACCCTTTAGTTACTGGACAAGGTAATTTTGGAAATATTGATGGGGATTCTGCAGCTGCTATGAGATATACGGAGGCTAAACTATCTAAGATAGCAGAAGATATTTTAGAAGATATTGATAAAGAAACAGTTGATTTTATTTCAAATTATGATAACTCATTAAAAGAACCAGTTGTATTGCCAAGCAAAATTCCAAATTTATTGATAAATGGAAGTTCAGGAATTGCTGTTGGCATGGCAACTAATATCCCGCCTCATAACATAAATGAAATATGCGATGTTGTAAAATTAACAATAAAAAATCCAGAGGCAAATATAAATGAATTATTAAATATAATTAAAGGCCCTGATTTTCCAACAGGAGGAATAATTTTTGGAAAGCAAGGAATTATAGATGCATATAAAACAGGAAGAGGAAAAATTTTAGTAAGGGGAAAGGCAAAAATAGAGCCTAGAAGAATAATTATCGAGGAAATTCCATATCAGGTTAATAAAACATTGTTAATTGAGAATATAGCAGAATTAGTCAAGGAGAAAAAGATAGAGGGAATTTCTGATATAAGGGACGAAAGCGATAGAAAAGGGATGAGATTAGTTATTGAGCTAAAGAAAGATGTTAATCCTGAGATTATTTTAAACAAGCTTTACTCACATACACAATTACAGACAACTTTTGGAATAATTATGCTGGCTTTAGACGAAAACAAGCCAAAAATAATGAATTTAAGAGATTTGATTAATTCTTTCATAAAACATAGATTTAATGTTATAACGAGGAGAACTAAATTTGACTTAAATAAGAATGAGAAAAGAGCACATATTTTAGAAGGATTAAAAATTGCGTTAAAAAATATTGATGATATTGTAAAATTAATAAAAGAAAGCAATAATGTTGAAAATGCAAAATTAAGCTTGATTAATAATTATAAATTAACAGAAGAACAGGGTTTGGCAATATTAGATATGAAATTACAAAGGTTAACTTCTCTAGAACAAAACAAGATTGATAATGAGCATAATGAATTAATTAAATTGATAAAAGAATTAAGAGAAATTTTATCAGATGAAAAAAAGATTTATAATTTATTAGAAAATGAATTGGATGAGATTAAGAAAAAATACGGCGATGAGAGAAAAACAATAATTGAAGAATATGGCGAGAGAGTTTTAGATGAAGATTTAATACAGAAAGAAGATGTTGTTGTTACATTAACTTATTCGGGATATATAAAGCAAACACCATTAATTGAGTATAGACAGCAAAAAAGAGGCGGAAAAGGATTAATTGGAACAGAAACAAAAGAAGAAGATTTAGTCAAGGATTTGTTTATTACAAATAATCTTAATACATTGTTATTTTTTACGAATAAAGGAAAATGCTTCCAGTTAAAGACTTATGAATTACCTTTAGAAGGAAGATATTCAAAAGGAAAAGCAATTGTTAATCTGCTTAATTTAAAAGATGAGAAAGTTATGACAATTCTTCCTATAACTAAGTTTGATGAAAGTTATTTAATTTTTATAACAAAGAAAGGAATAATCAAGAAAACTAAAATTACAGAATATGAAAATCCGAGAAGTTCTGGATTAAACGCAATTAAACTGCTTGAAAAAGATGAATTAATTGAAGTTATTTTAAGTTCTGGGAATGATGAGATAATCATTGGAAGCAAATTTGGATTAGCTTCTAGATTCAATGAGAAAGATGTTACAAATGTTGGAAGAAATTCTGTCGGAGTTAGGGGGATTAAATTAAATCAAAATGATGAGGTTATTGGAATTGAAAAAATAAATAGTAATTCAACATTATTGACTATAACAAACAATGGATACGGAAAAAGAACTAAGGTTGATGAATATAGATTAATTAAAAGAGGGGGAAAAGGAGTTACAAATATATTAACCAAGCATTTGAAAGAAGGAAGCAGAAATGAAGATGTTGTTTCTATAAAGAATGTTTTTGATGATGAAGAAATAATGATAATAACGGAAAAGGGGATTATAATAAGGATTCCTGTAAACCAAATTTCTGCTGTTGGAAGAAATACTTCCGGGGTTAGGATAATTAAGTTGGATGAGAAAGATAAAGTGAGTTCTGTAGCTAAAATAAGTAAGGAATAATCTTATAAATTTTGTATTTATTTTAAATTTATGAAAAAAGCAATATTAACATATCAATCTGAGGGCAGGGAACTTTCTAATTTTTTGAGTAGTTTAAATAATTATGGAGATTCTTTGACTGAGCAGTATAATACTATAATATTCTCATATGTTCCGGTAATTTATAATGATAAACCGGGTGCAAAAGTAATACTTGAAGAGAAATATGGAAATAACTTGGAGAAAGCACTCGAACAACTTTTTAAGGAATTCAAGATTCCTGATTTTGTTAATAATAATTCTGACTTTATTATTATTGAGAGGGCATTAAGCCAGTATTATAAGAGATTAGAGAGAAAAATAATGAATAATGTTTATAAAGGCAAAACAGTTGTTGATATAAAGAAATTTTAAGATACCTACTTTATAGTGGTTAACAAATAGAAAGATTTATATACTTTAATTTTTATATAATCTTATGAAGATATTAAAATGTTTGACTAAGGGACTTACATTTAATGAGTATGAAACTTTAAGTAGATATAAAAATAAAATAATGAGCAGAGTTGATTTTAATGATAATTTTAATTTAGAAAAAGAAACTGAAATGGGGGTTTATAGAGATATTCAAGCTCAAAGATTGCCTCCGAATGTTAAAATTCCATCAAGAAAGAAACCATTTTCTTATGTTAAAACAATTTATAATAATACTAACAATTTAGGTTTAACATTTTTATCTTATTTATCTCCTGGAAGCTGGACTTCTAGTGGCGGTTCATTTAAACTGGCAGAGGATAATGGTTATGATATAACAAAAATTATTTTAGATATAGAAAAAGAAAAAGGGAATGCTAAATTATTAGAAATTGGTGCTGGTTATGCGGGTTTTAAATCAAAAGAGGAAAAAGGAATTAAGAAATTGGCGAATGTGGCACAAGATAAGTTAGGAAATAGCGTTTTTGCTTATTTTACAAATTTAACTAAATGGCATAATGATTTACCTAAAGGTGTTTTGGAGTATCCAGGATATACTGCAAGAGATATTAAGTTTTTAAAAGATGAATTGGGAAACGTTGATCTGATTTATTCACAATGTGCAGCATATTTTGAACCAAAAATAAATGAATTTGTAAAAGGTGCTGAATTGTTGCTTAATAAATGCGGTTTGTTAATATTTAATGTTGATCAATATAAGGAAAAAGAAATGTTAAAAAATGTGGATAAACTTGTTTTTGAAAATAAATTTTTTATTGGTGGAAGCAACGGTACATTATATATCTTTAAAAAACGATAAATTTTTTTAATATGGTTGATAACGATAAATTTACTAGAAGAGAATTTCTTAATTTAATTGATAAAGGAATAAAATTTTATTTTTTGTCTTCACTTAGTTTTAATGATTTATATTCTCAAGAAAATTCTCCTATTAGTGTTGAATATCAAAGACAATTAATAAGGACTATTAATTCTTTAAACAATAAGAAAAACTTTAATTTAGATGAGATAATAAATAACCTTACTTTTGGATTATCTAAAAATGAAGGGAGAGCAAAATTATTTGAATTTGTTCAAAGCTTTCCTTATGAAATTAGTTATTTTAAAGAAGGAGAATCTTTATTATTGAAAAAAGAAAAAGGAGACTGCAGGCATAAAAGAGAATTATTGTATAATTTATATTTAAAATATGGTGAATGTGTAAGACTAGTTGATGTTGTTTATGATTGGGCTGATTTACCCATTCCTAAAGAGATTCTATTAGAACTAAGAAATAATGGAACAAAAAGCCTTCATGATGGGCTTCAAGTTAAAATAAATAATGAATGGGTATATATTGATCCTACTTGGGACCCTGATTTGGGATTGATTAACTTTCCTGTAAATTATAATTGGGATGGAGCCTCAAAAATGAATGGAGTTACATTAGGGGAGAATATAATATACCCCCACCCTATTAATAAACAAGAAATTATATTAAAAAATAATATAAAATTTATAAAAGATGAGATAAATAGTTTTAATAAAGATTTTAATCGTTATCTAAGAAATTCTCGAATAGATACTTGTGGTTATAATCTTCCCATAAAAAAATAATTTTAGCTATAACTTCAAGATAAATTGAAGTATAAACTACCTTTATAAACAGATTAATTCTATCAATTTTATGAAAAAATCAAATATGTTAATGGTTTTAGGAATAATTGTATTTTTAGCATTAGTAATTACGACTATCCTGCCGAAGGAAACTTATAAAGATAGTGTAAAAAAATTTAATTCAAATGAAGAATTAAAAAATTATCTAAAACAAAGGCAGGTCCAGAATAATTTTGGATATTATTCCAAAGGTTTAGGTGTAAGAGAAATGGCTTTGTCCGAAGATTCAGGATCTTCTCCAACATATTCAAAAACAAATATACAAGTGGAAGGAGTTGATGAGCCCGATATTGTAAAAAATGATGGAAAATATATATATGTTTTATCTGGAGAAAATTTATCTATAATTCAGGCATATCCCGGGGAAGATGCAGAAATATTATCAATATTAAATTTAGATGGAATTCCAAATGATATTTTTATCAATGAAAATAAATTAGTTGTTTTTGGACAGGAAAGATATAATTATAATGATCAGGTTCCATTGCTTGAAGGAACTGCTGAAATTGTTTCTCCAAAAATGATGCTGATTAGAGAACCTTGGGCATATACTCAAAAATCATTTATTAAAATTTATAATGTTGAAGATAAATATAATCCTAAATTAGAAAGAAACATTGTTTATGAGGGGGGTTATTATGATGCAAGAATGATTAATAATTATGTTTATGTTATTGTCAATCAGCCAATTTCTTATAGGGATGATAATGTTATACTTCCGATGATAAAAGATAATGAAAGAATATTAGAAATGCCAATCGATAATATTTATTATTTTGATGTTTATGATGACTCTTATAGATTAACAACAATTTTATCTCTTGACTTAAATAATTTAAATGACCCTGAGAAAAAAATGTTTCTTACAGGGTATACACAAAATATTTATGTTTCTGAAAAAAATATTTATTTGACTTCACAAAAACAAATTCCCTATTATGATTACCAGAAATTAATATTTGAAAAAACAATCATTCCTTTAGTTGACTTACCAACGCAGGATAATTTAAGAAATAATTTAAATGATCCAGGAAAAGTCCAAAGTATTTTTGAAGAATACTACAATAAACTATCTGAAAATGAGAAACAAAATTTAATGCAGAAAATGAATGAAAAAATGAATGATGCTCAGGAATACATACAGAAAGAAACACAAAAAACAATTATTCACAAGATTGAGATTAATAATAATATAAATTATAAATCAAGAGGAGAAGTTCCTGGAATTGTGTTAAATCAATTTTCAATGGATGAATACAAAGATAATTTCAGGATTGCAACAACAACAGGATGGGGGGATAATTCATTAAATCACATGTATAATTTAGATGAAAATTTGAACATTATTGGCAAATTAGAAGATTTGGCTCATGGGGAAAAAATATATTCTGTAAGATTTATGAAAGATAGAGCATATTTAGTTACATTTAAGCAGACAGATCCTTTATTTGTAATTGATTTAAGCAATAATGAACCAAGAATATTAGGAGAATTAAAAATCCCAGGATATTCTGATTACTTACATCCTTATGATGAAACACACATAATTGGAATCGGAAAAGAAGCTGTAGAATCACAACAGGGAAACTTTGCGTTATATCAAGGCGTAAAATTATCATTATTTGATGTCTCTGATGTTAATAATCCAATTGAGATTTCAAAATACAATATTGGAGACAGAGGAACTGATTCGGAAGCACTGCATGAACATAAGGCATTTTTATTTGATAAAGATAAAAATTTGCTTGTATTGCCAATTAGCTTGCATGAAGTTAAAGAAAGAAATAATCAGCCTGGTTTTGATCCTAATGCAGCTTATGGTGAATTAACTTATGAAGGAGCTTATACCTTTTCATTAAACTTGGAAGAAGGATTTAAATTAAAAGGAAGATTAACTCATTTAAATCAAGATGAAATTAATAAATTAAAAGAGGAAAAATATTATTATCAAGATTATAATTCAAAAATAAGAAGAAGCTTATATATTAACAATAACCTTTATACTGTTTCAGGAAAATATATAAAAATAAATAATTTGGATAATTTAGACGAGATTAAAACAATTGAGCTGCCATTTAATCAGGAAAGTTATCCTATTGTTTTATATTAAATTGAACAAGGTTGGTTTTTTAGATTGATTATACCATTCTTGAACATAATAAGCTAATATCAGTCACTCAAAAGGAGATTCGGCAGAATTATTTTTTACTTCATGACCTGAATAATGAGATTGATAATCTTTTTTAATTAATTGAAATATTCTTTGACTAATTTATCAAATATTTCTTTATTTCTTTTACAGCATGCATTCTTTAACTCTTCAAAAATATTTTCTTTTATTTTAAATATCTTAAAATTTGACTCATTTAAGTAATTATAATTTTTGTCTATATAAACTAAGAATGGTTTATCCCCATATTCATTGAATTGAATTGCACAACCAAATCTTGATTTTGGATCAAAATAAAGCTCTCCAGATTCTTTTGGAATATAAATTATCTCCATATTTTTCCAAAAATGTAAAAATTTATAATATTAACTAAATAAACCATAAGAAAATAATTGATATTAAAACAATAATTGTCCAGATTAATTTGTTCCAGATAAATATTTTTTTCCCATCAAAATTCCAGAATGGTATCATATTAAACAATGCCAACCATGAATTTATGAAAAAGCCATATTGACTTAAGGTACCTAAAAAATTATTAATTGTTAATTTATTTATTGCTAAAAATATTACAGCTAAAATCAAATTTGTTAATGGTCCTGCAACTGATATTTTACCATTTCTTTTAATATTGATTTTTCCCCCTGCAATCATAACTGCTCCTGGCGCCGCAAATACAAATCCAAGAAAGCTCATTGCCAATGCAAAAATCAGCATATAATCAAATGCACGGAATTCTGCAATTGCCCCATATTTTTGTGCAACCAATTTATGGCTTAATTCATGAAATAAAAAGCCAACCCCGACAGTTAAACCAGATAATAAAAAATTGTAGAATAATCTTGTTGTTATAACATCTTTTGTCAAGACTATAGCAAAAGCTAATGAAATAACAAACCATGCTTTTATTATATCTATTATTTCTGTTTTTGATGTTTCAAAGTTCTTAAACATAATCTTGATTTAAATTATTAGTTTTTAAAAGTATTTATTTTAAAATAAGTTTAATTGATTTTTATTATTGATTGAATATTTTCCATTTAATGCTAATTCAATCTTATTTATAATATTTTCTGGAATTTTATTTATTATTTCTTCTAATTCTCTAGCTGAATCTTTTTTAACACTATTTTTTAATATTATAATAAATGAGTTTAATATTTCTTCTAATGGGTTTTTATTATCCTCTCTTATAACTTCTATTTCATTATTTATTTCCTTAATTAAATAACTTAAATTATCATTGAAGACAACCCGATAAGAATTTTGATCATCTAATTCAATTACTTTTAAATCTTTTTTTAAATATGAACTATAATTTTTACTTAGATGATATAAACTTAAATTTATTCTTGATAAAACATTTGTGTTGTTCATTTAAGATTATTTTATAAGAAAAATATATAAACTTTACTTTAGTATCTCAGCATAACCAATTAATCTCCATCTTGTTCCAATTCTTCTTGAAATAGTTATTCTATCTTTAATGTCGCAGCATATTGGAACTTTTAATTTTACATGAATTAAATCTTTTTTTAATTCAACTACTGTTCCGACAGTTGCTGCTGAATTAACATTTAACATCAAAATTTCGCCTTTTTTTATCGCCTCAACAACTAATTCATCTTTGCTTCCAACTACTCTTTTAAGCAAGTGCTGCTTTAAATTTAATTCATAAAAAACATCAGGTAATTTATTTTTCAAGCCAACTAAATTTCCAGTTAATGAATCAGCTTTTATTAATCTTGGATCTAGTTTTGTTAATATTCCAGCACTCCCCCCTGGATGCAATTCTTTTACAGATTCTCCTCCAGACATTAAATTCTCTGTAACAGTGTAAATAGGCTCCCATGAAGTTTTTCCCTGAAATTCTTTTTTTAATCCTGGTTTTATTTCAATTTCATCATTTAATTTTAAAATTCCTTGTTTTAATGATCCTCCAAGAACACCACCTTTTAAATTTTCAACATCTGTTCCTGGTTTGTTAATATCAAAACTTCTTGCAATAAAAAATAATGGATCTTTATTTTCATCGCGTTCTGGTGTTTTTATAATATCTTGAATTGTTTTTATCAAAATATCAATATTAACATCATGCTGTGCACTTATTGGAATTATGGGGGAATTTTCAGCAATTGTTCCTTTTATGAATTCTCTTATTTGATTGTAATTTTTTAATGCATCTTCTTTTGAAACTAGGTCTATTTTATTCTGCACGATTATTATCTGCTTTACTCCAATTATTTCTAAAGCTGTTAAATGCTCTTTTGTCTGTGGCTGAGGGCATTTTTCATTTGCAGCAACCAATAATAATGCTCCATCCATTATTGAAGCTCCCGATAACATTGTAGCCATTAATGTTTCATGCCCTGGTGCATCTATCAATGATATTTTTCTTTCAAAATTGCAATTATCACATAATTTTTTTACTGCATAATCGTGCTCTTTGCAATGATATATTGAGAAGTCAGCATAACCTAATCTTATTGTTATTCCCCTCTTCAATTCTTCAGAATGGGTGTCTGTGAATTTTCCTGATAATCTTTCAACTAAAGATGTCTTGCCGTGATCTACATGCCCTACTAAACCAATATTTAATTCCGGCTGTTTAAATTCTTCTTGCTTTAATTTTTGTTTTACCAATAATATTTCCTCCTTACAGAAATTGATATAAAAGTATCATTTATAAAATTAATGTTATAGTTAATATAAAATTATATTTGCAGCCAGCAGTTCAGAAGCGTGCGATTTTGATATAAATTCTTTCCTTGTATTTTCCATTTCCGAATTCATTTTTTCGCGGATTTCATTTGAGATTTCTGTATTCATTCTGCTAACTCTTCCTTCCTTATACCTCTGATGTATCATTTTTTCACATAGAAACAATTTATCATAATTTTTATTGTAATAAGGGCTATCTTTTTCAGTAAGTTTAAACAATATCTGCCTGCCTCGAGAATCAACTTTTTCTTCTAAATTAACCATAAATTAAATGTTGAGAATTTATTTATATAATCATCTATAAAAATTATTCTTTAGCTTCTTCCGTTTTCTCTTCTTTTGGTGTTTTGCCAAACATTTCATCCAGAGATTTCTGCCCTGATTTAATAACTTTTAAATTTATTTGAGAAGTCAATTGAGAAATTGTGTTTCCTGCGACTGATTTTCTTACCCTTATTCCCTTTTCCTTTACTCTTGCACCAACTTTTCCTTTGGTTATAAATATTCTTTTTCTTAATATTCCTTCAACATCATTTCTCATTGGAAATCCTTCTTTATCGCTTCCGCCTGTAATTTCAAATTCATATCCTTTAAAACCTAAATGATTTCCTTCAATTTTGTCTCTTATTTTTTTGTTTAATAATAATTCACTTTCCTCACTAGTCAAAGTTTTATTATAACTTTTTCCTTTTTCATTGATTGCAACTTTAAATTCTGGCATTTAAACTCCCCATAATGTATTATTTTTCCTCTTTATTTCAGCTATTTCTTTTAAAGCTTGGATTTCATCATTATTTAAAAGCTTTTTCATTTCCTTCAATTTTCTGAAATTTTCCTCATTCATATCACTATAAAATATTTCTCCCTCATTAACTTGTCTTCCAATGATTACTCCTTGAATTGAAACAGCTACCTGCTTTCCTGAAGAAACTTCATTTATGTTTTTTCCATCCTGCTGTATCTGCTTTACTTCTGGAAACTGTATACCATCATCCCTTATTAATTGTATATTTGTTTTTAGATTTCCCAATAAAACATCTGCACCAAAAACAGCCGGATTGCTCTGCCTGAATATGTATCCTGGCATAAACTTAAACTTAAAAGGCCTTATAACATCCCCTAAACTTCTTAATTGAATTTCTTTTTCTTTATTAACAACCCAATTATCAAAATCCTCAATAATCTTGTAAATAACATTTCCCATAATTATTTTAGACTCGGAATTATCAACATTTTTATTTAAATTAACATTAAATCCAAGAATTACATGATTTAACTCATTCTTATTTGATAAGCTGTCTATTACATCCTTTTTTGTAATCTCTCCAATTAATGCTTTTTTTATGTTTATGTTTTTTTCTTTTAATAAAAATATTAACGCTTCTAAACTCCCTAATGAATCAGCTTTTATTATAATTCCAGAATCATCTGTCTCAATTAAAACTTCTTTAATCTCATTTTTAATCTCATTTTTTAATTTTTCTAAATTTTTATTTGCAACTCTCAACGGCATTCCGGCTATTGCTTCATCTAAACCGGGAGCGAGGATTTTTATAGCAGATGCTGCAACTGCTTTTTTTTCTTTAATAAACTTTTTTCCTTCTAACTTAAATAATCCCCTGACTTTAGTCTCAATTACATCATTTATGCTGCATGTTATTATTTTATCTCCTTCTTCTATTTCTCCATCATATAAAATAACATCTAATGTTTTTCCAAATCCCTTTTCATCCTTTACTTCTAATATAGTTCCTTTACCCTGTTCATTTACCTCAATTTCCAATTCTTTTTCTAGAAATCTTTGGGATAATCCCATTAATATGCTTAATAATTCAGGAATTCCATCACCCGTTTTTGCACTTATTGGAATTATTGCTATTTGTTTTGTATAATCATTTATTTTGTCGAATCTTTCGCTTTCAAATCCTAATTCATATAATTTCTCAACTAATTTGTATAATTTTTCATCGAGAGATTTTTTTACATTGATATTTTGCAATTCAATATTTTTTATCAAAATTTTATCTTTGCTTTGAAAACCATTAATCAAGTCAATTTTATTTGCAGCAATTATAAATGGTGTTTTGCACTGTTTTAATATTTCTAATGCCTCTATTGTCTGGGGCTTAAACCCTTCGTTAATATCAACAACCAAAACAGCGATATCTGCTAGGCTTCCTCCTCTTTTTCTTAAATTTGTAAAAGCAGCATGCCCTGGACTGTCTATTGCAATAATTCCTGGAATTTTTAATTTTGTTTTTATCAAATGTCCACACAATTTTTCAATGTCTTCGAGATTTATTTGGGATGCAGAAATGCTCTGAGTAATTAATCCCGGCTCGTCTTTTGCGATGTTTGTTCCTCTAATTCTATCTAGCAAAGATGTCTTGCCGTGATCAACATGGCCGACAAATACACAGTTTAAGCTTCTTATTTGAATCATTTTTCCCCGATAAGTAGCGAAAATTAATATTTATAAAGATTGTTGTTAAGAAATTAATCTTTTAATTCAGGATAATTTATTATTTCTCTTGATATATCAATAGAATTCTTTTCTGTTTTTAGTAGATTATTCTTTATAATATTATATGTTTTTTCTATTAAATTTTTATTAATTATGTCCTTAAAAGAATTTTCAAATTTATTTTCACATAAATATTTTAATGTCTCGGATAAATCAGCCAAATACCATTCAGGATACCTTTCATATTTTGGATTTAATTCCATATATGTTTTATATAATTTTTTATTTTTATTTTTTAATAAAATTCCTTTTGATGCAGCCCTTATGTCTCTATAAATGTTGGATATATAAAATAATGTTGTGAAATCTAAATCTTTTTTAATATCAAATTCTATTTTTAGATTATCCACTAAATTTTTTATCATAGTCTCCCTATACATTTCTAATAAATTCTCTATAAATTTTCTTTGACTGCTTAAACTAGGATGTTCATTGGAATTTATTGAAACAGGATGCTTTAATAAATCAACTAAATCAAATGTTTGAGGCCCAATTCTCATTCCAGTAACATCAACTAATCTTACCTCTTTCTCTTCTTCATTTTTTATGTAAATGTGTCCTGGATGCAAGTCTGCATGTATTAACCTAAAAAATACGCTAAAATCTGGATGATTAAGATACTCATTTATTTGTTTAGATAAGGAATTTAATATTTCTAATTCTGAAATTTTTATCTCGTTATTTCCAAGAATAATGCTTAAATTATAATTCATTTTTTTATCACATTTTTCTTCTTTGATAACATTACGCAAGTCATTTATCCCCGAACCAATTCTTATCGCCCATTTAGAATGTTCTTCCCCGATTTTTTTTACTATTTCTTCTATTAATTTATTATCTGGTGTTTTTTCTATGAATAAATGCTCTAAATTAATTTCTCCCGCATCTTCTTCAAATAAATCCCTACCTTCTTGGCCATAAAATCTTACTAACATGCTATAATGTCCATTTACAATCGGCCCCTGGATGTAATTAAAAATGCTTTTTGTGTAAGATAATGGATCCTCTATATCTTTATGAATTCCAAATTCTAAATTTGAGAAATCTCTTGGTGAATAATCAAACCTTAGCCTCTTTAATATTAAATTTAATTCTTTATTTTTTTGATCATCTGTTTTATAAATTGCTTTAAATCGAGCTACACTAAAATTCTTGCTTCTTGTCGGGATAATCTTTAAATCTTCTATCTTTTTTACATTAATTTTTTTATTCATAGAATTACTAAGAACTCTTCCTAATTTTTCTTTTAATGGTTTAATTTTTATTCTCATGTTACTGGTAAACTGATCTGCATATATCCCTTACCGATATTTCTAAAGCTTTTATTTTTTCTAGTATATTTGCAATATTTGGATCATTAGTCTTTTTTGATATATCATTGCATACATCTATAATATCCCCTTTTCTTGCAGCAATATCATATGCATCAGATCTGTTATTCTTATAATATGCATTCATTGCTTCGAGGTAATCTTTATAAACCTGCCCATAAACGTTTAAGATTTCTTTTATTACCTTAGAATTCTTTACTCTTGTAAATAATCTGGAAATTCTTTTTGAATGATCTGCAATATTTTCCAGTGCTGCAATTAATTCCCATGTTTCAATTAATTTATTATATCTTAAACCCACAACATTCATTAATTTCGGGCGATCCAGACATTTTTTTATAACCCTTAATAAAAGATACGTTAATTTGTTGATATAGTAATCTCTTTTATAGATATTTTCATAATTATTTTCCTTATAACTTAATTTAGAATCTTCAACCATTGAGCGGACAACATTATCTATTCTTCTTATTAAATTATCAATTGAAATTTCATTTATGTCGAGCAAATCTTTTGCAACCACCTTATCAGATGTCTGATTTATAATCTCGAATGACATCAACATGCTCAGATAATTTCTTATAATATCAATATTATCAAAATTTTTTATTTTAATATTGATAATATCATAACCTCCAATATAGCTAGAAACTATTTTTCTCTGTAATTTTTCAACATTTTCGTCTTCTATATTTATTTCATTCTGTATTTTTTTTAGTTCAGGACTTAAAATTAATTCACCGTTTCCATTTTCATTAACATAAATTAAATCTCCTTTCTTTAAATTATTTTTTTTAATCCAGTTGTTTGGCACCGAGATTATATGCGACGAGTTTCCAAATTTAATTAATCTTCTATGTTCATGTTCCATTACTTACACCCCCCGTATATACTATATATATACTATATGCGATAAATATATATAGTTAACGATTTCAATTAGTATTGGTGATAAAAAATGGAAGAAGAAGATATGGCAATATTAGGGGATGAAGATATCTATACTGAAGAAGGAAGGGAAAAAGAATTAGAGGATGACGAATTAGAAGATTGGCAGGAAGCCTGGATGTCCGGGTACGACGAAGCTTAATCTTGCTTGATTACATCAACTACTTTTTGATATTTATATTTGGTTTAATGGGGGTTAAAATGACTGAAGCATATCTGCTTATTTTAGCTAGAAAAGGCAGGTGTCTTGAATTGGCAAATAAATTGATGAGAATGCACTATATAAAAAAATTAGAGATAACACATGGGGAATATGATATTATTGCAGAGATAAATGCAAAAAATGAATTTAAGTTAAGCAATATTGTGCATGAAAATATAGAGAAATTGAGAGATGTGCAATTAATTTCGCCTTTGATAGTAAGATAAGAAAAAATTAAATAATTTAAAGATTTAATTATTTGTGTTTATCTAAAATTTCTTTTAATTTACTTATGTTTGATGTTTTTCCGCTTACAAATAATGTTGGAATCTTTATCTTATTTTTAATATGTTGTTCATAAAATTTAAATCCATCAATTTTAGGTATATCAACATCACTTAATAAGAATTCATATTCGAATAGATTGGTTTTATTTTCCAAGAATTTTTTTGGATTTGAATAAGCATGGACTTCATGATTATCTCCTATAAATTGAGATGTTATTTCTCTTAAAGAATTCTCATCTTTTTCCTTTTTCGTAGAATTTAGTCCACTTTAATCTGGTATTTTTTCTTTTAAGCTTTAACATATTTTTTTCACACTTAGAACTATCAAAATAAAATATTTTTCCTGTATTTTCTACAAAAATTTTTCCTGTCCCGGGGGTTATTGCTTTTCCGCAAAATGAGCAGTTTGCCATTATCTTCTACCTTGATTTAATTTATGAGCCTCGATTTCTGTTTCACGAAGCATTAATATATCTCCAATTCTTACAGGGCCTTTTACATTTCTTCTTATTATTTTTCCTTTATCTCTTCCATCTAGGATTTTGCATCTGACTTGTGTTGCTTCTCCTCTTGCACCTGTTCTTCCGACTAATTCTTCAACTTGTGCCGGCCAGGCATTTGAGAATAATTGACCTTGTATTTTCTCGCTAAAGCTAATGTCTT
>Ga0194120_10000765_pt1 | contig 60265 bp, 46 predicted proteins | sample TA2MahCa65mmetaG_FD_148642 | JGI IMG/M metagenome (GOLD analysis project Ga0194120, IMG submission 148642) | Freshwater microbial communities from Lake Tanganyika, Tanzania - TA2015019 Mahale Deep Cast 65m | ecosystem: Environmental > Aquatic > Freshwater > Lake | place: Tanzania: Lake... | reverse complement strand
GACAGGCACAGGGTCAGAATCAGGCACAGGGTCAGGGTCAGGGACAGGCACAGGGTCAGAATCAGGCACAGGGTCAGGGTCAGGGTCAGGGACAGGCACAGGCACAGGCACAGGCACAGGGACAGGGACAGGCACAGGCACAGGCACAGGCGCAGGGTCAGGGACAGGATCAGGATCCGAGGCAACGTTCGACGAAGCGAACTCGGCGGGACCGAAGGGTGCGGCGACGCCGCCAGTCTGGCCGAATTGCTCGACCGCGGGTTCGTCGGGGGACCACCCGAGTTCCGGGTCAAGCGTCGGGTCGGTCGCGGGTTCGGGCATCGGCAGCGCGGGCCTGGGTCGCGGGCTGGCCGCGGACGGTCGCGCAGTCTAACCGGCCGGCGCCGGGGGGCCAAGACGGCCGACCGGGATGGAAAACCGAGCCCCCGGTTTCGGGCAGGGTCGCCGACGCGGCCGGTTCGGGGCATCGCGCCCCCGCCTGAGCAGCCTTGACACCCACAGGCAAGGGCCTATCCTTGCGCGCCTTTTCTGGAGCCCGCCGCCATGACCCCTGCCCGCCGCCCCCAGCCCTCCCCTGCGCTGGCCGTCCTCTGCATTGCCGTGCTTGCCGTTGCTTGCGGCGAGTCCGCGGGCGGCAGCGACGCCACCACGGCCACCGACACGGCCGCGGCCGAGGCCGCCGCTGCAGACGCGCCCGCCGCCGCCGACACGGCCAAGGACACTGCGACCTCCGGGGCGACCGACGCCGGTACGGCAACCGACAACGCTGCCAAGCCCGACCTGGACCTCGACCTGGAGTGCAAGGAGATCCAGGGCTGCCTCGCCAAGTGCCCGGCCGACAAGGACGTCGTGGCATGCATCGACGGTTGTGCCAAGGACGGCACCGCGGCAACCAAGACCAAGGCCAAGGCCATCAGCGACTGCGCGACCCAGCAGTGCAAGGGCGTGGCGCCCGGTCCGGCGACGTTTGGCTGCCTGGCCGCCAAGTGCTTCGACCCGCTGGCGGCCTGCGGCGAGTGGAATGGCACCGGCACCTGCGCCCAGTCGATCGGCTGCACGGCGCGCTGCGCGTTTGGCGACGACGCGTGCCGTTCGGCCTGCCTGCCGGCGACCGCCAAGGCCGAGGCCTCCAAGATGGGCGCGCTGATGACCTGTGGCGCCGAGAAGTGCTACGCGCTGGGGTCGGCGGACGAGATTGCCGCCTGCATCGCCGACAAGTGCGCCACGGAGTTGGGCGCGTGCAAGGCCGACGGCTGGAACTGCACGCAGTTGGCGGCCTGCCACGCCAAGTGTCCGCCGCCAACCCCAGACAAGCCCAATGCGTGCAAGCAGTTGTGCACCGTGCTCGCCACCAAGGACGGCAAGGAGAAGGAGGCGGCGCTGGTCGAGTGCAAGGCCGGGTGCAGCGCGACGCTCAACAAGATCGAGTGCATCAACAAGACGTGCGACGAAAAGCGCATCGCCTGTTTCGTCAACGACGGCGCCGACGATTGCAACGCCATCTTCAAGTGCGTCAACGCTTCTTGCCAGGGCATCGGCGGCGACGCCAAGTGCATCGGCGACTGCCTCAAGAAGGGCAGCGCCAAGGCCAAGGACGGCTGGGTGTACTATGAAGGCTGCATCACGCTGACGCTGGAAACCGATCAGGCCAAGAAGTCGCAGTGCGCGTTTCCCTATGACCTGACGACCTGCATCAACCACATGAACGGCTTTTGCAACGCCCAGCACAGCGCCTGCTTCAAGCCGCAGTAGCGCGTCCGTCCACGATGGCGCCCCTTTTGCCCATCGCCGAGGCGCTGACCCAGGTGTTGGCGCGCGCCCCGCGGCTGGGTGCGATCGCCGTGCCCATCGCCCAGGCCCAGGGTCACATCCTGGCGCACGACCTGTGCGCGGATCGCGATCAACCGCCCTTCGACCGATCGGCCATGGACGGCGTGGCGCTGCGTGCGGCAGACGCCGCGGTGGGCGCGGTCCTGCCCGTCGTCGGCACCGCGGCCGCCGGGACACCCTTTGCGGACCCCCTTCCGCAAGGCGCGTGTGTGCGTATTTTCACCGGAGCCGTGGTGCCGCCCGAGGCCGACAGCGTGGTGCCGGTCGAACAGGTGACGCTGCACGGCGACTCCTGCACGCTCCATGCGCCGTGCAGGCCCGGGCAGCACGTGGCGCGCCAGGGCAGCGAAGTGCGGGCCGGCGGCGTGGTGGTCGCGGCCGGCACGGTGCTCACGGCGGCGCGCCTGGGGGTGGCGGCGGCGTTCGGACACGCCGAGGTACAGGTGGCACGCCGGCCGCGCGCCGCGGTGGTGCCGACCGGCGACGAAGTGGTGGCGGTGACGGCCGCGCCCGGTCCCGGCCAGATCCGCGACAGCAACCGCTACGCGCTGGCCGAGATCCTTCGGCAGGGCGGCGCCGAGGTCGTGCACATGCCGGTGGCCGCCGACCGGGCCGACGAACTGCACCGCGCCCTCAGCTCAGCGCTGCGGACGGCCGATGTCATCGTCACGTGCGGCGGCGTGTCGGCGGGCGATCTCGACCTGGTCGCGCCGGCCCTGCGCGAACTCGGCGCCGAAATCCACTTTCACAAGATCCGCATCAAGCCAGGAAAGCCGCTGCTGTTCGCGACGATCGGCGACAAGGTGGTGCTCGGCCTGCCCGGCAACCCGGTGAGCGCGGCAGTCTGCGCGACGCTCTTTGCACTGCCGCTGTTGGCCGCGATGCAGGGCGCCACCGCGACCCGTTGGCTTTTGGCCGGTGTGCCCCTGGCGTTGCCCCTGCCCGCGACTGGGCCGCGCGACGAGGTGGTGCCCCTGGTGCCCGTGACCGCACAGGGCCAGCTTGCCGTGCTGCCCGTTGCGACCGCGGGTTCAGCCGACGTGTTCGCGTTCAGCAGGGCGACGTGGCTGGGCATCCGCAGCGCTGGCGGTGCAGCCCTGGCAGCCGGCGAGTCGATCGACGTGGTGATCTGGCCGCAGTTGCCGTGACGCGGCGATGCCGTCGACAGACCGCTGCGCCGAATCAATAACGCGACCGCTGCATGACACCTTGCAACTCTTGCAGCGTCGCGTAGGCGGTGTCGCGGAAGATGACTTCGTCGCCCTGGCCGAAGCCGCCGGACTTGAGCGCCCCGACCACCTGGTCCACCGCAGCGTTGGCGGTGGCCTGGTCCTTGCACACCGGGTTGCCTTGGGGGTCGCCGACCTTCCAGGCAAAACCGTGGAACTTGCCGAACTGTTGCTTGACATCGCACTTGTAGGTGGCCATCGAACGCGCTCCCTCGGGTCAGGTTGGCAACGCGGGCCCACGGCCCGCCTGGTTGGCAAACGTAGCACGGGAGGGCACTGGCTGCCAGATGGCAGCGGCCACCGGCCACCCGGCAGACACTGCCGTCAGCGCACCTGATCAGCCTCCAGCGTCTGCCCCTCCGCCGCAGGATCGGTGGCCACGCGCCGCAGCGCCGCGGCCAGCGCGCGGTCGTCGGTGCTCCGATAGCGCTCCCGCAGCGCCTTGGCGCCGAGCGCTGCAGCAATGGCCAGGACGCCGTCGGCAACCAGCGCAGCCGCGTGCTCTGCGGGGCGCGACTCTCGGCGGGCGCCGCTGATGATGCCGGGCCGGGCGATGGTGAACGGCACCGCGCACGCGCGCACGGCGCACTCAGCCTTCCAGCGCCACGCGAGGTAGGCACTGCGGGCGGTTGGGCTTGCGCCCATCGACGACAGGTAAACCAACCGCTGCACGCCGCCGGCCTGGCCGCACGCTCGGGCCAGCAGCGCCGTCAGGCCGAAATCGATGGCCTGGTAGCTGTTGGTGTCGGCGCCATCGCGGGCCATGCGCTTGCGGGTCGTGCCGATGCAACAGAACACGTGGCTCGGGCTCAACTGCGCCAGGGCACTGGCCATCGCCTCTGGCTCCCACGGCGTGGCATCGACCTGGGCGCCCAGGCCCAAGAATTCGGCCCGGAACGCCTCCAGTTGCTTGGAATCGGGCCGGACGTGCGCAGTGACGCGCCAACCGTTGCGGCACAGGTCTTCGACCAGGGCGCGGCCGACGAACCCGGTAGCACCCGCCACGTACCCATGCAGGCGTTCGGCGCTCATGGTGGACCTCCGACTGCGCCGCTGTGACGCAGCGCTTCGATTTCGCGCCGATCCAGGCCCAGCTCGCCCAGCACCGCGTCGGTGTCGGCACCAGGTTCCGCTGCCGGCTGCGGGGTGCGCCGCTCCTGGCCCTGCAAGCGCACAGGAGACTGCAACTGTGGACCGCCTGGGCTGGGCAGCACCACCTGGCGCGCGGCGAACTGCGGCAACGCCAGCGCCTCTTCGGTCGTGCGCACCACGTCGACGCAGCACGGCATCGCGGCGAACACGGCGTCCCAGTGTGCGGCGTCGTGGCGGGCCACCTCGTCGGCAATCGCGCCCTTGAGCGCGGACACTTGCGCCGGGTCGCCCCCTGCGGCGTCGCACAGTTCGGGCCGACCGAGCGCCAGGCAGAACTGGGCCCAGAACTTGGGTTCGAGCGCGCCCACCGCAAGGTAGCGGCCGTCACTGGTTCTATAGTGATCATAGGCGGTTTCTCCGCCCAGCACCCCTTGCCCGGGTCGTTGGCTGCCGCCGCCGTGCAGGGCCTGGCACACGGCAAGGGCGTTCAGGAAGAGCGCGCCGTCGGCCATGCTGATGTCGATCAGTTGTCCCAGGCCGGTCCGGTTGCGCTGGATGACCGCGGCGAGGATTCCGGCGACCGCCGGCCAGGTGCCGCCGACCACGTCGCCGGGCAGCGCGGTCCAGGGCGCCGGGCCCTGTCCCGGTCGGCCCATGTGCGACGCCAGACCCGACACGGCCAGGAAATTGAGGTCGTGGCCGGGCCGGTCGCGCCACGGGCCGTCCTGGCCGAAGCTGGTAATCGCGCACCAAATCAGACGCGGCTGCGCGGCGCGCAGGGCCTCGAAGCCCACGCCGAGCCGGTCGAGTACGCCGGGTCGGAATTGCTCGACCACGACGTCGTGCGTGTGAACCAGTTGGCGCACCACGGACTGGCCGCCCGCCGTGCGCAGGTCGACCACGAGGCTGCGCTTGTTGCGGTTGGCCATCGACCACGCAGCACCCTCGCCGCGGCTGTCCAAGGGGGGCAGATAGCGCAAAAGGTCCGGGCGGTCCGGGGCCTCGACGCGCAGCACCTCTGCGCCAAGCTCGGCCAACAGCAGCGTCGCCAGCGGACCCGGCCACAAGGTGGTGAAATCAAGGATCTTCAGGCCCTGCAACGCCGTCGCCATGCCGCGTCTCTTGCGACCGCCGCGATCGCCGTGCGATCCTAGCACGCCATGGTCGCCACGACGCCCCCAGCCGCCACCCGCCCCAATCGCCCTGCGCTGGTGACGGCCGAATCCGACCCGGACGCAGACCTGCCCCTGGAGACGCTAGGGCCGCTGCTGGCCGAGGGCTATCGGCCGGCGGATGTGGACGCCCTGCGCGCCGCCAACGCCGGTCTGCCGTACTTCGAGTTGCTGCGCGACCTGGTGCGGCTCGGCGAGGCCGATTTCGCGGTGCGCCTCGCGGTGTTGAGCGAACTGGCCGGGTCAGAGCGCACCCGCTGGGACTACGAGGCCCTTGGCCGGCAGTTCGCCTGGCTCAACGCAGATGCCCGGTCGGCCGTCTTGCGCAGCCTGCGTCGCGGCGGCTGGCTGGAACTGGTCGAGGGCCAGTTGCGGCTGTCTGAGCGCGGCGAGGCACTCTACGCCATCTTGAGCCGCGTCATCGGCATTGAACCCCAAGAGGGCGACCTCGCGCTGGGCGTGCTCAACGTCGAACTGTCGCGCGACCTCGGCCACGAGCAAGCCCCCGCGCTGCGCCACCTGCACCACAACCTGCGCCGCATCGTCGACGCCGCCGAAGGGGCGGTGCGGTCGCACAGCGAAGTGCGCGTCCTGCAGGCCCAAGAGCGCGTCGAACGCAACCTCGCGTGGGCGCGGCGAGCCCGGGCGGCCCTGGAGACCCTCAAGCTCGACGACGACGCCTGCTACCGCGTGGCGCAACAGGTCGGCCAGAGCCTGAGCGAACTGCACCAGTGGCAGGCGGTCCTGCAGCGCGCGACCGGCGACTTGCAGGCCAAGCGCATCCAACTGGGGCGCACCGGTTTGAGCCTGACCGACGTCACCGCGTTCTTGATGCGCTGCGACGTCGAGGTGCTCGCGGAGTTTGGCCGGCCCCTGGTGTCGATTCCGGTCGCACCGCTTTTCCTGATCGCCGACAACGCCTTGAGCGAAGCGGAATACGAGTGGCTGCAAGTACCGGCGCGGCCGGACCAACCCTATGCGGTGGCGTGGACCGAGGGTCCGCCGCAGACGAGCGTTCCTGGCGACCCAGAGCTGCCTGAATTTACGGCGCTCGATGCGTTCGTCGCCGATGTGCGGGCGCTGGCGGGCAAGGGCGGGGCCCAGAAGTTGTCGGCGTTCGTGCCGCGCCGGTCGTGGGCCGAAAGCGCCTACCGACTGTCGCTGCTCGCGCTCGGCGAATCGATGGGCGAGGTCCACGCCGCCGAAGGTGCAGGTTCCGCGCTGCTCGACATGCAAGCGCTGCGCGCCACGCCGTTCGCGGTGGCCGTGGTCGGCGATGGCAGCGAAAAGGATCGGGTGTTCACCGACGCCGCGAGCGAGGTCTCGCGCGGTGTCGTGCGCCTGCAGCCGGTCGCCGCGGACGGGCCAGCGCTGCCGTGACCGTTTGCCCGTTGTCGGCTCTGGTGTAGGATGCGCCGCGTTTCGCCCAAGGAACCCGAAAAAGGCCCCATGGAAAAACTCATCGGCCAGAAAGTGTGGGTCGTGCAATTCGACGACGAGGACACCAGCGTCATCGGCATCGTCGAAGGTGTCCACAACAACTTCATCGCCCTGCGAAACGACCGCGACAAGGACGCGACGCTGTGGGTCAACCTCGCCAACGTCAAGGAGATCGAGGTGTACAAGGTCGACGGCGAGGGCGAATTGCGGCTGCTGCGTTTTCCCGAGCCCGGCGAGAAGGGCGGCAAGAACTGATCGCTGCACAAAGGGGCAGGCACGGCGATGGTGCGCACTGGGGCTGAGGTGTTGTGCGAGGGCGGCGCCGCGGCACTGCGCGGACTGCGGGTCGGCGTGGTGGCCAATCCGGCCTCCCTGGTGCGGTCCAGAGGTCGTCGGGTGCACCTGGTCGATGCGCTGCGCGCAGCGGGCGTGGCGGTCGTGCGCCTATACGGCCCTGAGCACGGTCTGTGGTCCACGGCCCAGGACCTCGTCGGCGTCGAGGGGGGCCCCGACCCGATCTTCGGCCTGCCCGTCGACACGTTGTACGGCCGCACGGTCGACACGCTGACGCTACAGCCACAGGCGCTCGACGGCGTGGACGCGCTGGTATTCGACGTGCAGGACGTCGGCAGTCGCTACTACACCTATTTTGCAACGCTGTGCATGGCGATCGACACCTGCGTGGCGCGCGGCGTCCCGGTCTGGGTGCTCGACCGACCCAATCCGCTGGGCGGCGAGCAGGTCGAGGGCAACCGCGTCGACCCGCGCTTCAAATCGTTCGTCAGTTGGCTGGACTTGCCGCAGCGCCACGGCCTGACCATGGGCGAAATCGCGCGCCTCTACGTCGCCGAGGCGGCATTGCCGCAGGCCGCGGTGCGGATCGTGGCGTGCCAGGACTGGGACCCGGCCTGCTACTTTGACGAGTTGGACTGGGGGCCTGACGGCTCGCCCTGGTATGCGCCGAGCCCAAACATGCCGACGGTGCAAACGGCCATCGTCTATCCCGGCGGCTGCCTCGTCGAGGGCACGCTGCTGTCCGAGGGCCGCGGCACCACCCGGCCGTTCGAGTTGGTCGGCGCGCCGTGGATCGATGCCCGCCGGCTGTGCCGCGACCTCGAAGCCATGGACGTCGCAGGGCTGTCGGTGCGGCCCATGGCCTTTGAGCCCACGTTCCAGAAGTTCGCGCGCCAGGTCTGCCAGGGTGTTGCCGTCGAGGTCAGCGATCGCCGCGCGTTTGCCGCGGTCCGTGCGGGGGTCGCGCTCATCGCCGCGATGCGGGCCCAGAATCCCGCGCTTTTCCAGTGGCGCACCGAGATCTACGAGTTCGTCGCCGACCGTCTGGCCATCGACCTGCTGATGGGCGGTCCGCACTGCCGCACGGTGCTCGACCGCGGCGGGGGCCTGGACGAGGCCACGGACGACTTTGCGCAGGGGCAGGATGCCTTTGCCAGGCGGGCGCAGCCCCAGTTGCTGTACCCGCGCGCGGCCGGGCCGCTGGCCTAGGCGATGGCGACCATCGCGATTTTCGGTGGCAGCTTCAATCCGGTCCACGCAGGACACGTATTGGCCGCAACCTACGTCGCGCAGGCGGCCGCGGTCGACGCTGTGTGGGTGTTGCCGGTGTGGCGGCACGCGCTCGACAAGGCGATAGGCGTCGATTTCGAGACCCGCCTGCAGTTGTGCCGCATCGGCTTCGCGGTCCTCGGCGACCGGGTGCAGGTGCGCGACGACGAGCGCGGCGGCACCGGTCGCACCATCGACCTGGTCCGGGACCTCGGGCTGCGCTACCCGGACCACGCCTTTCGCCTGATGGTCGGCAGCGACATCCTGGCCGAAGTGCATCGGTGGCACCGGTTTGACGACCTTGCCCGCCTGGCGCCACCGCTCCTCTTGCTGCGCGGCGGCTTCGCAGTTCCGGCCACCTGCCCCTACCAGGTCTTGCCGATCGCCCTGCCCGACGTGCGCTCGAGCGAGTTGCGCGCGCGGTTGGCCAAGGGCGAGTCCGTCGCCGGCTGGGTGCCCGACGCCGTGGGCTGCGCGATCCGCGAGCGTGGACTCTACCGCGAGGCCGCCGCGCCGTGACGGCACGCCGCGTTCTGGTGGTCGGCGCTGGCCAACTGGGCAGTGCCCTGGCGGCGGATGCAGCTCGCGCCGGGTGGGCGGTCTCTGTCGCCGTGCGGCGCCCCGCTAGCGTGGACCTCGCCGCGCACGGCTGCGAGGTGGTGGTCGGTTGGCCGCGGGCCAGGTTCGACCTCGCCGTGGTCTGCGTGCCCGATCGCGCGATTGTTGCGGCGACCCACGCGGCCAGCGACGCTGGGGTGCGCGCTGACGTCTGGCTTCACACGGCCGGAGCCATGCCGGGCGATCTGCTGCGGGCTGCGGTGCCCGACGACTGCGCCGTGGGCAACATGCACCCGTTGGCCGCAGTCGCCGGGCCGGCCGATCCCAGCCCGTTGTGCGGTGCGCTGTTCGCGCTGGCGGGCGAGCCCGAAGCGGTCGCGGCGGCGCGCGAACTGGCTCGCGCGTTGGGCGGCCTGCCGACCGAAGTGCCAGACGCCGCGCGGCCGGCGTACCATGCGGCTGCGGCACTGGTTGCGAACGACTGGGTGGCCCTGCAGACGCTCGCAGAGGCGGCGGTCGCCGACGCCGGGCTCGATGTGTCCACCCTGCGCGCCGGGCTTCTCCACCTGGCCCGGACGGCCGTGGATCGCGTGGCCCGGCTTGCTGCCGATGAGCCCGCCATCGCCGGACTGACCGGCGCCGTCCGCCGCGGGGACGCGGCCACGCTGCGTCGCCATTTCGATGCGTTGCAGGCCACGGCGGGAGCGGCCGATGTCCACGCCCGCTGCAGCGCCGTCCTGGCGTGCGTCCTGCATCGCACCGGCCGGCTGTCCGACCCAGACGCCGAGGCCATTCTGGCGGCTTGCAGGTCGGATCGATGATGGCGCGGCTACTCGACGGTGACCGACTTGGCGAGGTTGCGCGGCTGATCCACATCGGTGCCTTTCAGGTCGGCGATGTGGTAGGCCAGCAGCTGCAGCGGCACCACCGCCACGATAGGCGCGGCCCACGGCGCCGTCGGCGGCAGCGCCAGAAAATCGTGCACCGTCGCCCGCAGCTCGTCGTCGGTCGCGTCGCCGACCGCGATCACCTTGCCGCGGCGTGCCAGAATCTCCTGCAGGTTCGATAGCGTCTTTTCGTAGGTCGGCCCGCGGGGCGCCATGATGACCGTCGGTGTCTGCTCGTCGATGAGCGCGATCGGCCCGTGCTTCATCTCACCCGCGGCGTACCCTTCTGCGTGGATATAGCTGATTTCCTTCAGTTTCAGTGCGCCTTCCAGGGCAATCGGGTGCAGCAGGCCACGGCCGAGGTAGAGCGAGGAGTGGGCCCCGGAATGCCGCCGCGCCACGTCGCGCACGTGCCAGTTGAGCGCGATCGCCTTGTCCACCTCGTTGGGAACCTGCAAAAGCGTGCCCAACAATTCGCGGGCCTGATCGGTCGTCAGCCGCTCCAGGCGCCGGCCGAGGTAGATCGCCAGCAGGTACAGCGCCACCATTTGCGTCGTGAAGGCCTTGGTCGAAGCCACGCCGATCTCCGGGCCGGCGTGGGTATAGACGACCTCGCCGGCGGTGCGGGCGATGGTGCTGCCGATGACGTTGCAGATGGCCGCGGTGCGGGCGCCGCGGGCCTTGGCCTCCTGCACGGCGGCCAGCGTGTCGGCGGTCTCGCCCGACTGCGAGATCGCCACGACCAGGGTGTGGCAGTCCACAACCGGGTCGCGGTAACGGAACTCGCTCGCCAGTTCCACCTCCACGGCAATGCGCGTCGCCTGCTCGATGTAGTGCTTGCCAACCAGTCCCGCGTGCCACGAGGTGCCGCACGCCACAATGACGATGCGCCGCAAATCCTGCAGGTCCGCCGCGCCGAAGCGCAGCTCCTCAAAGAACACGTCGCCCTGCTCCAGCGACGCCCGGCCGCGCATGGTGTCGGCGATGGCCCGCGACTGCTCGTGGATCTCCTTGAGCATGAAGTGCTTGTAGCCGCCCTTCTCCGCCGCGACCGCGCTCCAGGCGATGTGCGCGGACGGCCGCACGACCACATCGCCCGACTGGACCCGCCGGATCGCGTGGCCTTGGCGCGTGACCACGGCCAGGTCGCCGTCCTCGAGGTAGACCACGTTGCGGGTATGGCTGATGACGGCGGGGATGTCCGACGCCACAAAGTTCTCGCCCTCGCCCAGGCCCAGGATGAGCGGTGACTGCTGCTTGGCCACCACCACCTTGTCCGGCTCGCCCGCGTGCACGACGGCGATGGCGTAGGCGCCGCGAACGCGCAGGGCCGCCAGCCGCACAGCCTCGCTCAACTCGGCGCCGTGTTGCAGTTCTTCGTCGATGAGGTGCGAGAACACCTCGGTGTCGGTCTCGCTGGCGAACCGGCGGCCTTTCTCGCGCAGCTCGTTCTTGAGCTCCAAGTGGTTCTCGATGATGCCGTTGTGGACCACCGCCACCTGGCCGACCACGTGCGGGTGGGCGTTCTCCTCGGTCGGCCGGCCGTGGGTGGCCCAGCGTGTGTGGCCGATTCCCAGGTCGCCGAGCACTGGCTGGGTCGCCAGCAACTGGTCGAGGTTGCGCAGCTTTCCCACCGCGCGGCGCAAATGGATGTCGCCGTTGACCAGGGCGAGCCCGGCCGAATCGTAGCCACGGTATTCGAGGCGCCGCAGTCCTTCGACCAGGATGGGGGCAGCCTGTTGAGGGCCGACGTAACCGATGATGCCGCACATGTTGGGCTCGCTGCGTTGGGGGGCCGAGTCGGCCGCGCGGGCCGGCGATTGTCGTTGCAGGTGCGTCGCCGCGCAACCCTGGCGGGCTCGCCCGGCAAGCCGCTCGACAGGCGCGACAACAACGCCCGCGCATCTGCCATTCCCAGCGACCCTGGCTGTCCGTATTCGTAAAGGAAAACTGCGCCGATTCGCTTGACACGGCGGCCGGCGTGACTATCTTGCGCGCCGCTTGCGGGTCCGCTGAGTTCTGGCGGTATTTTCGCGCGTTGCGCGAAGCACCCCGCGACGGACTGCGCAATGGGGCGCGCCGGGACTGCAAGCGGCACTGCAGTGCGCTGGGCGAGGCCTACGGGCCTTTGGGGGCAATGTTCATGAACATCCGGATGGGGGCGGCGCTGCGCCGCCCAGTTTTGTACGCGACCGTCGCGGGCCTCGCGCTCGCGGCATGCGGCGAAGACGCCAAACCCGCCGCCGACGCGGCCACCACCTCCGACGCGGGGGCAACCGGCGACGGGTCGTCGAGCGAGACCAAGGCGGGCGCCGACAGCGCAACCGGTGGCGACACGGCCGCGGGCGGCGAAACGGGGGGGGCGATGGTGGCGGCACCGCCGACGGCACGGTCACCGATGCCGTGGCAGACACTGGGGTGGCCGACACGGGGCTGGACACCGGAGTCGATGCTGGCCTGGACGTCGTCGCCGCCGCACCGTCCTGCCAAGCGTACTGCAAGGTCGTAGTCGCCCACTGCACCGGCGACAACGCCCAGTACAAGGACGAGGCGGAGTGCAACAACTACTGCAAGGGCCTGGGCAAGCTGCCGGCCGGCACGGCCGACGACAAGGCGGGCAACACCATCGGCTGCCGCACCTACCACGCGGGCGCGGCCAAGGATGACCCCAAGACGCACTGCAGCCACGCCGGCAAGTCGGGCGGCAACGCGTGCGGCACCTGGTGCGACAACTACTGCCACCTCGTAGACAAGAGCTGCCTCGCCGCCAAGCAGGACATGGACGTCGACACCAGCACCTGCCTGACCAAGTGCAAGGAACTCAAGGACGGCGGCAAGCCCAACGACGCTGGCGGCGACAGCGTGCAGTGCCGCATCTACCACCTAGGCGTCGCGGGCACCGACGAGGCCAACGCCAAGATCCACTGCCCGCACGGCAAGGTCGCGCCGGCCGTGGGCACGCCGTGCGCCGCCGCCGCGCCGACCGCACCGACCTGCGAAAACTACTGCAAAGTCGTTGCCATGCACTGCACGGGCGAAAACGCCCAGTACAAGGACGAGGCCGAGTGCGTCACCTACTGCAAGACGCAGGGCAAGCTGCCCGTCGGCACGGCCGACGACAAGACGGTCAACTCGGTCGGCTGCCGCACCTACCACGCCGGCGCCGCCAAGGACGATCCCAAGACCCACTGCTCCCACGCTGGCAAATCGGGCGACAACGTCTGCGGGACGTGGGCCGAGAACTACTGTCACCTCGCGGTGGCCAACTGCACCGCCGACAACAAGATCTTCGCAGACAACGCGGCGTGCCTCGCGGCCGCGGCGACGGCCAAGAAGGACGGCAAGGCCAACGACGCCGCGGGCGACACGTTGCAGTGTCGCATCTACCACCTGGGCGTCGCAGGAACGGACGCCCCCAGCGCCAAGACCCACTGCCCGCACGGCGGCATCCCGGGCAAGGCCGGCGACCCCTGCGGTCCAGCGGTGACCGCGCCGGTGACCAAAGAGGTCAAGACCACCGGCGCCAACACCTTCGACCCCGCCGAGACATCGATCGCCGTCGGCGACAGCGTCAAGTTCACGACGGGCAGCAACCACAATGCCATCGAGGTGGACGAGGCTGCCTACACCGCCGGGTTGCCGACCAAGAAGGCGGGCGCGATCATTGACGTCGGCTTTGGCGCCACGGCGACGGTCAAGTTCGACAAGGCCGGCACCTACTACTTCGTGCTCTCCGCACGCATCGATGGGCATGAAGGGCAAGATCGTGGTCAAGTAGCGCAGGCACCGCGCGCGTGCGCGGCCGGCGGATCGGGGCGCATGGCGTCGCTGGTCCGCCGGCCGTCGTTTTTTTTGCAGAGGCGGGCGACACCGCGATCCGGTCGGACAACGAACCCTGGACCGCGTCAGCGCCCACCGATGCGCAGTTCCACCGCCGCGCGCCGCCCGTCGATCGCGACGAGCTTGCGCACGACCCGGGCGCCGTCGATGACCGTGACGACATGGCGGTCCGCGGCCACCTCGCCCACCACCCAGCGCTGGTCCGGGCCCAGCGAGCGCGGGGCGCCGTCGTTCCACTGCACGGACACCGAACGGTCCTTGGCGCCGACCACGGTCAACTGCACGCGGCGCAGCGGCGGCGGAGGCAACGACAATTGCTGGGTCGGCGCCGCTGCCCGGTCGCTGCGCTCACGTACCCCTTCGGCCGATTCGGTCTGCGCGTGCACGGTCCCGGCCGCCACGGGCAAGCTGGCCCGTTCGCCTGCTGCGACGCGAATGGCCGCGCCGTCGACGGCCAGGGTCGCCGGCACCGCCGCCCGCCGGTTGTCGATGGCGACGGCCGCGCCAGGCGGGCGAAACACGGCGGCAAGCCGGTCGCCATCGCGCACCACCAGTTGGACCGATTCCCGCCATCCCAAGCGGTGCTGGAAGACCTGCACGGTGTGCCGACCGGGCTGCACCGGCAGCCGCACGTCGCCGCCTGCCGCCACCACCGCGGCGCGGCGTCCATCGAGGCGCACGTCCAGAGGCTCCGGCCACTGATTGGCGACGACGACGTGGGTGTCGCGCGCAGAGATGGTCCAAAGGCCTTGCTCGCCGCCGAGCAGCATCGCGCCAGCGGTGTGCGGTTCGGGGCGGCCAGCCAGCGTGGCGCGCAGTTGCAGACGCCCGGCCGGCACGCGCAGCAAGGTTTCTCGGCCATGGCCGAGGCTGGCGACGCGTGCGCCATGGACGCTGACAACCGCCGGTTCACCCGCGCGGTTGACGACCCGCAGGGTGGCAGTCGGCCGATCGATGCGCCACGACTGGGCAGCGGCGGCATCGGCGCGCACGTCGAATCCATAGTCCAGCCCAGAATCGACGCCGGTCGCGTGCAGCCGATAATCGCCGCGCACCAGCGACCAGGTCGGCGTCGCGCCGGCGGGCAGCACCGCGCCCACATGCGCGAGCTCGCGCGGCAAGGTCAGGTCCTCGCCGGTACGGTTGCGCACCTGCAAAGCGATGGCCCCCGAGCGCCGCGCTGCGGGGTCGTCCGCCAGCCAGGTTTCGTCGGCGATCCGGCCCGAGGTATCGCCCTGCCAGCGCACCGCGTGGCCACCTGGACCCACGCCGACCACCCACAGCTCCGCTCTAGGCCCGACCTGGCCGAAGGGTTGACCGTCGACCAACACCCGTGACGGCTCGTCCAGCGGGTTGCGCAACCTGAGTTTGCTGCGGGGCGCGGGAATCACGGCGACCGCCTGGCGACCGGCCGCCACCAAAACGACGGCACCATGGTGGGCCGCGCTGCGCAGCGACCGGGCGACGACACGGTGTTCTCCCGCGGCAAGCGGCCCAAAGGATTTGGACTCGCTCGGGCCCAAATTGGCAGGGGGCGCGCCGTCGATGGCGATGGCCTGCGGCTCCTCGCTGCGGTTGTGCACCGAAAGCGTTCCCCCTGGAGCCCGCAACACAACGGACCGCACATCGCCTGCCGCCGCGTCCACAGTCCCCCGAAACTGCCAATCGGCGCCCTGCACCAGATACCCGGTCGGCCCGGCAGGCCGGCACAGCGCCGCGGTCGCCCCCGCGTCGACGCGGCGCGGCCCGACCCCCTCCACGTCCAAGGTGATCGCGCCTGCGGTCGCATTGGTCCACCGCAACCGCGCGGGGCAGGTGTCCGAACCCACCGCGGGGGCGGCCCAGCCGTCCCGGGCAAGCAAGCACACCGCAAGGGCCAGACAGGCGCAGCCGCGCCGTGCGCACCGGCTCCATTCAGTCACGGCCCACTCCGGGCGTCCCCTCGAAAAGCTCGTCGAGGAATAGCTGTGCGTCGAACTCGCGAAGATCCTGCATCTTTTCGCCAACGCCGACCAGCTTGACCGGCAGGGCCATCGATTCGGCGATCGCCAACACCACGCCGCCCTTGGCTGTTCCGTCGAGCTTGGTGAGCGCGATGCCGGTCACGGCCACCGCCTCTTTGAAAAGCTCGGCCTGCTTGACGGCGTTCTGGCCCATGGTGGCGTCCAGGACCAGCAGCACCTCGTGGGGCGCCCCCGCGTGGGCCTTGCCCACGACCCTGCCAACTTTCTTCAACTCTTCCATCAGGTTGTGATTGGTGTGCAGCCGCCCCGCCGTGTCGACGATGACCAGATCAAAACCCTCGGCCTTGCCGCGCTCGATCGCCGAAAAGCACACGCTTGCCGGATCGGCCTGATCCTTGCCGCGGTGCAATGGTACGCCCGCGCGCTGACACCACACCTCAAGCTGATCGACCGCCGCGGCGCGGAAGGTGTCGCCGGCCGCCACCAGGACCTTGCGTCCCTGGCCCGCGAAGCGGTGGGCCAGCTTGCCGATGGTCGTGGTCTTGCCGCTGCCGTTGACCCCGACGACCATCAGCACGGCCGGACCATGGCCGGCGTCCAGGTCGAGCACAGAGGGGCCTGCCGCCGCCAGGATGTGGTCGGCGTGTCGGCGCAGGCTGGCCCACAGGGCGGCGGGCTCGGCCGGCTGGCCCTTGTGCACCGCAGCGCGCAGATCGTCGAGCAGTTTCTTGACCGTGCGCGCTCCCAGATCCGCGCGCAGCAACACTTCCTCGATCTCGTCGACCAGCGCCGCGTCCAGCGCCCGACTTCCAAACAACTGGCCGATGCGGCCGATGAATCCCTCGGTCCGCGTCTTGGCCAGCCCGGCCCGCAGGAAAAGCCGTTCGTGGTCGCGCGCGAGGTCTGCGTCGCTGCGCGCCCGCGCCGTCGGCGCATCGGCGAGTTCGCGCCGTGTGGCCTCATCGGCCAGTGGGCGCTGGGGCCGGCTGGTGGGCGGCTGGCCGAGCACCTTCCATGCGACCCAGGCCACCACCAACGCCAGCACGGCGGCGGCGGCGAGGCCGGCCCATTCCAGAGGGGCCGCGGCCTGGGCCTGGACCGGCAATAGCAGGAAAACAGAAGCAGTCATCAGACGTTCCGTGGCGGCCGGCGCCTTGACGGTCGGCGACGGCCAGCCGCGCGAACCCCGACGACCGGGGACGAAGCGGGGTCGCCGGGTCCGCCGCAGCCGCGGCGCTGGCAGATCAGAAATAGAGCTCGAAGTACTGGACCGACGGCACGGGCACCAGCCGGGTAAAGCTCAGCGATCCATTGGTGATATCGGCAAAGCCCTGTTCGCGGTACAGGATTTCGGTCCAGGTCGCCGCCGTGCCGTCGATCCAGCCGACCTTGAAGCCCGCGACCTTGGCGTCAGCCGGCAGCCCGTCGACCTGCACGCGCAGCTTGTGCTCGAGCACCTCTTTGCCCGAGCGCAGCTCGTTCTGGAAGTCGGTGACCAGGATGCGCAGGATGTTCTTCTTGCCCTTGGTGTAAAAGGTCGCGTTTGTGGGCGTGTCGCTGGCATCGGCGACGCACGCAATCGGTTCCTTGTTGACTCCGACGCACGACGTCCGCGTCGCCATGGCCACGATGCCCGCGTCCTGGTCGGTCGACTGCTTGCTGGAGATGCCGAGCGCGTCGGGGCCGTGCTGCACGGACACCAACTGCTCGCCGCCCATGTGGTCGCGATGGAACCAGAACCCTGGCCACGCCGACGGCTTGAGGGCGCCCGACTGGATCTTGGCCTGCGAGTACCACAGGTAGTCGCTTTCGCGGGCATTCTGGGCCAGCGTGATGGTGTCGGCGACCGCCGGGTCCACGGTTGGCACCCGCACCACACTGCCGATGGTCGCGTCGCTCACCAAGCCCTGCCACAGCATCTTGGTGGCAGTGATGAACCCACCGCGCCAAGCCGCCAAGCGCTGCAGGTCGTAGCTGGTGCTTTTGGGGTCGGCGAGCGGTGCGACCGCGGTCGGCAGCGCCTTGATCTTGAGGTCCATCACCCAGATCGGGATGGCAGCCGTGCCGTCGGAGCCGAACAGGCCCTTCTCGTGTTTGAGCCCCTTGGACGCCGCGTACTCAGCCACGCGGTTGACGATCTGGCGCGCCTCGCTCGGCGTGCTGGCCTCGATTTCAAGGGACAACGCCGACAGCGGCAACGGTTGCACCTTGCCCTGAGCGTCTTTCTCGCCGGCGACCACCCGGTCGATGAAGTCAAAGATCGGCGAGCGGTTCGGGCTCGTCGGGTCCTGGACTTCCAGGTCGCTTTTGATGACGACCGATGGCGCGATGATCCGCACATCGTTCTGCGGCAGCGCAAAGTTGCCGGGCAGGCGCATTTCCAAGGCAAAGGCCTTGTAGGCATCGAGCCAGGCCTGCTTGTTCTCCTTCTTGTAGCCGCCCGCGCCAAACGGGTCGCGCAGGAATTCGATGTTGACGATGGTGTGCGAGCAATACCAAGGCTTGCTGGTGATCTTGGGGTCGACGCAGAGCGGGTCCGGCCCCTTGGGGTCCTTCTTCTTGGCCGGCAGGTCGAAATCGTACCAGTGGGCGATGCGCGCGGCGGCCTTGGCCCACTTGGCGACGTCCTGAATCGGCTCGCCTTTGACATCACCGTTTTCGTACACGCAACCCTTGCCTGCGGTGCCCAGATCGTAGCCGACGGTCCAAACAGGAAAGGCGTTGACCTCGCGCGTGGCCTGGATCAGGGCGTCCAAGGCCTCCAGCTTGTAGTTCTCGATGGCGTTGACGTCCTTGGTCCGGTCGGGGAACAGCCCTTGCATCATGGCCTTGCAGCCATAGCCGGTCGGGATGCGCATGGTCTCGGCGTACAAGCTCTTGACGCTCTGGGTAAAGAGCGCCGGATTCGACTCGTCGGTCGGGATGACCGCCTTGGCCGTGCCGCCGACGCTCATCATGCTCGCCACCTTGACACCGTCGGTCTTGGCGGGCTTGAACTCTGCGCAGTTGGCCGCGCGGCAGTCTGCGGTGTAGTCCACCAGCTGTCCCGGCTTGAGGCTGGCAATGTCCACGAGCGTGCCAGCGGTCGTGACCAACTTGCTGGCGTCGACGCGCACAGAGCGGTTGCGCACTTCGTTGGTGATGGCGGGCAGCGTCACCGTGGCTTCCTCGACGCAGCCAGCGGCCAGTGCGCCCCAGGCCGCCAGGCGCAGCGCGCGGACGACCAAGCGGCGCCGGCCGCTGTCGAGAGGGCAAAACATGCGGGCAAAACCGACCATCGTGACCTCGGCGGCGCCTCGTCCAGGTGGGCGGGCTGGCGCGTCGGCGCAGTATCCCCAAGGGTGGCAGAACGGTCAAGAACGCGATGCTGCGGGACGGCACCGGGTTGCGCTTTACATGCGTTGCAAACTGACCGACCCTGGATGCGGCGCTCTGGGGCAGGGGCGACCATCTGGCGGCTCATCCGCGGAGGTCCACATGTGGAAGAAAATCGCAATCGTCTTCGCCGTCGTCGTCGTCGGCTTCCTGGGCTACGCGGCCATGCAGCCCGAGGACTTCGCCGTCCAGCGCTCGACGGACATCAAGGCGCCGGCCGACCGGGTGGCGGCGCTCATCGCCGATTTCCACGCCTGGGAAAAATGGTCGCCGTGGGAAAAGATGGATCCGGCGATGAAGCGGACGTTCTCCGGACCGAGTTCCGGCGTCGGCGCCGTCTACGAGTGGTCGGGCAACAGCGAGGTCGGCAAGGGCCGCATGACAGTGACCGCGGTCGATCCGGCAAAGAGCCTGCACATCAAGCTCGAGTTCATCGAGCCGTGGACGGCCACCAACACGACGGTTTTCACCTTCGCGCAGGCCGGCGACGTCACCAAGATCACCTGGACCATGCGCGGCAAGAACGAGGGCCTGATGGCCAAGGCAATGTGCGTGGTCATGGACATGGACAAGATGGTCGGCGGCGATTTCGAAAAGGGCCTCGCCTCGCTCAAGTCCTTGGCGGAGAAAGGCGGTTGAGTCCTTGCCGCGGACTACAATCGCCGATGCTGTTGGCACGGTAGATTGCGCCGGACGTTCGCGACGATTTCCGGGTCGATCCAGGCCGTGACCCAGCCTTCGCCGTCCGAGCACCGCGCGACGACGTGTCCCCACGGGTCGATGACCATCGAGTGCCCGTAGCTGTGCCGCGGCCCGCCGTGGTGGCCCCACTGCCCGGGCGCCAGCAACCAACACTGGTTCTCGATGGCGCGGGCGCGCAAGAGCACCTCCCAGTGGTCCTTGCCGGTTTGCAGCGTGAAGGCGGCTGGCACGCACAGCACCTCGCATCCGGCCGCCCGCAACTGCCGATACAGTTCTGGGAAACGCAGGTCGTAGCAGATCGACAAGCCGAAGCGGGTGCCGAAAAGGTCGGCGTGGACCGCCTCGCCGCCCGCCGCCACGTGCTCGGATTCGCGAAAGCTGACCTGGCCTGGAATGTCGATGTCGAACAGGTGGATCTTGCGGTAGGTCTGCACGATGGCGCCATCGGGACCGACGAGCACGCTGGTGTTGTGGACCCGGTGCACCTCGGCGGTCGCCTCCTGGTAGCTTCCCAGGAGGATGGCGGCTCCGGTCTGGCGCGCCAAACTCGAAAAATGCGACACGATGGGCCCATCGAGGGGCTCGCCGAAGTTGTCGGGCGTCGCGATGCGCAAAAACGCCACGTTCTCCGGCAGCGCAATGAACTGGGCGCCATCGGCGGCGGCGGCGCGAACGAGCTCAGCGGCGCGTTGCAGGTTGCGAGCGATGTCCTCGGTCGAACGGGTCTGGACGACGGCGACCTTGATGCGTTGCATGACGGGCCTCTGCGAAGGGGGTCGTAGTGTCCGGGGCCTCGCTGCCGATTTCAAGCGCCAGGAGCCTGTCGGACCCTGCATGAGGGAGTGCATGGTTCCGCGCAGCAGGCGTTTGATGTGTAAACGCCCTCTGAGAGGGTGTTTATGTTTGATTGCCGTCGTGAGCGGAATCAGGCGCCCGACAGGCGAGGCGGAGGTTGTCAGGCGACTGAGGCGTAGCCTCAAGCTACGCCGCAGGGAGCCTGGCGACCGACAACAAAGCATGTCGGGATGCATGGTTACGCGTAGCAGGCGTTTCAAACATAAACACCCTCTGAGAGCCTGTCGGCCAGAATCTGGCGATTCTGGCGTTTCACCGACAGGCCCTGGCGGGCCTTGACATCGCGGTTGCCCTTTCTACCCTACCGCGCCCGCGAAGTTGCGGCAATCGCACCCAACCCTGGACTGCACATGAAACTCCCCCCCAAGAACGCCGCCGCCGTCGCGCTGTTCGCCACCGTGCTCGCCCGGCCCGGCCTCGCGACCGAGGCCACTACGGCCGAACCTGGTGCCAAACCCAAGCTAATGATCGTGCCCCCGTCCACCTTGGGCGAGCCCAAACCCGCGCAGGAGCGCCGCGTGCTCAAGGCGGCGCAAGATCAGTTGTCGGCCTCGGGGGTGTTCGACCTGGTCAGCGACCGCGACAAGGTGCCCGACAAGGTGGACCCTAAGAAAAACGCGCCGAAGCCGTCGCTGTCGAGCAAGCGCATCGACGCGGCGGACGCGGTGCGGCAGGAGGGCATCAACCTGCAAACGGAAGCCAAGCACGCCGACGCGTTGGACAAGCTGCGCAACGCGGTGGCCCTGTACGAAAAGGCTTATCTGGAACTGGTCAATTACAGCAACCTCGCCGACGCCTACATGCGCGCTGGCGTCTGTGCGCACTACGCCGGTCAGGGTGCAGGCGAGGCGACGCACTGGTTCGAACTCGGCATCGCCATCGAACCGACGCTGGTCATCGACCGCAGAAAGCAAGACAAGGCCCTGCTCGAGCTTTTCGACGGCCTGCACGCGCGCATGCAGGCGACTGCCAAGTACGCCATCGAGGTCGAGGTGCCGGCTGGCGCCAACGTCGAGGTATTCGTGGACGGCGTGCGCCTGACCGCGGCACCCTACCGCGCGCAGAACCTGATTCCGGGCACCCACTACGCGCAGATCCGCGGCGAGGGCCTGCTGCCGTGGGGTACGGTCGTGCGATTGGGCAAGAAAGACGGCAAGGTGACGGCCAAGATCGCCGAGGTCAAGAAGGAGGAGAAGAAGGTCGAGGCGCCCCTGACCATCGACGCGCTGGCGGATTGCGCGCGCGTGGGCGCCTTCACCATGCCGCTGTGCAAAGCGCCTGCGGCCAAGCTCGGCAAGCAGACGGGCGCCGGGTTTCTCTGGTTCGGGCTGCTGCGCTTCGACCGCTTCAACCGGCTGAGCGTGGTGCCCTTCGTGATGGACCTGGCGTCAGGGGGCACCGTGCAGCTCAAGGCCGTGGAAGTGGCCCCCGATTTCGGCGACTTGAACCGCAAGATGACCGAACATGAGGCCGAGGTGTCGGCCGCGGTTGCGCAGTTTCCCAGAGCGCGCGCCCTGTCCAAGACCCCAGCGGCGTTCAGCGGCAAGTAGGCCGACGCAGGCAAACCGCGCAATCGGGTGCGCGCATCCAAGGGCGGGCAGCTTTTACGTTGACGCCGCGGCGCATTGGCCCCACGATGCTCGGTGCGGCGGTCCCCCCAGCGCGCGACCCGTCGCAGAGGCACGCCATGTCCACTGCCACGCCCCTCCAGCGCCACCGCGCCCAAGGCAAGGTCGCCGGGTTCACGCTGCTTGAACTGATGATCGTCGTGGTCATCATCGGCATCCTCGCCACGGTCGCGGGCCAGAGCTACAAGCGCTTCACCCGGCGGGCGCGCGTGCAAGAAGCGATCTCGATGCTCGGCGACATCCGCATCAAGCAGGAGAACTACTACCAGACCTACCACCGCTACGTGTCGACCGGCGCCTCCGACCAGGACTTCCACCCCAAGCTCATGGAGTGGATCACCTTGAAGACCACCTGGGGCATCGACTGCACCAAGCCGGGCGACGTGACCGCCTACCCGGGGTGGTGCGCGCTCGGCGCCGGCTACAAGAGCGGCGAGGAAGCCAACTTCCAATTGCTGGTCATCGGCCGCGACCCTACGTCGCCCCAAGTGCCGCCGGTCAAGTACGTCACCAACCCCAACGTCGATTGGTGGTACGCGCGCGCCCGCGCCGACTTCGACAACGACGGGGTGTTCAGCGACATCTACCTGTCGAGCGAAATGCGCGAACCAGTGCTGGAAGACGAACTGGAGTAGCTGTCAGCCAGCGGCGATCAGCGCGGAAAACAGGCGCTGCTCGGGCCTGCGCGCATCGGAATTTGCCGCGATCAAGCGCACATAGTCAGCGCCCGCGGCACCCATGCCCGCCTGACGTGCAAGGGCGCACAGCCGGTCAGCCGTGGCCAGCAACACCTTGTGGCTCGGGTCCGCCGCCGCGCACAGTGCCGCCAGCCGGGTCTGGCACGCTGCGACGGCGCGATCCAGATCGAATTCGGCCAGGCGATCGATCGCGGCCTCCGCCGTGCGGTCTCGCAACGGGCCGGCCTCAACCGCGCCGTGCAGCGCGACGGCGGCGTCGGCCTCCTCGGCCAGGACCTGGGCCAGCCAGGGCGGATCGTCGTGGCCGAGCGCCGCGGCAACCCAGCGATCGCGCTGCTGCGGCCACTGGGCCGGTTCGCTTGCGGAGCGCGCGCGCCGGTACCAAGCGGGGTCTGCGACACGGTCCAGCACCCAGAGGGCCAGGCGCGATGCATTGGGGCCGGCTTGGTCAAAGGCGACGATCGCGGCTTCGCCAAACGTCGCCCCGCGCGGGTCGAAGCGCGACAACAACGCGGTCGCGTGTTCGGTGATCTCGGACTGCCCGCAGCCCAACAGGGCGACCAATGCCGATCGGCCCGGGGGCCAGGCCAGTGCGAGCGCCATGGCCTGCCGCAACTGCCCTGCCAGCCGCAGCGCGTCCGTGCACGCCGACACGAGCAGATCGGCCCCGCCAGGTTCCGAGTGCTCGCGCCACGGCCGCTGTCGCTGCGCGCCAGCCCAGTTCAGCAGGCGATTGCGCACATCATCGGCCACCTGCGGATCGCGCGCGCACCGCCGACCCAACAGCGCGGCAACGCGTGGCGCAATCTGCGGAGCGCCGTCGGTGGCGTGCCGAAACAAGGCACCGGTCCGTACTGGGTCGTCGTCGAGTTCCAGCGTTCGACACAGGCGATCGACCTGCACGCACGCCTCTTGTGGCAGCGGAGTGAACACCGGCCGGGCCGCGCCGAGCGCATCGAGCAGCCGCACGGCCCAACCGGCGGCCCTGGCGGGCTCGGTGGCCACCGCAGCCACCGCGCGGTCCGCCGCAAGCGTCAACTCCGCGACATCGTTGGCCGTCGGCCGCAACGCCTGCCGCCACGCCAGCGCCACCATGTCGATGGCCGCCTCGTCGGGCAAGCGCTCGAGATCGCGCAGCGCGCGCGGTGCGACTTCTCCCGGAGACTGCGAGGCGCGCAGCCGGTCGCGCAGCGCCGCGAGCACGCCGTCGCGTTCCCCTTGATCCGCGGCCGCCTGGCGCGCCTGGCGCTGCAGATGCAGCACTACAGCCACCGCGTGCGCGCACCGGGCCACTCCGCAGGTGCACTCCGCGTCGATGACCCGCTCGCCGCGCCGCACGCGCACGGCTTCGCCTTGGTCGCCGTCCCCGACCAGTGCATCTGCCAGGTCTGCGTCCAGGCGCACGCGGCCAACCCAGCCGTCGCGAAACAGTTGACCGCCGCGGGTGCTGCTGCGCGCGCCCGCCCACGCCAGGGTCGAGAGGCCGGCCAGCGCGTCGCGCCACGCGGCACCAACGCGTTCGCCGGCCACGCGAGCGTTCATCCGGCGCTCCGCCGCGAGGCCACGCGGTCGGCGGTCGCGAGGATTCGGCACAACTCAGGTTGGCAGTTGCCCCCACACGGGCCGCATCCGGCAAACGTGACATCGAAAAGGTCGGCCAACGTCCGCGCACCGTTGCGCATGGCGCGGTGGATTTGGCTCAGCGCAACGCCATTGCAACAGCAGATGATCGGGTCGGCGGCAGGCCGGGCCGTGCGCTGCGCTTTCACGCGGGACTCCGCGGAGCGTGCGCTCGGGTGCGGCCGCCCGGGGCAGCCCCGACTTGCGCCCGAATCGCCGCCTCGACCTGCGCGACCACCTGGCGCGCTTGATCGTGAGGATTGCCAAAAAAGGTAGCGCCGGCCGCATGATCATGGCCGCCGCCGCCGACCTCGCGCGCGATGTGGCCGATTCGGACGGCCGTCTTGCTGCGCAGCGAGAATTTCCACTCGCCCGGCACGCGCCCTGGTTTGACCTGCACGGCCGCCAGGACTCCTTCGGTGCCGATGAGCGTGCCGATGGTTTCGCCCACCGCATCGTTGGCCAGGTCCAGCCCGACCAACATTTCCGGTTCGACCACGACCCAGGCGATGCGTCCGTTGTCGGCGAAGCGCGTGGCCGCAATCACCCTGCCGAGCAGTTCGACTTCACCGCGGGGTCGGTTGGCAAACAGGGCTTCCTGGACGGGGTTGGCATCCATGCCGGTGTCGAGTAGCGCCGCAGCCGCGCGCAAGGTGCGCGCTTGATTGCGCAAGAAGCGAAACGACCCGGTGTCGAAGCTCATCGCGGCGTAGAGCGGCACCGCCACGGTAGCGTCGATCGGCCAGCCCAGCGAAAGCAGCAACTCGTAGACCAGTTCGCCGGTGGACGAGAACTCGGTCGCAATGCATCCGGTGATCTCGGCGGTCGGGCCCGCCGGATGGTGGTCGACAACCCACACGGGCTTGGCCAATTCGCGCAGCCTGCGCACCGGTCGGCCGGCACGATCGGGTTCGTGCGCGTCAAAAATGAGTCCGAGGTCGGCGCGCGCAAGGCCTGGCGCGGCGCCGTCGAAATCGCCGATCTCGCCGTCCGGGTCGAGCCACACGTAGCGCGACGGGCACGGATCCTCGTTGACGATGAACGCGTCGCGTCCGGCCAGACGCGCCGACCTCAGCAGCGCCAGTTGCGAGCCCAGGCCATCCGCGTCGGGGCCCAGGTGCGTCATCAGCGCCAGGTGGCGCGCCGCCCGCAGTTGGTCCAGGAACCAGGGCGCGAAGGGATGGCCACAAAGTCGCTGCAAGACGCCAAGTCCGTCGCCATCCGTGCTGGCGCTGTCGGCATGGTAGCACAGCCGTTGCCGCAGGCGTGTCCGACCGCGCCGATCGCCGCCACCGCTGCCGAATCGCTGCCGTGGACCCCCGGCTCGATTTCGCCCACAATGCGCCACCGCGCGCCGGTGCGCCCTGCCCGACTGATGCCACAACCCAAAGTCTTGATTGCCAATCGCGGCGAAATCGCCTGCCGCGTCATCGCCGCGTGCAAGGAACTTGGCTACGGATCGGTAGCCGTGTACTCCGACGCCGACGCGCGCAGTCGCCACGTGTGGCTCGCCGACGAGGCCGTCCGACTGGGCCCGGCGCCGTCGGCCGAGTCGTACTTGCGCGGCGACCGGGTGCTCCAGGCGGCGCTGCAAACGGGCGCGACGCTCGTGCACCCGGGTTACGGATTTTTGAGCGAAAACGCTGAGTTTCGTGAACAGTGCGATGCGGCCGGCGTCACGTTCGTCGGCCCGCAGGCGCATGCGATGCGGCAGATGGGCACCAAGACGCTGGCGCGGCAGACCATGCATGCCGCAGGCGTGCCCGTGGTGCCGGGCTCGCTGCTGCCGTTGCGCGACGTGGCCGAGGCGGAGCGCATCGCCGCGGAAATCGGCTTTCCGGTCATGATCAAGGCGGCCGCGGGCGGCGGCGGCAAGGGCATCCGGCTCATCGGCAGCCCGGCTGACCTTGCCGAGGCCTTCGCGGGCGCGCAGCGAGAGGCGCTGGCCTATTTCAAGGACGACGCGATCTACCTCGAGAAGGCCATCGTGCGACCGCGGCACATCGAGATCCAGGTCATGGCCGACCGCCACGGAAACGTCGTGCACCTGTTCGATCGCGAGTGCTCGGTGCAGCGTCGCAACCAGAAGATCATCGAAGAGTCGCCGGCAGCCAACCTGAGCGACGCGACCCGCCACGCCATGGGCGCGGTCGCCGTGCAGGCCGCGCAAGCCGTCCAGTACGAGGGTGCGGGCACCATCGAGTTCCTGGTCGACCCGCAGGAATCGTTCTACTTCATGGAGATGAACACGCGGCTGCAGGTCGAGCACCCGGTGACCGAATTGGTGACCGGCACGGACCTCGTGGTTGCCCAGTTGCGCGTCGCCCAGGGCGAACCGCTGCCATGGCGCCAGCAGGACATCGTCCAGCGCGGCCATGCCGTGGAATGCCGCGTCTACGCCGAAGACCCGGCCCGGGGCTTTCTGCCTTCGCCGGGCCCCTTGCACGTCTACCGGCCGCCGACAGGCCCCGGTCTACGTCTGGACGACGGGTTTTGCGAAGGCGACGTCATTGCACGGCACTACGACGCGATGATTGCCAAGCTCAGCGCTTGGGCACCCACGCGCTCCCATGCAATCGACCGGATGATCGCAGCACTGCACCGCTTTGAGATCGGCGGCATCCGCAACAACCTCGAACACCTCGTGCAGGTACTGGACAGCCCTGCCTTCCGCGAAGGCCGCTACGACACGGGGATTGTCAAAACGCTGCCCGCGCTGGACGCCGAAGCGCCAGAGGACGACGCGATCGCAGCGCTTGCGGCGGTCCTGTGGGCGCGCCGCTGCGCCGCACGGCAACCACAAGCGGGCGCGGTCGCCGAATCGGCCTGGGCCCAGAGCGCCCGTACAGCGATGTTGCGCGCGGTTTGAAAACAAGGAAGGCCAAAGTCATGCCCCAATCCATCGCGGTCCGGCGCGGCGACAGGGTCCTGCAGATCGAACTGCTGGGCGATGCGGGCGACGTCGTTCACGCACGGGTGGACGGTCGACCCGTGACGCTGCGCGTGCAGGCCACGCCCGACGGCCGGATCGCCGTGCAGACGACGAACGGCTCGATCCTGGCGCGGGCCTTTGAGGACCAGGGCGAAACCGTAGTGCTGACCGGCTTGCAGCAGCGTCGCTATGCAATCCAGGACGCTCGGGCGGCGTGGCTGAGCGGCGCGGCAGGCAGCAAAGCCAGAGGCGGTCGCATCAAGGCATCGATGCCAGGTCGCGTCGTGCGGGTCGGGTGCAAGCCAGGCGACGTCGTGGCGGACGGCGCGGTGGTCGCGGTGCTCGAAGCCATGAAAATGGAGAACGACGTGCGCGCAACCGGCGGCGGCGTGGTCAAGGTGGTGGCAGTCCAGGCAGGCGACAACGTGGAAACGGGCGCGCTGCTCGTCGAATTGGAAGCGGTGCCGTGAGCGCAGCCGAGGTCCACTGCGTGCAACTGCGGGCCACCCTGCCGGAACGCGTGGTGCAGGCGCTGCAGCCGATCCTGTGGATGTTGTCACCCAACGGCATCGAGGTGGCCGACGCGATGTGCCTGGGGGGCGAAGACGTCGCGGAGGATCACGTCCGCGTGTCGCTCTACGTCGCGCCACATGAGGCGCCCGCGGCCGCGGACAGCCTGCGCCGCCACGCCGAGGCAGCTGGCGTGGCCATTGACGTCTATGCGGAAGACGTCGCCGACCAGGACTGGAACCGTGTGTGGAAGCAGTTCTACCGCCCTGTGCAGGTCGGCGACCGCGTGCGGGTCGAACCGGCGTGGATGCAGGGGCCGGACGCACCCGGGCTGTTGCGCATCGCCATCGACCCGGGCATGGCGTTCGGCACGGGCACCCACGAGACGACACAACTGTGCATGCGGCTGTTGGTGTCCTGGGCCGATCGGGCGAAGGCGCGGGACGAAGCGCTTTGCGCGGCGACGCTGCTCGACCTCGGGACGGGCAGCGCGATCTTGGCCATCCTCGGCGTGCGGCTCGGCCTGGATCGCGCGGTCGGCACCGAGATCGACGCCGCTGCGGTCCACAGCGCGCAGACCAACCTGGCATTGAACGACGTTGCGGACCGGGTGCTGATCCTGCACACCGGCGACCCGCGGCGGGCGGGCCCTGCGCGCTACCCGATCGTCGTCGCCAACATCCTGGCCACGGTGCTGGTGCCGTTGCGCGATGCCATCGTCGATCGGCTGGAACCCGGCGGCACCCTCATCCTATCGGGACTGTTGACCGGCGAAGCGCAAACCGTGGCCGATCACTATGCAGGTCGCGGGCTTTGCCTGGTCGAATCGGTCCACGACGGCGCCTGGTGCGCCTTGACATTGCAGTCGCCCAGGTAGGCCGTGCGCCAGGTGCTCATCGATCTGCCCGATCCTCTGCCGGCCTCGCTGGCCATCGACGCGGGCCTGCGCCACCGGCTGGCGCGCGTCCTGCGGATGCAATCTGGAACGCCAGTGCTGCTCGGCGACGGCCTCGGCCGGCAGGTGCACGCGCGTTTCACGGGCCATGGATTTGACGCCGTGGCCGGGCAACCGGCTGCGCCCCAAGAACCGCTGGCACTGACCCTTGCGTGCGCTGTCCTCAAGGGCGATCGCTTTGACTGGCTGGTCGAGAAGGCGGCCGAACTCGGCGTGGCGGCGATCCAACCGCTGCAGACAGAACACGCCGTCGCCCATGCGGCCGGGACCGGAGCGGCCACCAAGCAGCAGCGCTGGCAGGCCGTGGCAACGGAGGCGTTCGAGCAGTGCGGCCGACCGTGGCGCACCCGGATCCTGACGCCGCTGCCCTTCGCCGATTGGCTGGACAACCGCGACCTGGCCGTGCCTGTCGCGGTGTGCGACGAGCGCATGCCCCCGCTGTACCTGGGCGACTGGGTGGCAGGCCTGACGCCCTGTCAAGCGCCGCGGCCGATTGTGGTCGTCCTTGGCCCCGAGGGAGGCCTGGCCGACCGCGAACGCTCGGCGCTGGATTGCATTGGCGCGACGCGCGTTTGGGTCGCCAGGAGCGTACTGCGGGCCGAGACGGCGGCACTGGCCGCTGCGGTGATCGCGTTGGCGCCGAAGAGCGGCGAAAAACAGGCCATGCGCTAGTAGCTGTTGCTATCATTAGTTTTTTCCGCACAGCCGGCCGATCGGCGTCGCGCGATCGCCCGCTCCCGCGAATCGTCGCAGCTCGCCGGCCGATTCCGGGAATTCCCCGCAAAATCAATGCCCTCGTACACCGACGGGCCGCGCGCCGCCGGGTTGTGGATAGACCAGCGTAATGTCGTGAAATCTCTGACCAATGTTCGACCGGACAGCCAGTGCAGGCCGGCACGGCACAAAACCGTTGCCGGTCTGGCCGACCTCGGTTACCTTTGCCCGGAGCGCGGGTTCCAGGCCCCCAGGTCGCACCACCGACCGCCACTTCCACGCGCAAGAGCCGGATGTGAGAGTCTTTTTTCCAAAAGCAGGCGGATGTGGTGGCCTGCGCGAGGCCTTTCGGCACGGCGCATGGCACGGCGCATGGCATGGTGCATGGCATGGTGCATGGCACTGCGTCCTGGTCGCTGCCGTCCTTGCAGGTCTGGCCGCCGCCGGCCCTGCGCGGGCCGCCGATGGCGCCGAAGAGGGCGGGCCGGAAGACAACCCCATGTGGTCGCCAGAGGCCGAGCGCGATTTCGGCGACCAGACCCAGTGGTGCGAGGCCGACGAATCGGGCCAGCAGGCCAGCATGCGCCCGCGCGGTTCACGGCAGGCCGTGCAGATCGGCAAATACGTGGCGCGGCCGGGCGACACGTTGCGCGCCGTGGCCTACCGCTACTTCTGCTCTCCGTCGCTACTGGCTGCGGCCAACAAGCTGCCCTTCGACACGGGCGCGGACTACGCCCTCAAGGTCGGACAGGCCTACAGCGTGCCGATTGCCCGCGGCTCCCCTTCCGGGTTCTCGGCGGGCGAGCAGTTGACGCCTGGTCCCGGCATCCAGATGACGGCCAGCAACATGGACCGCAAGTGGGGCAGACCGCAAGTGGTCAAGCTGCTGCGCCAGGTGCTGACCGACGTGTTCCGGCGCTGGCCTCAACGGCATCCGGCCGTGGTCGGGTCACTGTCGCGCGCGGGCGGCGGACGGCTCGGTCACCACAAGTCGCATCGATCGGGGCAGGACGTCGACATCGGGTACTACTCGCACGCGGCGTCGGTCAAGGATTGGGCCAAGATGCGCCCGCTCGACCTGGACGTCGAGCGCAACTGGTTCTTCCTGGACCACTTGGAGCGCACCGGCCACGTCGCAGCGATCTTCATGGCGCCGTCCCTGCAGCGGCGCATCCACGCCTACGCCGCCAGCATCGGCGTGCCAGAAACCAGGTTGCGCGCAATGTTCCAACATGGCCCCAAGGGTCGCGACCCTGGGGCACTCATCCGCAACAAAACTGGCCACCGCGACCACATGCACATCCGGCTGTGGGTGCCTGAGGACATGGCCGACGTCCGGGCCGCTTTGGGCGTCTGACCGCGGCAGCACGCAAGAAACGGCACAGTGCCGCCATCGGTTTTCCGGCGCGGTGCGCGCGGTCACACTCCATCGTTGGGTTGCACGCCGCCGCGAGCGCAAGCCGCCCACCTTGCCCGCTGCGCCACTTTGTGGTCAATTGCCGGCGTCTGGAAACGGCGCGCCCAGGTCGGTCGCCGTCGCGTCCCAGGCCGCGCCGCCGCGCACTGCACCCTGGTCGGGCGCAAGGCAGGGCGGTTGTCGCCGGTCCAGCCCTGGCCCCACGCGGAGTTGCCATGTCGTTCATGACCCAGTTCGAATTCACCTTGCCGCGCGGCTACGTCGACAAAGACGGCGTCGTGCACAAGAAAGGCGTGATGCGCTTGGCGACCGCCAAGGACGAAATCCTGCCTTTGCAGGACTACCGCGTGCAGAACAACCGCGCGTACCTTGTCATCATCCTGCTGTCGCGCGTCATCGAGCAACTGGGGGGCCTCAAGTCGATCAATCCGTCGATCATCGAGGCGCTGTTTTCCGTCGACCTCGCCTACCTGCAGGACTTCTACCGCCGCATCAACGAAGAAGGCACGGCCATGGTCAAGGCCAAGTGCCCAGAGTGCGGCCACTCCTTCGAGGTCGACACCGGAGGTGACCTGGGGGAATCGTAAGCTACCCCCTGGAACGGCTCTACCAGGAGGTAGCGTACATCGCCTACCACTTTCACTGGCCGCTCGACGAGATCCTGCAGATGGAACACAAAGAGCGGCAGTTGTGGGTCAAGGAGATCTCCGAAATCAACAAGGAGATCAATAAGTCGCGCAAATAGGCCGCGACGCCGGATCCGCGACATGGGTTTGCCGGATCGCGCAGCAGGGTCGCCGCGGCGCACATGGGCGCGCCAGGGACGGGTTCGTCGCCATCAGCGTCATGGAGCACGGTCGCTGTGGACCGCGCGCAGCAGTCAGCGAGGGAGCACACCATGGTGGCAACGCGATCGCCCGGCGTATTCATGGAACGCGGCGTCACCCGCCCCGCCGAGCTGGGGTTGCTGCCCAGCGGTATCCCGGTGTTCCTGGGCGTCGCTGAGCGCGGTCCGACCAATGAGCCGATCCTCATCACCAGCATCGAGGAGTTTCTTCGCCACTTCGGCAAGTTGCCACCCGAGGTCACGCCAACCTACCTCGCCTCGGCCATCGACGGGTTCTTCGTCAACGGCGGCCGAGAATGCTACGTCATGCGCATCGCCCATCTTTTCGAGCGCAACCCGCGCGACGACGATCGACCGGTCGCGGGTGGCGGCGATCGCCTCGACTTTGCCATCAAGGCGTCGGTGCGCCTGCGCGACGGGGCCAAGCAGAATACCCTGCAGGTTCAGGCGCTTTCGGAAGGAACTTGGGGAAACGCCGTCCGCGTGACCGTGCATCAGCCGGCCGCGACCGTCCAGACATTCTTGACGGTCGACGGCCAGCCCGACGAGTTCGGCGTGATGGTCAAGTCCACGTTCGGGTTCTCGCGCGGTACCCACGTCAAGCTGTCGGACGGAAAACAGGAGGCGTACCGCGTCCTGACGGCGGTCGAGGGCCGGGTGCTCTATTGGTCCGAGCGCGAACCGCTGGAGACGACCTTTGCGTCGTCGGCGCCGACCATCGTGGAGCCCGTCGGCTTTGACCTCACTGTGGAAACGCACAATCACCGTGAGGTGTTCCGCGACATCAACCTCGCCCGCCAATCGCCTCGATTCGCCGAACGCGTCATCAACGGTGTCTCGCAGTTGATTACCGTCACCGATATGCAGTCGTCGACGCCCATGCCCCTGCGGTTTCCGGCCGAGATCCATGCAGCCAAACTCGACGGCGGAGCGGACGGCCTGTACACCGTCCGACCTGAAGACTTCGTGGGCCTGGACGGCGGACCTGGCCAACGCTTCGGCTTGTGGGGTATCGCTGAGTTGGAACAAGTCGACCTGCTGTGTCTGCCCGACCTGCCGTGGTTCGTGCAGAAGGGCCTGTGGACAGCCAAGGACATGGAGGTCGTGCAGCAGGAGGCCGTCAACGTCTGCGAGTATACGACCGACCGGTTTGCGCTGCTCGATCTGCCGCCAGATACCAACCCGGCGGGCGCGATGCACTGGCGGCGCCTTTTCGACAGCTCGTACGCTGCTTTCTACTACCCGTACCTGCAGCCGCTGGGCCAGGCGCGCAAGGTACCGCCGAGCGGCCACATCGCCGGCGTCTATGCGCGCTGCGATCGCGAAATGGGCGTGTACCGCGCGCCAGCCAACGAGACCTTGCATGGCGTGGTCGACCTCGATTTCTTCCTGCAACAGGGGGACATCGCGATGCTCAACGGCGAGGGCGTCAACTGCCTGCAGATCTTCGCACAGCGCGGCATCCGGGTCTGGGGCGCGCGCACCGCCAGCAGCGACGCGCAACTGCGGTACGTCAACGTCCGCCGCACCATCCTGGCGATCGGCCGCGCGCTGCAGCGCGGCTTGCAGTGGGTGGTGTTCGAGCCCAACAACGAGAACCTCTGGCACGTCGTACAGCGCGATGTTTCCTTCTTCCTCGATTCGCTTTGGAAGCAGGGCTACCTGAACGGCGCGCAGGCCGAACAGGCGTTCATCGTGCGCTGTGACGATGAGGTCAATACGGCGGACACCATCGACGACGGCCAAGTGGTGGTCGATGTGTGGCTCGCGCCGCTGCGGCCGGCCGAATTCGTCGGCGTGCGGGTGGTCCAGGAAGTCGAGGCCAGCCCGGACGACCGTGGGGCCTAGACGCCCCAGGCCACCTTGGACGCCGTGCATTTGGCACGGGCTGTGCATACGATAGCGGCGTGACCGGGGGCCGGCACCGGCGCGGACTAGCGCTCGCCGCGTCCCCCAGTCCACCGGCAGACCCCTGCTGGCGCCCCCAACTTGGCACGATTCGCTGGATTCGCTCCGGCGCACCGCCTGCAAAGTCGAGCACGAATCGAGTCGGCGCCGCGTTGCGCGGCTTGCCCGGATGCGCACGTTCCTTCTGTTTCTTGCACGAGGTCCATCATGGCGATGATTCCAGCCCCCAAGAACACGAGCGCGGCCCCCGCCACGGGATCGGCCGTGCACGCCCTGGCGCACTCGACGGTCGCTGCGGTCGCCTCACACGCCAAGGGCGCGTTTTTCGTGCTGCCGGCCGACGTACCCGCCATCGCATTCGACGGGGACGACTCCGCATCGGATATGGGCGTCGCGGCGATGGACGCGCCCAAGTCCAAGTCCAAGGGGCCTGCCAAACCGTCCAAGCCGGTCAAGGCCACACCGGGCAAGAAGCCCGCCTCGTCGGCCGCGCCGAAGCCAAACACGACCGTCGGCAAGCCGCCCTCCAAGCCCAAGCCCAAGCCGGTGCCCAACATGGCACCCGGCAAGCACGACCCGGTCGCGCTCAAGGGTTCGGGCAGCGCGAATTCGGCCAGCACGGGCGAAGTCGGCAGCCCAGATGTCGCCTACGCGTTCACCATCGACATCGAGGGCACCGAATACGGCATGTTCAGCGAGATTGGCGGTATTTCGTGGAAGGCCGAGCCGATTCCCGTACGTTCGGGCGGCAACAACGAGTACTCGCTCAACATGCGCGGCCCTGGCAAATTCGAGCCATTGACGCTCAAGCGCGGGTGGTTCGCGTCCAACTCCGAGTTCTTCCAATTGCTCAAGCAGGGCCTCGGAGGGTCGATTCCGCCGACGGCCAAAGCAGCCGGTCGGTTTGCGCTGACGATCCATTGCATGGATCGCAAGTACAAGCGCATCGGCAGCTACAACTTCAGCAACTGCTTCTTCGTCGAGTACACCGGTCCAGGCTTCAACTCGATGTCGGGCCAAGTCGGCTTCGAGCAAATCCGGGTCGCCTACGACTACTTCACCTACATCGCCAGCGGCGGCTAGCCCAGGCCTGGGCGAGGCGATTTGTTCCAGATGTGGCACGCATGGTGTCCGAAAGTGGGAAAACTGACCGTGACCGGCCGTTGCTTTGAGTTGACGCCACCCCGTGAGTTCGTGAATCGACGCCACCCCGTGAATCGACGCCACCCCGTGAATCGACGCCACCCCTAGAGGTGCCCCGTGGTTGACATCCTGCATGGCAGCAGCGCTCCGGCCCAAAGTGACGCGAACGACCTCGCGCCCGCCGAGGCCCTTACGCTGCACCGCGATGTTGCGTCGCGCTGGAGCGCAGCAGGTCGTCTGAGCGTACTGTCGCAGGCCCGGACCCTTGCTGCGGTCCATGGCCACGACGGCTGGATCAAGAATCTCGGCGGTCTGGGCGCGCTGGCTGGCGGATTCGGCCCGCAGGCGTGGAATCTCGCGACCCAGATTGCGGCGTCGCCTGCCTTTCTGGCCCGCTTGGCTACCCAAACGCGCTCGCTGCAGGTGGGCGAGCTCGCGGATTTGGTGCAGATCGTCCTGGAAGAACTCGAGTTCGACGGCGACGGCTTCGAGTTCGGCGCTGAACTGGCTGAGCTGCACCGCGAACTGCACCAGTCGCGGGCCAAGGACACTGCGAAGCAGGCGGGCCGCACACCGGTGGCCGGGCGCAAGCCCACGCGCGCCGACCAGGCGAACCGGTCCCCGGCCAAGGCGGCTCGCAGCGCGCGTTCGCGCGCGGCGCTGGGCAAGCAGGCACAATTGCGCGACCTGCGGCGCCTCGTGCAGCAATTCCGCAACGCCAGCGAGGCATCGGAAGGTGCGCAGCTGCGCGACGGCGCGGCTGGCCAACGCTCGGGTGCTGCCCCGCAAGGTGGGGTCTGGCAACCCCACATGCCCACCCCCTCGGGGCAGCAAGGCCCCGATGAGTTCGGCCGCGTTCAGGCTGGCCATGGCGACCACCACCCTGGCGTTGCCTCCTTCGCCGCCGGTTCTTCGGCGGACCTGGGCCAAGGCCACGGCCTGTCGAGCCCACCGCGTCCGGGCGACAGCAAGACGCTGCGGCGGCGCACGCTGGAAGGCCTGATGGCTCGTCCCGCCCGGCTGGGCGGTGAACCCGGAGCGCACCCGCTGTGGACGCTCGGCGAGACCAACCGCGCGTTTCGGCTGCCTCGGGCGATGCGCTGGGCCGAGGCCAGCGCCGACCGTGCACTGGTGGAGCCGCTGGTCTCCGACGGCGTCAACGATGCGGCTCAAGGTGACGACCAGGTTGTGCGCAGTCGGACAGCCATGAACCGCGCTGCTGTGGGGCCGGGCAACCACCCCGCGCCGACCACGCCGACACGCGGCGCGGAACAGCGGGCCGCGGCGGCTGTGCATCCGGCATCCACAGGCACATTGCGGCACCAGGAAGCCGCCGCACTTTGGCGCCAGAACCTGGTCCGCGCGGTCGATCCGCGCCCGCGCCTGGCCGCGACCGCTTCCGCAGCGGTTCAGAGGGTTGGCTTCTCTCCGATTCCGGCAGGTAGCCGTGCAACGCGAGACCCGGAGGCGCCGTCCGCAGGGTTGTCCGCGGGGTTGGCGGCTGCGGAATCCGCAGGTGCTCCGCCGGCATTCGCTGCACTCCATGCCGCTGCCGCGCGGGCCCGCCACACCATGGCGCGTGCAGAGGCCGCCGGCAGGTTTGTCGAATCAGCCAAGAACGCCGCGCTTTCGCACTGGAATTCCTACTTTGCAGCGGCCGATTCGGCCCAAGCCGGAAAGCGCTCCTCCGCGGGCCACGGCCCGTCGCACCATCTGCTCGGTTCGGCTTTTGGCGCACCCGCGTCGCCTGCAATGCACGCAGCCAGGGTAGAGGGGAATGGTCCCGATACGCTCGCGCCGGAGTCGGGGATTCCATGGCGCGCGGTCGCGGCGGGGCTGCGCGCGCCAATTTCGGCCCGTGCGCCGGGCGAGGGTCTGGCTGATCTGGCCGCCTCCCGCGCGGAGGCCGCGCCGGGCGATCTCGTCGCATTGCACCAAGATTGGGCGGGCGACCAACTGGCAGACGCCGCCGGTAGCCTTGCCGCACTGCGCCAAGCCGCGGGTCATAGCGCCCAGGTCGCCAGCGGTCGCAGTGCGGTTGCCGGGGTCGTTTCACCAGCGGCACTTGCACCGTGGTGGACCGGTCCATCCGGCGCGCCGGGTGCCAAAGCTTGGCTTGCGTCGCGGCAGTCCGCTGGCGCCGTGGTGTCCGGCGCCGCTGGTCGTGCAGCCGGTCGCCCGTCGGCCCCGGGCGCAATCGCCTCACATGCCTCCTCGGGCCCCCTGCCGGGTCTTGCGGGTCTTGCCGCGATCGGGTTCGGTCAGCGGGTCGATGCCCGCGTCTCGATGGGCCTTGGTCCGACGTCGCAGGTTGGCGAAACCGCGCTGCGGCCCACCGGCTTGAGCGCTTCTCAGTCAGATGCTTTCCAGTTCGCGCCCGTGGAAGTATCGCCGTCGGCGGGCCGCATGGGGCGGCTCAGTGCAGCCGCGGCTGGGTTGTGGCAATCCGCTGGCACTGTGGCCCTTGGGGGACCTGGCTCTGCGGTGCAGGTGACCGGCAGGGACCGCGTCGCCCGCGATCACGCCCTTGCTGATGCAGGCGCAGGGGCCGGCGAATGGCTGGACCTTGGCGCAGGCAACGACGACGCGACCGCAGCGCCGGCTGTGGTTCCCGCAGTTCGTAGGACGAACGCGTACCGGGCCGATGCGGAGCGGATGCGCGGCCGGACGCAGGCGCCGACAGCGGCACTCTCGTACGGCTCGGCCATTCGCCCCCCGGTTGCCGTGGCTGCGCAGTCCGCAGTGGCCGCGCTGGTGCGCGCCCGCACCCACGCGCGCACCGCGATCGACGCGGGCGGTGGACGCGTGGCGGCGACAGCCCTTGCCGCCGCTGCCGGCTTGCGCGACGTGGGTGTGCTCGCAGCACGTCCCGATGGCAAAGCGGACGCGCTGAGTGCGTGGGTCTCCCAGGTTGCCGGTTCGGCGCCAAGGCTGAGCCTCGGCTCGGGGTTCGACGGGTGGGCCGCGCGCTCCGCTCCACCGGCGCGGTTGCGGACAGCGCGCGCTGACCAGCAGGGTCCTGGCACGTGGCTGGATCTCGGGGCGGCCGAGATCCTCGAGTCTGCGGGTATCGAGTCCGGGGCCCACGACGGCGCGAAACGGCACGACGGTCGGGCACTGCGCGCGGCCGGTGTTCGGACGACCGCCCAGTCCCCGGATCGGGTGTCCCCGGGACGCGCAACGCCGGCAGCTTTGGGAGCAGACGTGCCGCCCGCGCTGAAGGCAACGCTCATGGCGTGGGGCGAATCCGCCAGCGCCATGCCGGCCGACGCGGCAGCCGCATTCGTGGCGAAATTCCTCGGTCGCAACGACATCGTTCGCGAGGTGCGTCGGCGGATGGCCCAGGCAGCGACAGCCCGGCACGAACTGGTGGCCCCACAGTCTGCAACTGCCGGCGCGGAGGCGTCGGCTGCTCCGCCCGCGTCGCGGCCGAGCGCACCGGCCAGGGCCGGCAGGTCGGCGACTGCGGCACAAGGGGTCCAGGCGACTGCCCAGGGCGACGACATCGTGCTCTCGGGCATGGCCGCGCTTGCTGCTCTGACGGGAGGCGACCTGTTTGGTGCGCCCAAGGGGCGCGGACGGGCGGCGATCCCGTCGGATGCGTCTCGCGAACTGCTCAAGCCGGCCGCAGAAGTGCCAGATCGCGCAGCGTCTGCGACCGCGGCTGCCGACTCGCGGGCGCCGGTTGCGACTGCCACCTCGACCGCGGCAAAGGCCACCGCGACGCCGGTCCGTGCGCTCGCCGGCGTGCAGATGCACGCATTTGCACCGGTCGGCTTGCGGCGGGGCCAGAACCTGCTGGGGCAGGCACGGCGCGCGCGGTGGCTGCACGCGACACCTCGGGGGACCTTCTCGACGCGGCTGTCCAGTGCCCGCAGCGCGGCCCGTAGTGGCTATGCGACGGGCGGGTTCTCGTACGGGGGGGCAGGCCCAGGCGCCAGTGAGTTGGTCGGGCTGACGGGGTCCGACGGCGGCTGGTACCTGGGCGAAACGGCGCCAGCGCCATCCGCAGTTCGTGGCGCCGATCGGCTCAGTTCGGCGGTGGCAGCTCGGCGTTCCGCAGCGATCGGTCGCACGGCCGGTCCGTCCGCCTCGCCGGCCGGCGCGGCCCCGGGGTTCGTGGAAGGCATGGCGATGCCGAGCGATTTCCGGGCAGGGCAGGACTTGGTCCAGCCGGCGGCCGGTATGGACGCCATGGTCGAGGCGGCGAACCGCGGCGGTGGCGCAACCGCCGCGCACAAGGGCACGCAAGCGGCCGCCATGACGCGGGTGCTGTCGGTCACCGCGGCGCCGACGGCCAACATGCTGCCCTTGGTGGCTCCGGCTGCGCAGGCCATCGTTGCGGCGGCGGCGGCCAAACCGCTGTCGGAAGGCATCGCGACCAGTGGCGGTGATGCCACGTACGGGACGCCGATCGTCGGCGTGGGCGATCACAAGGCAGGAAAGGCTGGTCAGGGCGCGGGCGGCGACAAGGCGCGCCAGCAGGCCGAGGACCAAGCAAGCAATGTGCAAGATATCGAAGCGTTGGCGGTCAAGGTCGCCCGCTCGGTGATGGTGCGTATCAAGCGTGAGCGCGAGCGTAGGGGGCTCCATGTCTGATTTCCCGAAGGCCAAGATCGAGATCTACAAGGACGACGCCGGCAAGGCCAAGTCCTTTAGCGGCAAGGCCGGCAGCCACGAATTTCAGTTCAATCCTGAGGCTGTGCGCGTCACCAAGTCGATGACGCCCAAGCAGGGGCGCCAGGCCGGTCGCAGTGCCCCCAAGCACCAGTTCACGACCGGCAATCCGGCTCAGTTGGAGTTCGGCGAACTATTGTTCGACTGCTTCGACGACCGCAAGAACGTGTACACGGAGCACGTTGCGTGGTTCGAGTTGCTGCTCAAGGCCGATCCGGGCCTGCACCGCCCACCGCGCGTGACGTTTGCGTGGGGCGACGGGTGGGGCTCGGAAGGCGGAGCGGGCAAGATCAACACCGGCATGTGGTTCGTCACCGGCCTGGACGTCAACTACACGATGTTCCTGCCGAACGGAACGCCGGTGCGCGCGACCTGCAAGCTGACGTTGGCCGAGGAACCCCCCGAGACCGAGGAAAAGAACAGCCCGGACACGGCGCACGTGCACGCCGTCAGCCGCGGCGAAACGCTGGAGGCGATCTCCGCGGCCGAGTACGACGACCCGGCAGAGTGGCGCCGTATCGCGGTGGCCAACGGCATCGACGACCCCTTGCGGCTGGCCCCCGGCCAGCGGTTGCTCATCCCACCGATCTTGCGCTAGTAGGCGGAACCCCAAATTCGCGTCGGGATACGGACCGCAATGCCGCAACAAATCCTCAATCGGTTTCGCCTACTAGCTGCTTGTTTCGTGAAGGGGGCTCGCAGCCCCCTCGCGCGCCCATGCGCGCTCACCCCCGCGGCCGGCCGCAGCCGCGGCCGGAAGTACCTCAGCCCTGTTGCGCGCCGGAACCCGGCGCGAGTTTCGGGCCTGAGGTACTAGCACACCAATCGCCCGGGCGGTTCCCGCCGCTGCGCCTGAGACGGGGCTGGACGACCGGCACACAGGGAGATCGACATGGATGCCAATGTAGCGAGCATGACCGTCAAGATCGGCGGGTCGACCAGCATCGCCACCGACACCGGCAAGTCGCTCGAGACGCGGGCCGGCGAAGGCATCGTGTCCATCACCGTGGACCTGAGGCTCGACCAACCGGACATGTTCGCGGTCGAATACGACATGATGCAGTTGGAAAAGCTCAACCTCATCGATTCGTTCAAGCCGGGCGACGAAGTGGAGATTTCGCTCGGCCTGGATAGCCAGCAGGTGTTGCTCTACGGCGAAATCGCCTATGTCGAACCCAGCTTTGATGTCGAACAGGGCTACCACACCACGATCTCGGGCTACCACAAGGTCCACCGCTTGACACGCGGTCAGCGCAGCAAGACCTGGGGCGACGGGCTGCAGCCGACCATCGGCGCGACCACGCCGGTCAAGGACGTCATCAACAACTCCAAGTCCAGCGAGGGCGGCAAGGTTGGCGACAAGATGACGACTGGCGAAGTCGGCTCGTCACAGGTCAAGCACCACTACGTCCCGCAGCTCAATGTCAGCGACTTCGAATTCTTGCAGGCCATCGGAGCCAGTCTCGAAATGAAGGCCGGCGACACCAGCAAGACCGAGGTCACGTTCCGCAAGCCAGAGCCCAGCGGCGCCGCGGTCGTCAAGATTGCGCGCGAACGCAGCGGTCAGGGTGGCTCGGGTTCGGCTGGCGCATTCCTGCATCTCAATTTCCGGCTGTCGACGATCCAGCAGTACGCCGCCGTTGAAGTCAGGAGTTGGGATTTCGTGACCAAGAAGAACATCGTGGCCAAGGTCACGAGCTCGACCTATTCGTTCGAAGGGAACAAGGGCCACAGCGAGACGGGTACGGCCCTGTACAACTCGGGGTCGACCGGGCGCAAGTACATCGTGGTCGATCAGCCGGTCAATACCAAGGCCGAAGCTGAGGCTATCGCCCAGTCCCTTTTCGATCAGTTCTCGATGGATTTCCTGACGGGCGAGGTCACGATCGAGGGCGATCCCAAGGCGATCCCCGGCAAGGTCATTGAGTTCGAGGGCTTCGGAAAGGCGTTCTCAGGCAAGTTCCTGATCACGGCGGCCACGCATTCCTACCGGCCCGACGAGGGCTACAAGACAACGATCGCTTTTTCCCGCAACACCAAGGGTACGTAGGGCAAGATGTCGCGCGGCTGGGTGGCGATGGACCCGGCCAGCGCGCGGACCGCCACGTTGCCCCCGGCGATCGCAGCGTTTTTTCTAGCGTTGCACGCGCACACCGCCTGTACAGGTTTGGCGCGACCCGTGCATGCGGCTCGGTCCGTTGCAAAACGCAGCTTTGCACGACGCGGCCCACAGGCGAGTTCGGGCGGCGCAGGCGCCATCCGGTCCGGGCGTTGACACCATTCCTCATGCCGTTACGATTGCGCCGGTTGCGCGAATCCGCCGCCTGGGCTGCTGCGCGCGTTTCGACGTCCCTGGGACCTCGCCTTCGCTCGCCTGGGTGAGCGGGCCGCGGTCGAATGCCGCACCTGGGATGACCCCCGCATGGAAACCGGCAGACGCCGGACCGCCGGGTGTCCGCAACCCGCGCCGGGGCCCCGACTCGTTCGGAGCTGACCGTGCACGTGACCGCCGCCCGCTAGTTGCTGCAGCCCTGAGGTCAAACCCGCAATGGTCAAGAGCTTCCTTGGCAAAGGCCTGAAGTTTCCGCTGCAGATCAATGCAGTCGGCGGCATGGCAATGTCCGAGGGCGGGGCAAACATCGAGGAGGGCGTGCGGCTGATCGTCGGCACGGCTGTCGGCGAGCGCGTCATGCGGCCCATGTTCGGCTGCCGCATCCACGACTACGCCTTCCACCCGAATTCGTCGACGACCGCCGGCATGGTCGCGTTCTACGTCGCCGAGGCCCTGAACAAATGGGAGCCGCGCATTACCGACGTGCGCGTGTCAGCCCGACCGCAGAAGGATCCCGAGTCGTTGATGCTGGTCGAGATCAACTACAAGGTGCGCTCGACCAACGTCGACATGAACATGGTCTATCCGTTCTACCTCAGGCGGGAGCAGGATCTATGATCCCCAGTCCAAACCTCGACGACCGCAATTTCGAGGACATCGTCCAAGAAGCGGTCCGCCTCATCCCGCAGTACTGCCCGGAGTGGACCAACCACAACCGCTCCGATCCCGGCATTACGCTCATTGAGCTTTTTGCCTGGATGACGGAGATGACGCTCTACCGGCTCAACCGCGTGCCGGAGAAGAACTTCCTTGCGTTCCTTGAGCTGATGGGCATCGCGCTCGCGCCACCGCAGCCGGCTCGCACGGTCCTCAAGTTCGGCATCAACCCGAAGGCGGACGTGGTGACCGTGCCGCACGGCACGCGGGTGGGCACCAAGCCGGGACCGGACGGCAACACCATCGCATTCGAGACCGAGAACGACTTGGTTGTGACCAACGCCGCGCTGGCGATGTGCATGAGCCAGTACCACGAAACCTTCAGCGACTACACCGGATTGCTGGGCCGCAAGCGTGAGGGCGTCGAACTGTGGTCGGGGGTGCGCAGCGTCGAACGGTTCCTGTTCGTCGGCGACAAGCGGCTCGAAGCGTTCAACGAGACCTCCGTCCTGACCATCCGCACGACGGCTCCGGGGTCGACGCCCGTGCCGCTGTGCAAGCAACTGGAGTGGGAGTACTTCGACGGCGAACGCTGGCGCGCGTTGGCCAGCCCTCCGCTCGAAACCGAGGCGGACCAGGTGGCGCTCATCGGTCCGGCCAAGATGGCGGAGACGCAAATCGGTGAATTCACCGGGCTGTTCCTGCGCGGCAAGCTCATCGAGGTCCCGGCCCAGCCTTCCGATACCCTGGTCGACGTGGTGTCGATGCGCCTGGAACTCACCGGCGAGGGCGAGTTGCCCGACCTGGCGTACTCGAATCAAGCGGCGGGCCTGTACCTCAAGCTCGAAGCCGACCGCACCATGCAGCCGTTCGGCAGCGACCCCAAGCTCGACTCATCGCTGTACATTTCGTGCGCGCAGGTGCTGGACCACCCCGACGCCGACGTGCGCATCGACTTCGAGCTTGCGGATCCCTCGGTCGTCCCGCTGCCGCTGGCGTCGACCGACCTCGTGGTGGCCTGGGAGTACTGGAACGGCAAGAAGTGGCGGCTCATCGGTCGCAACGGCTTTGGAGACTACGACCAGGAGGATCCGGGCCACGGCTTCAAGGACGACACGGCTTGCCTGACGGCCAATGGCTTCGTGGCGTTTCGGCGCCCCAAGGACATCAAGGCGTCCGAGGTCAACGGCAAGGAAGCGGTGTGGGTGCGCGCGCGCATCGAGCGCGGCGATTTCGGCGTGCCGGGCACCTACGAACTGGAGAACGACCGTTGGGTCTGGAAGGACAGCCGACCACTGCGCCCACCGAACGTCAAACGGCTGGCGCTGCGCTTTGTCGAGCAGGAACATGCGTTCGACAGGGTCATGGCCTACAACGACTTTCTGTACAGCGACTTCACGGCGCTGGCCGGGGAGTCCGAGGCGGGCAAGCCATTCCAGCCCTTCCAGCCGATCGCCGAGGAGAGCCCGACGCTTTACCTGGGCTTCAAGATCTCGAACTACGACGGCCCCAACCCGCCGGGTCCACAGCCCTTCCCCAACGATCGCATCCAACTGTATTTCGAACTGGCCGAAAACGATGGACCGGGGCGGCGACTGCGCGCCGGGCCGGGTCAGACCAGCAAGCAACTGAACCAAATCCACGCGGAGCAGGTGATCAACTGGGAGTACTGGAACGGCAAGGACTGGACGAGCCTGATTACCCGCGACATGACCTACGGCTTTACGCAGTCGGGGTACGTCGAATTCGTCGGGCCGACCGACCACCGCGCTCACAAGCGCTTTGGCGTTCCGCTGTACTGGCTGCGCGCACGGCTGGAGTTTGGCGGGTACGACGAGCCGCCGATGCTGCGCAACGTGATGCTCAATACCGTGTACGCGACCAACGTCACGACCTACACCGACGAATTGATGGGCAGCTCGCGCGGGACGCCCAACCAGTCGTTCAAATTCGTGCGGGGACCGGTGCTGCCGGGCGAGGAAATCTGGGTCAAGGAGCGCGAGCGGCCGCCGAGCCCCGACCTGCACGAGTTGGAAAACCACTACGTCGAACGCTTTGTCGAGGAGACACCCGAGGGCGTGCTCGTGCGCTGGATCGCGGTGGACTCGCTCTACGAGTCCAAGGGCAATGCCCGCCACTACGTCAAGGACATCGTGACCAACGAGGTGCGGTTCGGCGACGGCATCCATGGCCTCATCCCGCAGAAGGGCGACCGCAACATCGTGTGCCGGCGCTACCAGGTCGGGGACGGCGAACGCGGCAACGTACCCCCCGATGCGGTCACCGTGCTGATGCAGGCCGTGCCCTACGTGGATGCGGTCCGCAACGTGTACGCTGCCGCGGGCGGTTGCGATCTGGAAACGATCGAGGAGGCCAAGCGCCGCGGGCCGCACTCGCTCAAGGCCAAGAGTCGGGCGGTCACCGCTGAGGACTTCGAATGGCTCGCCATCGAGGCGTCGAACTCGGTGGCGCGGGTGTGCGCCCTGCCGACCCACGAGCGCGAGGGTGAGATCACCGTGGTCATCGTGCCCAAGGTCGCGGAATCGCACCCGGATTTCCTCGACAAGCCGATCCCGTCGACCGAGCTGCTGCGCAAGGTGCGAAACCACCTCGCCGACCGCAAACTGATCTCGACCTTGCTCAACGTGCAGCGGCCTACGTTCCGCGAACTGTCGACGATCGTCGAGATTGTGGTGCTTCAAACCGCCGGGTCGGACCGGGTAAAGCGCGAAATCGAGAAGCGCATCCGCTGGTTCCTGCACCCGCTCAAGGGCGGCAAGGAAGGCAAGGGTTGGCCCTTTGGCCGCCCCGTGTACCGCGTCGACCTGTACCACGTCATCGAAGACGTGCCGGGCGTCGACTTCGTGGATCGCGTGCGCCTGGTCGACGAATCGACCAAGCTGGAGGTCGACCAGTTCAAGGTCGGCACCGGCGAGTTGGTCCACGTGGTCCGGGTCGAGGTGGTCGAAAAAGCGCACGAGCGCATCGTGTAGCAATGCCGGGCGCAGCCGAGCGCCCCGGGATTCGGAACCGGGGCGGCGGTCCCCCTGAGCAGGTGGTGATGGCCTTGGGTTCGACGAGCACAGTGGCAGCGGCGGCCGGACGTCCGGGTGGCGGCTCACGGCCGCCAGAGCGGCGACTGCGCAAGGTCATCATGCCGGAACTGGCCGGTCTGCGACTGCGCGACGCCGCCATCGTGCTCCAGCAGGCGGGCCTGCCACCGCCGTTGCCGCGCTACGTCGAGGCCTACGCCGATCCGAACACCGTGGTCGATCAGTTCCCGATCCGCGGGCAATTGGTCGACAGCACGACGGTCACCCAGCTTTCTGTCGCCAAGCAGAACTGGGTTCGCTACCTGCCGCAGATTTTCCAGTTGACCGCCGACAACGAAAATCAACTGCTGCACGAGTTCTTGTGGGTCTTCCAGCAAGAGCAGGACAAAATAGGCGACGTGCTCGATCGATTGCCGTCGCTGTTCCGGCCGCACGAGACGGAGCCGCATTTCCTGCCCTGGCTCGCCAGCTGGATCGCCCTGCAGTTGGAGAGCGACTGGCCGATCGAGAAGCAGCGCCGGTGGCTGCGCAAGGCGCCCGCCCTGTACAGCATGCGCGGCACCAAATACGCGCTCGAACTGCTGCTGGAGATGTACATCGGCCTCAAGCCCGAGATCACCGAAAACGCTTGGCCGTTCGACGCCTTTCGCGTCGGTGTGACCAGCGAGGTCGGCATCTCGACGGTGGTGCTGCCGCCGATGAACCTCGCCCACTGCTTCGTGGTCAAGCTGCCGCAGCCGGCGAGCGCGTTCGCAGACGACCAGATCATCCGCATCCACCGGGTGATCCAGGCCGAAAAGCCCGCGCACACCAACTACTTTCTGACCTTCTCCGATCAGGCCGCTCTCGGCGACGAGGACCACGGCTTCGTCATCGGCGAAGAGCACCTGGTCGGCGAAGACGACGTCGACTGGAGCAATGCGCCCTAGCCGGGCTCAAGAACGCGCACCCTGACCCCCTGAGGAAACGATGGCCGAGATCACCGAACGCAACTACCGCCGCCTGAACTTCTTTCGCGGCTTTCGCACCACCGAGAAGGACTGGAACGACGGCGAGCGTTACCATGTCGAAAAGCGCCGGCTGCACAACCGCATGATGCACGGCCCCGGTGTGGTGCCGCACGCCCTAGGCGGTATGCGCGTGACCGCCCGGTCGCAGGGTCAACTGGCAGTCGAGATCCAGGCCGGCTACGCCGTCGACGGTCAGGGCAACGACATCTTCTTGTGGGAACCGGAGATCAAGCAGTTCAATCCCAACGATTTCAAGCTGCCGGCCACCGTTTACCTGGTGGCGCGCTACATCGAGGAGTTCACCGATTTCATCAGCTACAAGGAGAACCTGGACTTCAAGGGCCACAGGAAGATCGCCGAGTCGGTCAAGGTCGAGTGGAGCGTGACGGAGCCCGACCTGCACACCGAGGTCGAACTGGCGCGCATCAACGTGGCCAAGGACATCAAGCGCATCCTGGACCCCAAGGACCCGTTCAACCCGCAGCCCAACGAAATCGACTTGCGCTTCGTGCCGGTGGCGGGCATCGTCGGGTCGTTTCTGAATCCGCAAATGCTGTGGGAGATCATGGAGATGATTCGCCGCAGCAAGCAGGTCTACGCGCTGATGTTCCACCAGATGCGCATTCTGCCCGCGGCCGACGTGCTGCACGGGTTCATCACCCTGGAGATGCTCATCCATGCGCAGTTGGTCGATTTGCGCAATATCTTCAACCTCTACCTCATCATCTTGAACCACCAGTGGAGCGTCATCCTGGAAATCGAGGCCAACGTGCCGCAGATCTCCAGCCAGCGCGACTTCGCCAACTTCAAGAAGCAGGTAGAGATTTCGTTGCAGCGCTACCAGGAACGCCACTTCTCGCTCGATTTCCTCAGCGGCTTGATGAGCTACCAGGGCGAGTGCCAAAAGTTCATGGAGACCATCTTCCAAAAGCAGCTCAAGCCGCAAAAGAAGCTGGAGGTCAAGACCACCGACACCAGCGCGGTGGTCGAGAACATCAAAGTGCGGTCGGCGCCGTTCGAAGAGCGCATGAACATCGAAGGCCAGGACATGGTGCTCATCGACACCATCGACCCCATCGACCCCGACAGCGAGAAAGGCCACCAGTGGCGCATCACCGGCGAGCGCGACAAGTACCGCACCCGCCAGAAGCTCAAGTACCCGGACGGCGCCACGGTCGAGGACGCGGGCGTGGCGTTCGAGGGCGGCCAGTTGGAATTCGAGGTCAAGAACGTCGAACCGGGCAAGGACGTGTACGTGGTCTGGCGCATGGACTACGTGCACGGCGACTGGGAGGCCGAAGTCGAGGCCAACGACAAGCGGCTCGCCAACTGCATCTGCGCCGGCAGCGACCGCAAGGCCCGCTGGCGCAACTGGGTGTACGTGGTGCTGGCCGAATACGTGCGCGAGGTGACGCTGCGCGTCAAGATCAAGCCCGTCACCGCCGACCGCGACATCAACGTGTTCAAGATGTGGGCCTACCAGCCGGTCAAGCGCGGATAGTGCGATGAACCCTGTGCGCCTTGAACTGCGATCCGCCGCGTGCCATCCTGATGGCGACGGTCGCGGCCGTGTGCCACGTCGGTGCAACGTCGCGTCCAGATGCGCGCCGACCGCGCGCTGGGGTGCGACGTGATTGCCAACATCGTCGTCGATTTCTTCAAGAGCCTGGGCCAGCAGCGCATCGACGGAGCTGTCAACGCGGTCAACGCCAAGAAGATGGGCGCTATCGCCAAGGCCAAGTCGTCGGCGGCCAAGCAGTTCAACAAGGCGGTCGATGCGCCGCTCAAGGCCGCCAAGGGCGCAGCCAAGGGCGGCGGCGGCCCAGCCAAAAAAGACGCCCCCAAGGCGGAGGGAGGCAGCGTGGGTTGGTTCAGCAAGAAGAAGGCAGAGCCAGAACAGCAACAGGCGGCAGAGGAATTCGGCGGCGCCGAGCGCACGGTGGCCATCGATCTCGGCGCCATCAACCGCAGCACCTTCAAGCCCGTGGTCGGCTGGGTGGTCGTGCTCAATGGTGAGCTGCGCGGGCGAGATTTCCGGCTCGTGGACGGCAAGAACACCATGGGCACGGCGGCCGACTGCGATGTGGTGCTGACCGACCCGTATTTGTCGAGCAAGCATACGGTGATCCGCCACGAGAACGGCGTGTTCACCGTCAGCGACCTCGACTCGACCAACGGCACCTTCGTCAACGACCGACGCATCACCCGCTACGACATCATCGACAACGACAAGATCCGCCTGGGCCGCACCGAGCTCAAGTTCAAGTCGCTGGAGTAGGTCAAAGAGGGCCAGAGGGGGCCGCCCCAGCTGTCCAGCACCGCGCAAGGGCGCGGTCTCCGAGGAGTTCTTCGATGCAGTTTGCACGCCGGCGCACGTTCGGGGGATTGACGGCGATCGCCATGATCGGCTCGCTGCTCGCGCCCAGCACTTTTGCCCAGGCCGAGAAGCGGGTGCTGCTCGACGCGGTCTCGTTCGACACCGCCACGAGCATGCTGACCATCAACGCCGACATCCTCGACGCCGACGGCGAGCCGATGAAGAAGATCGAGCCCGGCGACCTGGAGATCCTGGCCAGCGGCCAGAAGCTGAACCTGGTCGACGTGCAGATCGAGACCGCCGACGCCGCCAAGGAGCCCGTGGCGATCTGCATCTTGCTCAACGCTTCAAACAACTACCAGTTGCAGGCCGGCGAGGAGATCTCGGTCTACTCGACCGAGAAAGAAGGCGCGGTGCGCCTCATCAAGATGCTGAGCGGCAACGACAAGGTCGCGGTGTTGCAGTACCACAACAGCAATGCCAGCGAACCCATCAGCACGTGGTCGTCGAACTTCACCAGTGCCCAGACCGCGGTCGAGAACGCCAAGGGTCCGTCGGCCGACGACGAGGGCAACGCCACCATCCAAGGTGCCGCAAAGGCAGAAAGGTCGCTCAAACCCCAAGCGATGACCGCCATCGACAAGGCGCTGGCCTACATGGCCGACAACGCCGACAAACTCTCTCAGACGCGCCGCAAGTTCCTGATCGTCATGTCGGACGGCAAGGACCGGGAGACCGATGTCGCCAAGATCGAAAAGCAACGCAAGAGCATCATCGAGCGCTACAGCGACCAGAGCATCCGCGTGCTGGTCATCGGCTTTGCGCCCGACGACAAGAAATACCTGACGCTCTTGCAGTCGACCGCCAACGACACCAATGGCGTCTACAAAAGCGTCAAGGAACTCGTCCAGATCGCCGGCGCCTGGGATTCGGTCGGCTCGCGCATCAAGAAGCAGTTCATCATTCGCGGCAAGCTGGCCGAGCTGCCCAGCCACGGCGAGACCATCAAGGGCAACAAGGAGTTCCTCAAGTACAACATCGTGCTCAAGGCCAAGCTCAAAGATGGCGCGACCGAGGAGGGCGTCGTCAACGACGTGCGGATCCCGGCCCCGGCCCTGCCGTGGGACAAGTGGCTCAAGTGGGCCATGTGGGCGATCGGCGGCCTGCTGGGTTTGGGGTTGGTGATTGGCATCATCGTGTTCGTTGCGCGCCGCAAAGGGGATGCGCCCGCCGCCGCTGCCGAATCGGGTCCCGCCAAACCGGAGGGTCCGCACCGCGGCCGGCTGGCGTGCATCGCCGGACCGTGCGCCGGCCAGGAATTCTACTTGTACGACGACGTGACGACCTTGGGGCGCATCAAGGGCAATACCATCGTGCTGCCCGACGCCAGCGTGTCGAGCCGGCACGCCGCCTTGAAGATCGATCAGATGCGCTACGAGATCGCCGACCTCAACTCGCAGAACAAGGTGCTGGTCAACGGCCAACAGGTGCACAAGGTGTTCTTGAAGGACGGCGACCGCGTCAAGCTCGGCGACAGCGAGTTGCAGTTCTGGCTCAAGTAGGCTGGCCATGGGCATCGTGCACGCCGAAGTGGTGCTGTCCAACCCCGCGAATCCGGCGCGCGGGCCGATGACCGTCGACGCCATCGTCGATACGGGCGCCACCCACCTGTGCATCTCCGCGCACGTCGCCGCCCAGCTCGGCATTGGGCTGGTCGACGAGCGCGAGGTATGCATGGCCGACGATACGCCGCGGATGGTGCCGTATGGCGGGCCGATCCGGCTGCAATTCGGTAACCGCGGCGGCTTCTTTGGCGCGATGGTCGTCGGCAGCGAGGTGCTGCTCGGTGCCATCGTACTGGAGGACCTGGACTTGGTTGTGCACCCTCGGTCGGGCACGCTCACGGTCAATCCTCAAAGCCCCAATGTCCCCAGGGCCTACGCGCGAGCGGCCTGTGCCGCCGCCCGCCCGCGCAGCGCATAGGCGCTCGCCCGCAACACCTCGGCGCGCGTGCCGCAGTCGAACCACGCGCCCGGCAACTCCACCGTATCGACCCGCATCCCTTGTGCCAGGCCGGGCACCAAGCCCTGGCGCACCAGGCAGGCCTCGACCCCTCCGCCCGGCAACAATTCGAGCAAGCGGGTCGAGTAGACGCCGACGCCCGAGTAGATGACCGCACCGTCGGACGGCGCCTGGGCCGGCGCGCCGCGGATGTGCGCGACTTCGCCGCGGTTGCCGCCCGCGCCGCGGATGAACACCTGGTGCAGTTCAGGCCGGCGGGGCGCCCGGCACACGGCGAGCGTCGCCAGCGCATCGGGCCGGTGGGCGGCCACCAGCGCGCGAAGGTCGAAATCGTGCCACACGTCGCCATTGGCCAGCAGGAAGGCGTCGCCCCCATCGCGCAAGTACGCCTCGGCGTTCTTCAAGCCGCCGCCCGTTCCGAGGATCGCTGGCGCCTCCGCGAACACGGTGGCGCGCACACCAAGGTGGGCGCCGTCTTGCACAAACTGCGCAACCTGTTCGCCGAGATGAAAGGTATTGACGCCTACCTGCCGCACACCCGCGGCCGCCAGTTGACCGATGGCCCGCTGCAAGAGCGGCACGCCAGCGACCGGCACCAGCGGCTTGGGCAGGACATCGGTCAACGGTCGCAACCGCGTACCCAGGCCGGCCGCCAGGACGAAACCACGCATTGCACCCCCTCGGCGGCGGCAGGCAACACCGCGGCGCGCAAGGGTAACCAATCGACCGGAATGCCGGCAACTTGACAGCGCATGCCGCTCGGGGCTACACACGCGCGCGGTCCGGCCACCCCCTCGATTTGGGGGAGGGGCCCGACCGGCAACGGCGGACGCTCAGGCCGCGAGGCTGCGATGGCACCAAGTATCGGCGGCGCAATGGCAGAGTTTTGCAGTGACGGCCTGGCCTTCTCACCAACGGCCAAGGCGCGCGTCGCCGAACTGCTCGGCCGCTATCCGCGCAAACAGGGCGCGCTGATTCCCGTATTGTGGCTGGCGCAGGAAGAGTTTGGCTGGCTCTCGCCGGCAGTGCTCGATCTGGTGGCGGCGGAGTTGGGCTTGTCGAAGTCGGCGGTGCTGGCGACGGCGATGTTCTACACCATGCTGTACAAGCAGCCCCACGGCCGCTACCACGTGCAAATCTGTACCAATGTCAGTTGCTACCTGCTGGGTGCCGACGACCTGGTCCGCGTCGCGGTGGACGCCCTCGGCATCCAGCCGGGCGAGACCAGCGAAGACGGGCTTTTCACCCTCGAAGCGGTGCAATGCCTGTGCGCGTGCGAGCGGGCCCCGACGTTGCAAGTCAACAAGAAGGACTACTTCAGGGTCACGCCGGCGCAATTCCAGCAGTTGCTCACGCAGTTGCAGGAGGAGGGGCTGCGGCTCGGGCCGTCGGTCGGCTGGCCCGGCGCGGACAACTGTCAAGGCGCACTCGCGGAGGCCGGCCATGCCTGAAAAGCGCCTGCTGTTGCGCAGCCACCTGGGCGTCGATTTCACGCGCCTGGACAACTATCTGAACCATGGCGGCTTTGCCATGTGGAAGCGGGCGCTGGAACTCGGCCCCGACGGCATCACCGCCGAAGTCAAGGCGTCTGGTCTGCGCGGTCGCGGCGGCGCCGGTTTTCCTACCGGGACCAAGTGGGGGTTCCTGCCCAAGGACGGCCGGCCGCGCTACTTGGTCGTCAACGCCGACGAAGGCGAACCGGGCACCTTCAAGGATCGGTACTTCCTGGAAGAGGATCCGTTCCGGCAGCTCGAAGGCATCCTGATCTCGGCGTACGCCATCGGCGCGCACATCTGCTACATCTACATCCGCGGCGAATACTGGAACAGCAAGGCGGTGACCGAAGACGCCGTCGCGCAGATGTACCGGGCCGGCTGGCTGGGCAGGAACATCCAGGGTTCTGGATTCGACCTCGACGTGTACGTGCATTCGGGCGCTGGAGCCTACATCTGCGGCGAGGAGACGGCGCTCATCGAGTCCATCGAAGGCAAGCCGGGCATGCCGCGGCTCAAGCCGCCGTTTCCGGCCAACTACGGTGTGTTCGGCTACCCGACCATCGTCAACAACACCGAGACGCTGGCGGCGGTGCCGGTCATCTTGGAGATGGGTGGCGCGGCGTGGTGCGACCTCGGTTCGCCCAAGAACGGCGGCACCAAGTTGGTCGGCGTATCGGGCCACGTCAAGAACCCCGGGCTGTTCGAAGTGCCGATGGGCACGCCGATGCGCGAGATCATCTACGACCTCGGCGGCGGTATCCTCGACGACAAGGAAATCTTGGCGATCATCCCGGGCGGATCGTCGTGTCCGTTCTTGACCAAAGACGAGATCGACGTGCCGATGGACTTCGACGGCCTCAAGGCCGTGGGGTCGATGCTCGGAACCGCCTGCATCACCGTCATCGCCGAGGGCACCGACCTGATTGGCGTCATGGGCCGCGTGGCCAAGTTCTATCAGCACGAAAGCTGCGGCCAGTGCACGCCGTGCCGGCAGGGCACCGGCTGGTTGCACGCCATCGTCCAGAAGCTCGACGCGGGCGCGGCCGGCGAAGAGGCCATCGACCTGCTCGTCGACGCGTGCAACGGCATCGACGGCAACACGATTTGCGCACACGGCGAAGCGGCGGCGTGGCCGATTCGATCGATCTGCAAGAAATTCCGCCCACAACTCGAAGCGGCCATTCGCCAGCGCGCCGCGGCCGCGGCGTAGCGAAGCGTCGAACCGTCCGGGAGGGCCCATGTCGGCAGAACTGGTGATCTTCTACGTGCTGGCCGCAGGCGCCGTCGGTTCGGCGGCGGCCATGTTGCTGCCGACCACGGGCCGCAACCCGATCCACTCGGCTTTGCTGCTCATCGCCGCGCTTTTCTGCCTGGCCGGCCTGTACGCCCTGCTGTCGGCCCACTTGCTGACCGCGCTGCAGATCATCGTCTACGCTGGCGCGATCATGGTGCTTTTCACGTTCGTCATCATGCTGCTGAACCTGTCGCCCAACGAGATCCTGCCGGCCAAGCTGACCTTGACCAAGATCGTCGCGGGCGTCCTTGGGCTTTTCGTGTTCGGCAAGCTGCTCACGGCGCTCACCATCGCATCGGCCGGCGCCAAGGCGGTCGACCTCGCCGACCCGGTGTACGCCAACTACGGGACCATCAAGACCGTGGGCCGGATGCTCTACAGCACCTTCATGGTGCCGTTCGAACTGGCGTCGGTCCTGTTGTTGGTGGCTGCGGTCGCCGCGGTGGCGCTGGCGAAGAAATCGCTCAAGTACGTCGACGCTCCGGTGCCGCCCCCGGCCAAGCTGACGCGGCTCGCCCACAAGGGCGACGACCACGACGCCGAGGCCGGCGACGGACACCACGGCGGCGGCCACCACTAGCGAACGACGACACAGGCGGGAGAACGCGATGACAGCCATACCGCTGGGGCACCTGCTGGTCCTGGGCGCAGTCCTTTTCACCATCGGGTTGGTCGGCGTGCTGACCCGCCGCAACGTGCTCGTGCTGCTGATGTCGGTGGAGTTGATGCTCAACGCCGTCAACCTGACGTTGGTGGCGTTTTCGCGCTACCACGGCTGGACCGAGGGCCATGTGCTGGCCTTCTTCATCATCGCGGTCGCGGCGGCCGAGGCGGCGGTGGGCTTGGCCATGGTGTTGGCGGTGTTCCGGATCAAGGGCACCGTGTGGATCGACGACCTCAAGCTGCTCAAGCGGTAGCCAGCCTCCGGGAGAACGAACGTGGAGAACAATCCCGCGATCCTGCTGCCGATCATTGTGCTGCTGCCGCTGCTCGGCGGCATCGTCAATGGCCTGATCGGCAAGCGTCTGCCCAAGCAGGCGACCTATTTCGTCGCCAACGCCGCAGTGCTCGGTTCGTTTGCCTTGTCGGTCCAGGCGTTCCTGGCCTTGCGCACGGCAACCGTGGTCAACCCGGACGCGGCCTTTCGTTTCGAGGCGTTCCGGTGGATCGCGGCGGGCTCGTATTCGTTCGACATGGCGTTCCTGCTCGACCCCCTGTCGGCGGTGATGATCCTGGTGGTCACCGGTGTCGGCTTTCTGGTGCACTTGTACTCGACCGCCTACATGGACCACGACGCGGGGATCGCGCGCTATTTCAGCTACCTCAACCTGTTCATCTTCTCGATGCTGATGCTCGTGCTCGGCAAGAACCTGGCGATGCTCTTCATCGGCTGGGAGGGCGTCGGTGCCTGTTCGTACCTGCTCATCGGCTTCTGGTTCAAGGACATGGACAAGGCCGAGGCCGGGCAGAAGGCCTTTGTAGTCAATCGCATCGGCGACATCGGCTTCGTGGTCGCGATTTTCCTGCTGCTCGCGTACGGCAACGGGTCGGTGGACTACGATGCGCTCAAGTCGATGTTCTCGGACAAGGTGGCGACCGTCGCCCACGCGCCGACGATCACGTTGATTTGCCTGCTGCTTTTCGTGGGCGCCGCCGGCAAGAGCGCGCAGATTCCGTTGTACGTGTGGCTGCCCGACGCGATGGCCGGCCCGACCCCGGTGTCGGCGCTGATCCACGCAGCGACCATGGTCACGGCCGGCGTATACATGATCGCGCGACTGAACTTCTTGTTTGCGCTGAGTCCGCACGCCATGACCGTGGTGATGCTGGTGGGCGCGCTCACCGCGCTGGTCGCCGCCTCGATTGGTCTGGTCCAGAACGACATCAAGAAGGTACTCGCCTACTCGACGGTGTCGCAGCTGGGCTACATGTTCATCGCGGTCGGCGCGGGCGCGTTTGCGGCCGGCATTTTCCACCTTTTCACCCATGCGTTCTTCAAGGCATGCCTGTTCTTGGGCGCGGGCGCCGTCATCCACGCGCTGCACCACGAACAGGACATCCGCAAGATGGGCGGCCTCGCCAAGAAACTGCCGGTCATCCGCACAACCTTCCTGGTCAGTTGCATCGCCATTGCTGGCCTGCCGCCGCTCGCCGGCTTCTTCTCCAAAGACGCGATCCTGGCCGAAACGGTCGCCTTCCACCCGGATTTGGACCGCCTGGAAAAGTACTACGGGCCTGGCTTCCAGCGGCAGGCCGAGACGCACGCGGTCGGCGCCGCCATTCGCGCGGGCAAATCGCCGGGCGAGGTGGATCGGGCCGACGTCACCAAGAAGGCGGCCGAGCTCAAGGCCGAGTGGCGTGCGTCGGTCGAGCGGCTGGCGGTCGCGCGCAAGATCGCGTTCGCGTTGGGGTTGCTCGCCGCGCTGATGACGGCGTTCTACATGTTCCGCCTGTACTTGATGACCTTCTCGGGGTCATACCGCGGCGATCACCACACCTACGACCACGCGCACGACGCGCCCTGGCCGATGGGCGTGCCGTTGCAGATTCTGGCGGTCTTGTCCGTGTGCGCCGGTTGGCTCGGCACGCCGTTCAACCACGGCCATTGGAACAAATTCAGCCAGTGGCTGGACCCGGTGCTGGCGCGCGGCAAGGAGCTGGTGACCGGCCACCTGGAACCGGCGGTCGAATACGGCCTGATGGGGCTGTCGGTGGCCGTGGCCGCGACCGGCGTGGCGCTGGCGTGGTCGCTCTACAAGGCCGGCCCCACTGAAAAGACCGCGCAGATGGCCCAGTCGCTGCGGCCGATCTACGCGACGTTGCTGAACAAGTACTGGGTCGACGAGGCCTACCACGCCGTCCTGGTGCTGCCGCTGCGCTGGATTTCGCAGTTCCTTTTCCAACTGGTCGATCGCCTGCTGGTCGACGGCCTGATGGTGCGCGGCCCCGGCATGGTCTTGATTGGCTTCTCGCACCTCGGCCGGCTGGTGCAAACCGGTGAAGTGCAGACGTACCTGGTGGGTGTCGCCGTCGGGCTCGCCGCCTTGACCTGGTACCTCATCTAGGCCGCCCGAGGTGTTGCGATGCATGAAGTCCTGACCCAGGCGTGGCTGCAACCGGTGTCCGGCGGCGGTTTTCCGCTCTTGACGCTGCTCGTGCTCTTGCCGACGGTGTTCGCCGTCGCGCAGTTGATGGTCCCGGGCGAGCACGGCTGGGCGCACAAGGCGCTCGGGCTGGTGGGATCGCTGGCGGTGTTGCTGGTGGCACTGGTGGTGTTCGGCGCGGTCGATCCGGGGATCGCCGGCATGCAGCGCGTCGACGATTTCGCCTGGATTCCCGCGGTCAACGCCCGCTGGACGCTGGGCATCGACGGGCTGTCGCTGCCGTACGTGCTGCTGACCGCCGGCTTGGTGCCGCTGGTGTACCTGGGCGCATTCTCGACCATCGAGACGCGCTTCAAGGAATTCAGCATCGCCATGCTGGTGCTCGAGACCGGCATGTTGGGATCGCTGCTGGCGACCGACCTGCTGGCGTTCTACGTGTTCTGGGAAGTGATGCTGGTGCCGATGTACCTGATGATCGGCATCTGGGGCGGCAAGGACCGCATCTACGCGACGGTCAAGTTCTTCATCTATACGATGTTCGGGTCGCTGTTGATGCTGGTCGCGATCCTGGTGCTGTACCACAAGGCCGGCGGCTCATTCCGGCTGACCGACGTGGTCGCCGCCAAGCTGACCGACCAGGAGCAGATGTGGCTTTTCGGTGCCTTCGCGGTGGCGTTCCTCATCAAGGTGCCGGCGTTCCCGTTCCACACCTGGCTGCCCGATGCGCACACCGAGGCGCCGACGCCGGGTTCGGTCATCCTGGCCGGGGTGCTGCTCAAGCTCGGCACCTACGGGCTGTTGCGCTTTGCGATTCCGCTTTTCCCGGGCGCCATGGGCCGCTATGCCTGGGTGTTCGTGGCCCTTGCGGTCATCGGCATCGTCTTTGGCGCCCTGATGGCCTACGTGCAGACCGACGTCAAGCGGCTGGTGGCGTATAGCTCGGTCTCGCACTTGGGGTTCGTGTTGCTCGGCATCGCCGTGTTCAACGAAGAGGCGCTGCAGGGCGCGATCCTGCAGGGCGTGAACCACGGCCTGTCGACCGGGGCCTTGTTCTTCCTGGTCGGATTCGTCTACGAGCGGGCCCACACCCGCGAAATCGAGGCCTTTGGCGGCATCGCCAAGAAAATGCCCGTGTTCGCTGCGTTTTTCGTGTTCGTGACCATGAGTTCGATCGCCTTGCCACTGACCAACGGCTTTGTCGGCGAGTTCCTGATCTTTGCCGGGTCGTTCAAGGAAGGCGTGCAGTCCGCGCTCTTGCCGCGCACCGACGGCGGCTATGTATGGCGCAATGTGGTGCTCATCGGCACGGGCATCGCGACGTTGGGCATCGTGCTCGGCGCCGTGTACATGCTCAGCGTGGTGCGCCGCGTGTTCTTCGGCGAACTGACCAACCCGGACATGGCGCACCTGCGCGATATCGGCTGGCGCGAGCGCTTCATCGTCGGGGTCCTGGCGGTGTTCATCCTGTGGATCGGCGTCAAGCCGTCGGGGTGGCTGCACCTGTCCGAGGCCACCGTACACGCGATGGTCGCGCCGCTGCGCCCGCAAATCCAGCAGACTCGGTCGCCCGCCGACTACCAACGCGAGCAGCGCGCGGCCCTGCACCACCGCCCCGCCGCCGCCGCGACCGAATAGGAGCCACCCGATGCTGCACGATCTGGCGCTGGTCGCTCCGCAGTTGATCCTGCTTTTCGCGGCCCTTTTCACCCTGGTGGTGGATCCGTTCCTCAAAGCCGACGAGGCGAGCCGGCGATTCTGGGGCTGGTTTGGTGCGGCTTTTTCGGGGCTCGCGGTCGTCGCCGCGGTGCTGCTGTACAAGTTCGGCCCGCACGAAATGCGGTCGGTCGCGTTTGCCTACCATCTTTCGGCCAGCAACTACTCGCTTTTCTTTGTCGCGCTGGTCGGCCTGTGTACGGCGTTGACCCACCTGTCGAGCCCGCGCTGGCTGGTCGAGCACGGCGCCAGTTATGGCGAGTACTACGCGCTGGTCAACTTCGCCGCGTTCGGCATGTCGTGCATGGTCGCGGCCGAGAGCCTGATTTCGCTTTTCATCGCGCTCGAGATCATGTCGATGGCGGTCTACGCGCTCGTCGCCTTCAAGCGGACCTCGCTCGGCAGCGTCGAAGCGGGCATGAAGTATTTCATCATGGGCTCGGTCGCGTCGGCGCTGCTGTTGTACGGCATGGCGTTTGTGTACGGGCTGTCGGGCAGCACCACCTACATCGAGATCGCGAGGGCGCTGCGCACGCCGGTCGCCAACGGCGATTTCTGGCTCGGCCTGGCGGTGGCGCTGACTGGGGCGGCGTTCCTGTTCAAGGTGGCGGCTGCACCCTTCCACATGTGGGCGCCGGACGCCTACGAGGGCGCCCCGACGCCGGTGACCGGGTTCATGGCCTCGGCCGTCAAGGTCGCGGGCTTTGCTGCGCTGGTCAAGTTCTTGTACGTGGCGATGTCCGGCCCCGCGATGGACGTGTTGCACACGGCGCTGCCCAAGATCCTGGCGACGGTGGCGGTGCTGAGCATGACCGTCGGCAACCTGCTGGCGCTGACGCAGCGCAACGTCAAACGCATCCTGGCCTACTCGTCGGTGGCGCACGCCGGCTATTTGCTGCTCGGCTGCGTGGCCGTGGTCGCCGACCCGCAGTTCCGCGGCTACCTGCAGCCCACGGGGGCGGTGCCCTTCTACCTGGTCGGCTATGCGCTGGCTTCGCTGGCGGCGTTCGCGGCGTTGGCCGCGGTCGGCAAGTCGGGCGAAGAGTTGACCGGCGAGGCTCAACTGGCTGGCCTGGGCCGTCGGCATCCGTTCGCGGGCGCGGTGTTGGCGCTGGCCATGATCTCGCTGGCCGGCGTGCCGCCGACGCTCGGCTTCTTCGGCAAGCTGCAACTGGTGCGCGACGTATTGGCGGTCGACGACGGCAAGTACCTGATCCACGTCGTGGTCCTTGTGATCAACTCGGTGGTCAGTGCCTACTACTACTTGCGAGTGACCGTGTTCGTCTACATGCGGCCAGAGGGTCGGGTGCAGCGCGAGTACATCCGCGAGCCGAGCCTGGACTGGGCCATGGCCATCGCCGCGGCTGGCATCCTGGTCATCGGCGCCCTGCCGGGCCGCGCCATGTCGGTCGGCCAACGAGCGGTGGCGAGCATTCGCACTGGCGTGGCGTCGGCGCACCTGGCCTATGACATGGCCCCGACCGGCGCTCGCAAGGCCGAGGTCGCCGAAGCGGCTGCGGCGGCCCCGGCGGCACCTCCCGCTGCAGAACCCGCGCCCGCCGCCGATCCACACGCCGGGCACGGGCATTAGGGCCAGGAAATGATTTACTCAATCATTTCTCGGGCCCGTTTGCTTGCTCCGTGGGTCGCCAGCTCGCGGACCAAAGGTCCGACTCGCGGCTCCGTCCTGATGTGAGAGTGATCGACTTAT
>Ga0194120_10000762_pt1 | contig 60366 bp, 65 predicted proteins | sample TA2MahCa65mmetaG_FD_148642 | JGI IMG/M metagenome (GOLD analysis project Ga0194120, IMG submission 148642) | Freshwater microbial communities from Lake Tanganyika, Tanzania - TA2015019 Mahale Deep Cast 65m | ecosystem: Environmental > Aquatic > Freshwater > Lake | place: Tanzania: Lake... | reverse complement strand
GAAGTTGGGCAATGACCGAGTTGGCCGCGAAAACCGCGGAGGAGCGGCGCGCAACTGTGCCGCTGCGCGCGCCCAGTCCCAATTCCTTGTCGCAGACCGCTGTCATGGCCAGTTTTTCAGAGGTTCCTTAGATAGGTGTGGATCGCCAACTCAATCGCATTGTCAAAGCCAACAATGGCGATACGACGGTCCAAGTCGTCACCATCCCGGTAGTGCATCTCTGCATGCAGAATGATCTCAAACGGACCAAGCGCCCAAGGAGTGAGCGTACTCATGCACGTCTCCCCAAGAACGCCTCTGGGTTCTCAATGCGAACCGCGCCTGATACGAGCTTTGGCAGCAGCTCGTCACGCACCACACCGAGATGGCGCGATTGCACAAGCAACCTTGGGATTGAGTCAATCAACGGCCCAAAGTGCCGATCCGCAGCGGTTAGCAGGTCGAACCCTGGGATGACAGCCTTGGCCCCTGACAGGTGGTGCCGCTGTATGTGCCCCATCGTTGTGGCCTTCGATGCTGCAATGTGACGGAACTCCGCGAGGTGCTGGTGAATCCACAAGTAGTAGAGCCACTTCGGATAGGTAGTCGAAGTTACTTTGAACAGATGCTGATTGAGTGCGCCTCTACCACCTGCCCAAAGAACGCACTCCAACGAGCCGGACCACGAGAACAACACGTCGCCGTCCGCAACGACATAATCCTGATCCAGGTCCGCACTGGCTTGATCGGCGCCCTGCGTGTTTCCAGTGCGTAGTTGGGCTATCTTGATAACCGGAAGCGACCGAGTTTCGGTGGGCGGGTACTTCTGAAGCGCCAGCCCGTTCAGAAAGCGCGCTATCTCGTCGAGGCTCTTGACCTCCCACCCCCTCGGAATCTCCCCCAGCTCCGAGTCCTCGAAGGAACCCGGGAAGAGGTCGGCGAGGGGCTGGGGCGGGCCGGGGTCGCGGCCTTCGGCCTTGGCGCGGACGGGGTCGAAGTCCACGAACCACGACTTAAAGAGCGCCCGCGTTATCGCCTCCAGCGTCTCGTTCATCCGCCGATTCAGCTCGATCTTGTCGTCCAGCGTGCCGAGGATGTGGGCGATGGCGCGTTGTTCCTCGATGTCCTTGGGCGCGGGCACATCGAACGACTCGATCATGCCTTTCGTCAGGGCGTTCCGCGTTCCGCCAGAACCCGCCCATGACAACAGTTTGGCCTGCATCTCGGGCGACACGAGGAAGTAGCGGAGAAATCGAGGGTCCAGTCTTTCGGAATCGGGTCGGATGATCGCTACGTGCTGGTTCACGCGCGCGGGCAGCACACGCGGATCGACTTGGCACGCTCGAGCGACGGAGTCACCCGTGATGTTCAGGAGGACGTCGTCCTTCAGAACCTCGACGCCATCCAGCTCTGTGGCGTGCTTCTCACCGATGTGCGCCAAGCCGTCGTGGTGGAAGCCGTCGTTGTAAACGTTCTGACTCCGAATCAGCGCAAACGGACCGCTTTCCAGATAGACATCGCTACCCCCGCGTGGGGTCGCACCGCTTCCGATCTTCGAACACACGGCACCGAGATTTATCGGCGTCCACTCACCCGCCATACCCAAGCTCCTTCAGGTTGGCGGCTATTGCGGCATCCAGCTTCGCGGCCTCGGCCTGCTGCTCGCGCAGCGTCGCGGTGAGGCGCTTCATCTTCTCCTCGAACGGCTCACCGTCGTCCTCGGCCGCCTCGGCGCCGACGTAACGGCCGGGCGTGAGCACGTGGCCGTGCTTGCGGATGTCCTCGATCTTCGCAGCCTTGCAGAAGCCCGGCACATCCGCGTACTCCCCCGCATCCTTGTCGCCGCGCCAAGCGTGGTAGGTGCCGGCGATCTTCGCGATGTCCGCATCCGTCAGCTCGCGGTGCACGCGGTCGGCCATGGTGCCGAGCTTGCGCGCGTCGATGAAGAGCGTCTCGACGCGCCGGTCGCGGAAGCGGCCGTTCCGCTTGTTGCGGGCGAGGAACCAGAGGCAGACCGGGATCTGCGTCGAGTAGAAGAGCTGGCCCGGCAGCGCCACCATGCAGTCCACGAGGTCGGCCTCGATGATGGCCCGGCGGATCTCGCCCTCGCCCGACTGGTTCGACGACATCGAGCCGTTGGCAAGCACGAAGCCGGCGAGCCCGGTGGGCGCGAGGTGGTGGATGAAGTGTTGCACCCAGGCGTAGTTGGCGTTGCCCGCCGGCGGGGTGCCGTAGGCCCAGCGCTTGTCGTCCTTCAGCAGCTCGCCGCGCCAGTCACTGTCGTTGAAGGGCGGGTTGGCCAGCACGTAGTCGGCCTTGAGGTCGGGGTGCCGGTCATTGTGGAAGGTGTCGCCGTGCGCGATCTGCGCGTCGATGCCGCGGATGGCGAGGTTCATCTTGGCGAGCCGCCAGGTGGTGTAGTTGGACTCCTGGCCGTAGATGGAGATGTCGCCGAGCTTGCCGGCGTGGGCCTCGATGAACTTCTCGCTCTGCACGAACATGCCGCCCGAGCCGCAACAGGGGTCGTAGACGCGGCCCTTGTACGGAGCGAGCACCGCGACCAGCACGCGCACCACGTGCGAGGGCGTGTAGAACTGGCCACCGCTCTTGCCCTCGGCGCTGGCGAAGCGGGCGAGGAAGTACTCGTACACGCGGCCGAGCGTGTCGCGGGCGCGGTCGGCCGCGCTGCCGAGGGCGATGTCGCTGATGAGGTTGATGATCTGGCCGAGGCGCTGCTTGTCGAGACCGGGGCGGGCATAGTCCTTGGGCAGCACGCCCTTGAGCGAGGGGTTGTCGCGCTCGATGGCGGCCATCGCGTCGTCCACCAGCGTGCCGATGGTGGGCTGCGGGGCGCTCGCCTTCAGGTGCTGCCATCGTGCTTCCTTCGGCACCCAGAAGATGCTGGCGGCGCGGTATTCGTCGCGGTCCTCGGGGTCGGCGCCTTGCTCTTTCTGCGCTTCGAGCTCGGCGTGCTTGGCCTCGAAGGCGTCGGAGATGTACTTGAGGAAGATCAGGCCGAGGACGACGTGCTTGTACTCGGCCGCGTCCATGTTGTTGCGCAGCGCATCCGCGGCGGCCCAGAGCTTGGCTTCGAAGCCGAGGTTGGCGGTGGTGCCGTTATTGTCCCGGGCGGTGCGCTTTGCCATTGAGGTCCCTATCGGGTCACGGGAGAGCAGTGCAGGAGCCAACCGGCCCGAGGGCGCGCTGCGACCCGGTGGCCCAGCGCGCTGAGCCCGGCGATGGCGGCGTCGCTGATGGATTCGGTGAGGGTGGTCACGGCCTGGCCTTCTTCCCCCCAGCTTATTTCCCGCTCCAGCGCCACAGCGCCTCTACCGGCAGGGCGAAGAGTCCGGCGCCAAACGGCACGATCTCGGAGCCAGTGTACAGCACGATGCCGCGCCGGAAGCGCTGCCCGGCAATCCCGGCGAGCGCACGCAGGCCTTTGAAATCCGCGGCAGAGACAGTCGCGGCGCCCTTGACCTCGATGCCCACCAGGGCCCCGCCACGCCTCTCCAGCACGAGGTCCACCTCGTCGCCCTCGTGAGCGCGAAAGTGGTACAGCGCGGGTGGGTCCGCGCTCCATCCCGATTGCTTGACCAATTCCATGGCGACGAAGCTCTCGAGGAGCCCCCCGAGCAGGGTGCGATCCCGGGCCAGCCGCGTGTCGTCTATCCCCATCAGGTGCGCGGCAAGGCCCGTGTCTGTGAGCACGACTTTTGGCGTCTTGACCAGCCGCTTGCCGATGTTGGCGTGCCAGGGCGGCAGCAACCGGACGAGGAACACCATCTCGAGCAGCGCGAAGTAACGCTTCAGCGTCGACTGCGGCAAGCCGGTACCGCGCGACAGGTCCGCATAGTTGAGCTGCGCCATCGGCCGCGACGCCAGCAGGGCGAGCAGGCGCGGCAGTTCGGTCAGGCCCTCGATGCGGGCCAGGTCGCGCACGTCGCGCTGAAGGATCGTCGTCACATAGGCATCGAACCAGGCGCGGCGCCGCTCAGCCGACTTGATCGGCACCGCTTCCGGGTAACCGCCGCGCAGCACCCGGTCGGTCAGGTGCGCCGATGACGAAGACCGGACGAGCACCGGCGGCGCGTCACCGAATGCCGCGTCGATAAACCCTTCCACGGCACCCTCGATCTCGCCCTGCGAGAACGGCCACAGGTGCACAATCTCCATACGCCCGGCGAGGGACTCCGCGAGCCGCGGCACCAGCAGCGCATTAGCGGATCCCGTTAGCAAGAAGCCGCCTGGGGTGCGCTTGCGATCCACGGCCGCCTTGATGGCGAGCAGCAGCTCGGGTGCGCGCTGCACCTCATCCACCACCAGCGGCTGCGCGGAACCCGCGAGGAAGCCGGCGGAATCGTTGCGCGCCGCGGCCAGCATCGTCAGATCGTCCAGCGTGATGTAGCGCGCACCGGACTCCTCCGCCACGGTGCGCACCAGCGTGGTCTTGCCCGACTGCCGCGCGCCGTGCAGCAACACGACCGGACGGTCGGCGAGCGCGGTATGCAGCCGGGCGGCGGCATGGCGGGTGAGCATGGGGGCAGTATGGTCAGATACTGGCTGACAATCAACCACTAAATGGCCGATTTACACGCACTGCGGCGCCGCGAGCCCCACATCTTTGATCACGGCCTCGCGGTTGCGGAACAGCCGGCCATTGCGGTTCAGGAAATCCACGAACAGGTACGAGCCGATGCGCTCGTTGCCGTCGGAGAAGGGATGGTTCCTGTTGACGAAATGGAGCCGGCTGACCGCTGGTTCACAGCTCCGCCAGATGAAAGCCTCTGCCCCAGAACGACGTCGAGGTCTACAGGCGGCAGAGCGTCAGCATCGTCAGAGTGCCGCCAGCCGCCGCAGCACCAGCCCCGCCAGTTCCTCGGCAAGCGCCACACGCAGCGACTGCTCCTCATGCTCGCCGGCCAGGATCGCGGTCTCCTTGTAGACGTAGTCGCGGGTCAGCGTCAGGCGCTGTGGCGCGAGGATTTCCCGGCCCCCGGCCGTGACCGAGTATTCGATCGTGTAGAACACCTCGTACTCGCCGGGGCGGTTGCGCGCCGAGATCGACAGCAGTTCGCGCCCGGTCTCGTCGCGACGGATGCGGATCACCGCGCTCGCACTCGCCGCGTCCGCCGCCAGCTTCGTACCGGAGGCCCGGAGCTGCGCCTGCAGCGCGGCGAACAGGAGCGTGTAACGGTCGCTGGCCTCGACATACGGCGTCGCCAGCACCGCCGGCAGCGGCTGCCGGCCCTGAAGCTGGAAGCCACAGCCGGCCAGCGTCAACAGTACGAACAGCGTGAGTCGCAGGCGCATCAGACCACCACGTTGACGAGTTTGCCCGGTACGTACACGAACTTGCGGATCGGCTGCCCGGCGACATGCCGCGCGACTGCCGCATCCGCCAGCGCGGCGGCCCGTGCCGCCGTCTCGTCGGCGCCGGTCGGCACCGGCACTCGCGCGCGCAGCCGGCCGTTGACCTGCACGACGATCTCGACCGTGTCCTGCGCGAGTGCCGCGGAGTCCGGTTCCGGCCACGGTTCATCGACGACGGCGCGCGCGTGGCCCAGTTCTCGCCACAGCGCGTGCGCCACGTGCGGCACGAACGGCGACAGCATCAGCACGACCAGTTCGAGGGCCTCCTGCAGCAGCGCCCGGCCCTGCGGCGCAGCGTCCTCGGCGCGGGTCAGCGCGTTCAGCAGTTCCATGATCGCGGCGATCGCCGTGTTGAAGGTCCGCCGGCGGCCGATGTCGTCACCGACCTTGACGAGCGTCTGGTGCACCTGCCGGCGCAGGCTGCGCTGCGCGGCGTCGAGCGCGGCCGGATCGGGCGCGCCGGCGGGCCCACCCTGCACGTGCGCATGCACGATCTTCCACAGCCGTTTCACGAACCGGAACGCGCCCTCGACGCCTTCGTCCGACCACTCGAGCGTCTGCTCGGGCGGAGCCGCGAACATCATGAACAGGCGCGCGGTATCGGCGCCATAGCGATCGACCAGCGCCTGCGGATCGACGCCGTTGCGCCGCGACTTCGACATCGTGCCAATGCCGCCGAATTCGACCGGCTGGCGGTCGGCCCGGAGCACGCCGCGGCGTTCGTTGCCGCCGGCCAGCACCTCGACCTCGGCGGGGTTGTAGTAGCTGAGGCGCCCCGAGGCCGGCTTCCGGAACCAGATCTCGTTCAGCACCATGCCCTGGGTCAGCAGCCGGCTGAACGGCTCGTCGATGCGCGTCAGCCCGCAGTCGCGCATCACCCGCGTCCAGAAGCGCGAATACAGCAGATGCAGGATCGCGTGTTCGATGCCGCCGATGTACTGGTCCACCGGCAGCCAGTAATCGGCCCGTGCATCGACCATCGCGCGGTCGTTGCCGGCGCTGGCGTAGCGGAAGAAGTACCAGGACGAATCGACGAACGTGTCCATCGTGTCGGTCTCGCGGCGCGCCGGACCGTGGCAGCGCGGGCAGCGGCACTCATAGAACGACGGCGACTTCGCCAGCGGATTGCCGGAGCCGTCCGGCACCAGGTCCTCCGGCAGCAATACCGGCAACTGCTGGTCCGGCACCGGCACCGCGCCGCAGGCCGGGCAATGGATGATCGGGATCGGGCAGCCCCAGTAGCGTTGCCGCGAGATGCCCCAGTCGCGCAGCCGCCAGACCACCTGCCGGCGGCCGCGACCGCGCGCCTCGAGGTCGCGGGCGATGGCCGCGACCGCGGCCTCGTGCTCGAGGCCGTCGTAGGCGCCGGAGTTCACGCAGTGACCGTAGTCCGCGTACCAGCTCTGCCAGGCATCGGTGGAGAACGCCTGCCCGCCGACGGCGATGACCTGCGTGATCGGCAGACCGTACTTCTTCGCGAAGGCGAAGTCACGTTCGTCATGGCCGGGCACGCCCATCACCGCGCCCTCGCCGTAGCCCATCAGCACGTAGTTGCCGACCCAGATCTCGACCGCGGCGCCGGTCAGCGGGTGGGTCACGTACAGGCCGGTCGGCACGCCCTGCTTCTCGATCGTCGCGAGCTCGGCCTCCATCGCGCTGCCGCGCCGGCATTCCTCGACGAACGCCCGTACACGCGGATCGCGCGCGGCGGCATGGGCGGCCAGCGGGTGCTCGGCCGCGACCGCGACGAAGGTCACGCCGAACAGTGTGTCCGCGCGGGTCGTGAACACGCGCAGTTCACCCTGCTGTCCGTCGAGCAGATACGGAAACGCGAGATTGACGCCCGCGCTGCGCCCGATCCAGTTGGCCTGCATCACGCGCACGCGTTCGGGCCAGCCATCGAGGCCGTCCAGCGCCGCCAGCAGCTCCTCTGCGTACTGGGTGATGCGCAGGTAGTACATCGGGATCTCGCGCTTCTCGACCAGCGCGCCGGTGCGCCAGCCGCGCCCGTCGATGACCTGCTCGTTGGCGAGCACGGTCTGGTCGACCGGATCCCAGTTCACGGTGCCGGTCTTCAGGTAGGCGATGCCGCGCTCGAGCATGCGCAGGAACAGCCACTGGTTCCAGCGGTAGTACTCGGGGTCACAGGTGGCGAGTTCACGCGACCAGTCGAGGCCGAAGCCGAGTGCCTGGAGCTGCGCGCGCATGTGCGCGATGTTGTCGCGGGTCCAGCGCGCCGGCGGCACACCATTCTCGATCGCGGCGTTCTCGGCCGGCAGGCCGAAAGCGTCCCAGCCCATCGGCTGCAGCACGTTGCAGCCGCGCATGCGCATGTAGCGGGCCAGCACGTCGCCGATCGTGTAGTTACGGACGTGCCCCATGTGCAGCCGGCCGCTCGGGTACGGGAACATGCACAGGCAGTAGTACTTCGGCCGCGCCGGATCCTCGACGGCGCGGAAAGTGCCCTGCGCATCCCAGTCGCGCCGCGCGGCAGCTTCGATCGTGGCGGGTTCGTAGCGTTCCTGCATCGTCATTCCGGCTGCCGGGCTCGACGGCGCAGCATACCCGAGGCCAGCGCCGCCGCGCATAGGGCCAGCGCGAGTGCCAGCACCGGCCAGTCACCATGGCGCGCGTACGGCGTCAGGCCGGTGAGCGGCTGGATCTTCCCGCTGAGTACGGCCGGCTGGAACTGCGGCGCGCGGGCCGCGACCTGCCCGTCCGGACCGAGGATTGCGGTGACGCCGTTGCTGGTCGCGCGCACCAGCCAGCGCCCGGCCTCGCGGGCGCGGAAGCGCGCCATCTGCAACTGCTGGTGCGGCGCCGCCGAATCCCCGAACCAGGCGTTGTTGGTGACGTTGACCAGCAGCGTCGCCTCGCCGAGCACGGCCCGCTGCAGATTGCCCCAGGCATCCTCGTAGCAAATCGTTGCGCCGACCTTCTGCCCGGCCACCGCCAGCGGCGGCTGATCCGCAGCGCCGGCGCTCATGTCGTAGTACGGCAGGCTCATCAACCGCAGCCAGCGCCGGACGAACGCCGGTACCGGGAAGAACTCGCCGAACGGAACCAGCCGTCGCTTGTCGTACCAGCCACTGCCTCCCGCCGTGAGCGCGAGCAGGCCGTTGTAGACGCGCCCGCCGTCGCGTTCATAGCGCAGCAGGCCGATCAGCAGGTCCGAACCGCGCGCGCGCGACTCGGCCCCGACCGCGGCGAGATAGTCGTCGGCCTCGTGCGCGAGCACCGGCAGCGCGGCCTCGGGCCAGACGATCAGACGATGGCCGAGCGCTTCACGGTTGAGCCGCCGGTACAGTTCCAGCGTCGCGACGCGGTTCTCCTGCTGCCATTTCTGGTCCTGCGGCACGGCGCCCTGCAGCAGCGCGACGCTGAGCTCCGCGCCGGCCGGGACGGTCCATGGCGTGCGCGACAGCAGTGCCGCGCCGCCCCACAGCAGCGCGACGACCGACGCGGCCAGCCAGCGCTCGCGCCAGCCGCCACGCAGCAGCGCCACCACGGCGCCGGCAGTCAGTGCGCTCGCGAGTGTCGTCAGGTGCACGCCGCCGAGCGGCGCCAGCGCCATCAGCCAGTCGTCACTGTGGGCGTAGCCGACCTCGAGCCACGGGAAACCGGTGAACAGCCAGCCGCGCAGCCATTCTATGACCGTCCAGCCGGCCGGCCACAGCAGCAGCCAGCGCCACGCACCCGCCGGCGGCCCGCAGCGCAGGGTCAGCCAGCCGAGCAACCCGTAGTAACAGGCCATGATCGCGACGAGGCCGGCGAGCAGCAGCAGCGCGAGCCAGGCTGGCGCTTGGCCGAAGTCGTGGATCGCGACGTACAGCCACCAGCTCCCGGCCAGGAACAGTCCCGCGGCCCACAGCAGCCCCAGCCGGAACGCCGCACGCGGCGTGGCGTCGTCCCACAGCAGCATCAGCAGCGCCGGGCCCAGCACCGCGAGCGGCGTGTAGCCCCACGGTGCGAAGGCGAACACGGTCGCGGCACCGGCCAATGCGGCCAGCCAGCCGCCGTGGCGTTGCCATGCCGCCGGTATCGCGCCCGCGGCGGGCATTCAGCCGCTGCCCGCCTCGCCAGCGTGCATCGGTACCGGCGCGGGAGTGGTGACGCGCAACTGGTCGATGCGCCGGCGATCGGCGCGCAGGACGCGGAACTCGTGGCTGTCGAGCAGCACCGACTCGCCGCGGCGCGGCAGGCGCCCGAACTCGTGCATCACCAGGCCGCCGATCGTGTCGTACTGCTCTTCGCTGAAGTGCGTAGCGAAGTAGTCGTTGAACTCGGCCACCGGCGTCGCCGCCAGCACGGTGAACTGCCGCTCGCCCTCGCGACGGATGGTCTGGTCTTCGACCACGTCGTATTCGTCGGCGATTTCGCCGACGATCTCCTCGATGACATCCTCGATGGTCACGAGGCCGGACACGCCGCCGTATTCGTCGACGACGATGGCCATGTGCCGGCGGCTGGCGCGGAATTCCTTCAGCAGCACGTTCAGGCGTTTGCTCTCCGGCACGAACGAAGCGGGCCGCAGGTAGTCGGCGATCGCGAGCGGGCCGGGGCGCCCCTGCGCGTAACCGCGCAGCAGGTCCTTGGCCAGCAGGATGCCGGCTACCTGATCGCGGTCGTCACCGATCACCGGGAAGCGCGAGTGCCCGGACTCGACGACCAGCCGCAGCGACTCGTCCGGGGCCGCAGCGCGTTCCAGCACGATCATGCGCGAGCGCGGCACCATGATGTCGCGCACCTGCAGGTCGGCGACGTCGAGCACGCCCTCGATCATCGCCAGCGCATCGGCGTCGAGCACGCCGCGGCGCGACGCGTCGCGCAGCACGTCGACCAGTTCAGCGCGATCGCGCGGATCCCGCCGGCTCAGCCGCCGCCATTCCTCCCGCAGCCGGTTCAGCCAGCGCATCGCCTCAGCCTCCGTACGGATCCGGCAGACCGAGCCGCGCCAGCAATTCGCATTCGCGGCGCTCCATGCGCCGGGCGTCCGCGTCGCCTTCATGGTCGTAGCCGAGCAGGTGCAGCGTGCCGTGGATCACGAGGTGGGCCCAGTGCGCGCGCAGCGACTGGCGCCCGGCGCGCGCCTCGCGCGCCGCCAGCGGCGCACAGACGACGAGGTCGCCGAGCAGCCGGCGGTGCGGCCCCGGTTCCGGCGACATCGGGAACGACAGCACGTTGGTCGGCGCATCGCGCCCGCGATAGCGGGCGTTCAGCGCGCGGCTCTCGGCGCGGCCGACGATGCGAATGCCGAGCTCGCCGCTGCAGCGGCCGGCCGCGAGGCGCGCCCACGCGCGCAGCGGTCCCGGCCCCGGCGCCCAGGGCCGGCGGGTCCGATAGCGCAGTACGACCTCAAGGCTCACGATCCGCCCCGCGCGCCGCCCGCTCATAGGCCTCGACGATCGCCTGCACCAGCGGATGGCGCACGACGTCGCGCGCGGTGAAGCGCGTGACCGCGATCCCCGGCACCCCGCCGAGCACCTCCAGCGCGTGGCGCAGCCCGGACTGGCGGTGCGCCGGCAGGTCGGTCTGGGTGATGTCGCCGGTCACGACCGCGCGCGAGCCGAAACCGATGCGGGTCAGGAACATCTTGATCTGTTCGACGGTCGTGTTCTGCGCCTCGTCGAGGATGATGAAGGCTTCGTTCAGCGTGCGCCCGCGCATGAACGCCAGCGGCGCGATCTCGATGACCGCGCGTTCGAGCAACCGCGCGACACGATCGAAGCCGATCATCTCGTACAGCGCGTCGTACATCGGCCGCAGGTACGGGTCCACCTTCTGCGACAGGTCGCCCGGCAGGAAACCGAGGCGCTCGCCGGCTTCGACCGCCGGGCGCACCAGCACGATGCGCCGCACCTGGTCGCGCTGCAGCGCTTCCACCGCACAGGCGACCGCGAGGTAGGTCTTGCCGGTACCGGCCGGGCCGACGCCGAAGGTCAGGTCGCCGGAGCGGATCTGGCGCAGGTATTCCTGCTGGTTCGGTCCGCGCGCGAGGATGCGCCCGCGCACGGTCTGCACAGCGAGGTCGTCGCCGGCCGGCTCGCCGCCCATCCCCGCCTCCTGGATCGCGAGGTGCACGTCCTCGGGCGCGACGGCGCCGGAGGCCGAGCGCTCGAACAGCCGGCGCAGCACCGCCGCGCCCCCCGCGGCGTTCGCGCCGTGCAGCGCAAAGCGCGTGGCCCGCCGCCGGATCTCGAGGCCGAGCCGCTCCTCGAGCTGACGCAGGTTCTCATCCAGCGGACCACAGAGCCCCGCCAGCCGCGCGTTGTCGGCGCCGGTAAAGTCCACGATCGATTCCGGCACGCTGTTCAAGCGACCAGCCGGCCGCGCAACGAGTTCGGCAGCGCCTCCGTGATGTGCACGTCCACGAACCGGTGGACGAGTCCCGCCGGCCCATCGAAGTTGACCCAGCGCATGTTGCTGGTGCGACCGGCGAGCTGGCGCGGGTTGCGCCGTGCGGGGCGCTCGACCAGCACCCGCTGCACGCTGCCGACCATCGCCGCGCTGATCGTCCGGGCCTGCCCGTCGACGCGCTCCTGCAGCCGCGCCAGACGCTCCAGCGCCAGCTCCCGCGGTACCACGTCCGGCAGGTTCGCCGCCGGAGTGCCGGGCCGCGCGCTGTAGACGAAGCTGAAGGACTGGTCGAAGCCGACCTCGGCAATCAGCTCCAGCGTCTGGCGGAAGTCCGCTTCGGTCTCACCGGGAAAGCCGACGATGAAGTCCGAGGACAGGCTGAGCTGCGGCCGCACCGCGCGCAGCCGCCGGACCTTGTGCCGGTATTCGAGCCGCGTGTAGCCGCGCTGCATCAGCGCCAGGATGCGGTCCGAGCCGCTCTGCACCGGCAGGTGCAGGTAATCGGCGAGCTGCGGCACTTCGGCATAGGCGTCGATCAGCGCGTCGCCGAATTCCAGCGGGTGCGAGGTCGTGAAGCGCAGCCGCTCGAGTCCGTTGAGCCGGGCCAGATGCCGGATCAGCGTCGCCAGATCGCCGTGGCCGCCGCCGGGCAGCGCGCCGCGCCAGGCGTTGACGTTCTGGCCGAGCAGCGTCACCTCGCGCACACCGCCGTCGAGCAGCCCTTCGACCTCGGCCAGTACCTGGGCGAACGGCCGGCTGATCTCGGCGCCGCGCGTGAACGGCACGATGCAGTAGCTGCAGAAGCGGCTGCAGCCTTCCATGATCGAGACGAAGGCCGCCGCTCCGGCGACCCGGGGTTCGGGCAGCCGATCGAACTTCTCGATTTCCGGGAACGACACGTCCACCTGCGCGCGGCCGCTGGCGCGGAGCTGCTCGATCATGCCCGGCAGGCGGTGGATCGTCTGCGGCCCGAACACGAGGTCTACGAACGGCGCCCGTTGCAGGATCGCCTCGCCCTCCTGGCTGGCGACACAACCGCCGACTCCGATCACGAGATCCGGGCGCCGCTGCTTGAGGCGCCGCCAGCGCCCGAGCAGCGAAAACACTTTTTCCTGGGCCTTTTCGCGCACCGAACAGGTGTTGAGCAGCAGCACGTCGGCCTGCTCCGGGTCGGCGGTCGTCTCGAGGCCGGACTCGCTGCGCAGCAGGTCAGCCATGCGCCCCGAGTCGTATTCGTTCATCTGGCAACCGAGAGTCGTGATATGCAGCCGCCCAGCCATGCTCGGATCAACAGGCCCGCCCGGGGAAAGGGCGACTAGGTTACCGGTTTCCGGCTTGGGTATGAAGCGGCCTGTCGCCCGCCCCGGACCCGGAGAGGCAACGTAACCGACTGATTCAGCAGCTCTTATTCAGGTACCGAAGGTACCGGTCGCGACCGGATCCGGGTCCGGCTTGCGCAGATCGCTGAGCAGGAACCGGCCGGTCGCCGTGAACCGCGCACCACCCGGCGGCAGCGTGTCGGTGACTTCGCGGCGCCGCGTCATGTGCACGGAGTACTCGAGCTCGTGCAGCATCGCCGGCCGCGAATAGTAGAAGCCCTGACCGGCGACGCAACCGAGTTCGACCAGCTCACGCTGCTGGTGTTCGAACTCGATGCCCTCGGCAACGACTTCGAGGCCGAGCGTTTCGCCGAGGGCAATGATTGCGCGGGCCAGCGCCGCGCTTTCGGCACGGCCGGAGAGCCGCTCGACGAAGGAGCGGTCGATCTTCAGGATGTCGATCGGGAATCGGTGCAGATACGACAGCGACGAATAACCGGTGCCGAAATCGTCGATGGCGATCCGCACGCCCTGTTTCTTGAGCCTCTGGAGCCGCGCCAGCGTTTCGTCGGTGTTGTGCATCAGCACGCTCTCGGTCAGCTCGAGCACGAGGCATTCCGGATTCAGGCCCGACTCGCGCAGCGCGCGCGCGAGATCGGCGACCAGGTCCGACTGCTCGAGCTGGGCCGGCGAGACGTTGACCGCAAGGCGGATCTGCCGGCCCTGCGGCAGGCGCGCCTGCCAGGCATGGACCTCGCGGCAGGCCTGCATCAGCACCCAGCGGCCGAGGCCGATCATCTGCCCGGAATCCTCGGCGACGCCGAGGAACTCCGCGGGGGCGATCAGTCCGCGCTGCGGATGGCACCAGCGCAGCAGGGCCTCGACGCCGAGCAGGTAGCCGGACTGCAGGTCCACAATCGGCTGGTAATGAAGCTGGAACTGCTGCTGCGCCAGCGCGCGGGCCAGCTCCGTCTCGACCTCGAGCCGCTGGTGCGCGGCGGCCTGCATCTCGTCCTGGAAGACCACGTAGCGGCCCTTGCCCTGAGACTTGGCCGCATACATCGCGACGTCGGCATTGCGCATCAGCTCCTCGACGCTCGCGCCGGGCCGGGCGAAGGCCACGCCGACGCTGGCAGCGACCCGCAGATCGCTGTCGAGGAAGCTGAATGGCTCCTCGAGCGCAGCCACGATGCGGCCGGCAATCTCCAGCACCGGCTGCTGCTCGGTGACGTTCTCGATCAACACAGCGAACTCGTCGCCGCCCAGCCGCGCCACGGTGTCCGCGCTGCGCGTGCTCTGCACCAGCCGCTGCGCGGTGGTGCGCAGCACCCGGTCACCCTGGCCGTGCCCGAGGCTGTCGTTGATCTTCTTGAAGTTATCGAGGTCGACGAACAGCACGGCGACGCTGTTCCGACCGCGCCGGCCGACCGCGAGGGCATGCTCGGCCCGGTCGCGGAACAGTGCCCGGTTCGGCAGCATCGTCAGCGGGTCGTGCAGCGCCATCTGCCGCAGCTTGTCCTCGAGCCGGCGGCGCTCGGTCACATCGCGCAGGTTCAGCAGCAGGCCCGCGACCTCGGGCTCAGTTTCAAGGTTGGAGCCGAGAATCTCGACGACGCGGCTCTGGTCGCGCGCCCCCGGCAGCCGGATTTCCGCGGTCGCCGTACTGCCGGCCGCGGCCAGCTCCGCCGTCAGGAAGCGATGCAGGCGCTCGCGATCCTCGGTGACGATGAATTCGCCGAGGCTGTGTTCGCACAGCGAACCGGCCGGCCGCGCGAAGAGCCGCTCGGCCGAGGCCGTCGCGTACCGGATCTGGCCGTCGGCTGCGACGATGGCCACGCCGTCCGCAGAATTACGGATCAGCGCGGCGAAACGGGCCTCGGCTGCATTGGTCGCGCGCGCGGCTTCATCGCGTGCCGCCGCACCGGCGGCCAGGCGCTGCCGCACGAACAACAGCAGCACCGCCGTGCAGAACACCGCGGACATCAACCCGGCGGGTTCGTCCAGGCGGCCGGACTGCAGCAGCAACACGGTGATGCCGGTCAGTCCGAGTCCGGCAAAGGGTACTGACCAGGCGAGCAGGCCGTCGGCGGGCGACGCGGCGGGCTGTGCATCGACATCCATCTGCCGGATGAACTCCGCGTGCAGCGCCAGCGCCAGGCCGGCGGCACCGATCATGCCGAGCAGGCCGGCGACACTGCCCGGGAGCGGGACGATCTCCGGCGTGCCTGCGGCCACGAGCCCGGATCCGGCCAGAGCCACCAGCGCGAGAGCGATCCACTGAATCCCGGCAAACTGGTGCGAGTCACGGGCCCGATGCGCGAGCACGACCAGCGCGAGCAGTAACAGCCCGCCGTTCAGCAGCGCGAACAGCTCGGGCGGCAGTGCGTCGGCCCGCAGGGGTACCGGAGGCCGCATCATGGCGGGCAGAACGAACAGCCCGAGGAGCGCGCCGAAGCACAGCACCGTAATCGCCGCGTCGAGCGCGAAGCCACGATCCGCGCCGTCGGCCAGTGCGGCCCGCAACAGCATCCCCAGAGCGATGGCGGCCAGCAGGCAGCCTGCGGCCTGGATCAGCAGCGAGGCGGGCGCTGCCCAGGACCAGGCCGCGGGCATGGTCGCACGGAGCAGCCCGGCCAGCACCATCGCGGTCATGGCGTAACCAAGCCAGCGCCAGGCGACCCGGCGCGACCTGGAGGGATCCGGCAGACTGGCCAGCCGTCGAATCAGCGGCAGGAGGCTGGCGAGCGCGATCGGCGGCAGCCAGCCAGCCCAGGCCGGTGCGTCCGGAGCCGCCGCGAACGGCAGCGTCCAGAACACCGCCAGAACCGCCAGTACGATCGGCACCGGCACGAGCCAGGTCGCTGGCTCGCCGAACCAGGACGCCAGGCGCCCGTGCCAGACCGGAACCGTAGCTTGTTCTGGTTCGCCATCCATCCGGTGCACTCCAACGGACCGCCGCCCGCGATCCGCTGGCGGTCGTCGGGCATGGTGACTTAATCTGGCGGCTCCGGAAGCCGAGCCGGTCACACTTCGGCTACCGGGAACGGGCCGCATGGTCCCAGCGGGAATCGCCGGAGCAAAGTCGTGCCAGGCCGTTTCGAAGAACGGGTGCGGCGCCTGCTGGCGCAGGCGGACGTGCGCCTGAACGGCGACCGGGCCTGGGATCTGCGCGTCCACGACGGCCGGCTGTACGCGCGCATCCTCGGCCACGGGTCCCTCGGTCTGGGCGAGGCCTACATGGACGGCTGGTGGGATGCCACAGCTCTCGATGGGCTGCTGTTCCGCCTGCTCGAAGCCGGACTCGACCGGCGGATCCGGACCTTCGACGATACCCGCACCGCGCTGGTCGCGCGTCTGATCAATCTGCCGCGCCGCCGGCCGTTCGAAGTAGGTCGCCGCCACTACGATCTCGGTAACGACCTGTACCGCGCGATGCTCGGCCGCCGGCTCGTCTACAGCTGCGGCTACTGGCGCAACGCGACCGACCTCGACACGGCGCAGGAACACAAGCTCGACCTGGTCTGCCGCAAGCTGCTGCTGCGGCCAGGGTTGCGTGTGCTCGACATCGGCTGCGGCTGGGGCGAGGCGCTGCGCTTCGCCGCGGAGCGTCATGGCGTGTCCGGCGCCGGAATCACGGTTTCCGCCGAGCAAGCCCGCGTCGCGCAGGAGCTGTGCCACGGCTGGCCGGTCGAGATCCGCCTCGAGGACTATCGCGATCTGCACGGCTGCTACGACCGTATCTTCTCGATCGGCATGTTCGAGCACGTCGGGGTGCGCAACTACCGCCGCTTCTTCGCCATCGTGCGCCGGCACCTGGCCGACGGCGGCCTGTTCCTGCTGCACACGATCGCCGGCAACGACTCAGTGCGCGCCGGCGATCCGTGGGTCAGCCGTTACATCTTTCCGAACTCGATGCTGCCGTCGGCGGCCCAGATCACCCGCGCGCTCGAGGGCCTGTTCGTGATCGAGGACTGGCACAATTTCGGCGCCGACTACGACCGCACGCTGCAGGCCTGGCGGGACAACGTCGAGCGCGCCTGGCCGACTCTCGGCGCCCGCTACGGCGAGCGTTTCCAGCGGATGTGGCGCTACTGGCTGAGCGCGGCAATGGCCTCGTTCCGCGCGCGGCGCGCGCAGCTCTGGCAGCTCGTGCTGTCGCCCGGCGGCCAGCCCGGCGGTTACGTCGCGCCCCGCTGAACGCACCCGGTCGGCCGGGAATCAGAACGGAATGTCGTCGTCGAGCGCCTCGTCGGCGACTGCCGTCTCCGGACGGGCGCTGCGCTCCTCGCCGCGGTTGCTGCGCTCGGCTGCACCGCCGGGAGCACTGCCGCCGCGCCCGCCGAGCATCTGCATGTCGTTGGCGACGATCTCGGTCGTGTAGCGATCCTGGCCTTCGCGATCCTGCCACTTACGGGTGCGCAGCCGGCCCTCGACGTAGACGTGCGAGCCCTTGCGCAGGTACTCGGCGGCGATCTCGGCGAGACGCTCGAACATCACCACGTTGTGCCACTCGGTGGCTTCCTTGTTTTCGCCGGTCTGCCGGTCGCGCCACTGTTCGGTGGTGGCCAGGCGCAGGTTCACGACCGTCTTGCCGCTCGGCATCGCGCGGCTCTGCGGATCCTGTCCCAGATGACCGATCAGGATGACCTTGTTGATACCGCGTGCCATGCGCGTCTCCTCTGTCGGTTGCTGCCGTGCATTCTAGTCGCCGCGGCGTCCGGCCGCGCAGCGATTATGTGCGGTCTTCGCCTCGATTCGCGCCGGCCACCAGCAGCCACGCGCCGGTCGCCATGGCCGCGACGCTGAACACGCCGGTCAGCGATGCGGCGCTGCCGAGCAGCAGCCCGCCGGCGAGCCCTCCGGCAAACGCGCCGAGGAACTGGCAGGTCGCAAACACCCCAAGCGCCGTGCCACGCAGGCCGGCGCCGGCGAGGTCGGCGAGGCTCGCCGGCAGACGCGCCTCGAGGAAGTTGAACACGCCGAAAAACAGCACGAGCGCGGCCAGCAGGCCGGTCCGGTCGGCATGCAGCCAGGCCAGCGCCGCCTGGGCCAGCACCAGCAGAACTCCGGCCGTGACCAGAGTCGCAGCCGGTCGGGCGGTCCGTTCGGACCACAGGATCAGCGGCACGGTCAGCGACAGGGAGGCGGCAAACACCGCCAGGTACACGCGCCAGTGCTCCGCGGCCGCGATGCCATGCAGGTCGCGCAGCGCGTAGGGCACGGCGACGAATACGGCGGTCAGCGACAGGTGCAGCGCGAACACGCCCGCATACAGCGGCAGCAGTCGCGCGTGGAAGGCACCGCGCCAGTCCGGACCCGATGCCGGCGGGGCCTCGGCCCGCGGTGACGCCGGCAGTCCCAGCCAGAGCAATCCGAGACCGGCGAGGCCGAGCCCGCCCATCAGCGCGAAAATGCCCGCGACACCGATCGCGCCGGCCAGCGCCGGCCCCGCCACCAGCGACAGCACGAAGGTCAGGCCGATGCTGATGCCGATCAGGGCCAGCGCGCGGGTGCGGGCGTCGGCTCGGGTCAGATCCGCCAGCAGCGCGAGCACCGGACCGGAGACGGCGCCGAGCCCCTGCACGATGCGCGCCGCGATCAGCGTCCAGGCCGAGCCCGCGAGGCAGCCAAGCGCCGATCCGGCCACGTGCAGCAGCAATCCGGCGGTGATGACCGGTCGCCGGCCGAAGCGGTCGGACCAGGTCCCGAACGGAATCTGCATCACCGCCTGGGCGAGCCCGTAGGCACCGACGGCCAGCCCGGCCAGCAGCGGCGTACCACCGGGCAGCGCGCCCGCATGCAGGGCCAGCACCGGCAGCAGCAGGAACAGCCCGAGCATCCGCGTCGCGTAGATCGCCGACAGCACGGCGACGGCGCGGCGTTCGGCGGGCACGAGCGCCGCGCGAGCCTCGGCAGGCACTGGAAATTCCTTTGCGGTGAGCGGAACCGGGCCGCTATTCTAGCAGGCTCGCCGTCACCGTCCGGGCGACTCCCGGAACACCATGGCCAGTACGATCCGGATCCGCGGTGCCCGCACGCACAACCTGCGCTCGATCGATCTCGATCTGCCGCGCGACCGGCTGATCGTATTCACCGGGCTGTCCGGTTCCGGCAAGTCGTCACTGGCGTTCGACACCATCTACGCCGAGGGCCAGCGGCGCTACGTCGAATCACTGTCGGCCTACGCGCGGCAGTTCCTGTCGATGATGGAGAAGCCCGACGTCGACACCATCGAGGGCCTGTCACCGGCGATCTCGATCGAACAGAAGTCGGCCTCGCACAACCCGCGCTCGACGGTCGGCACGGTCACCGAGATCTACGACTACCTGCGGCTGCTGTATGCCCGCGTCGGCACACCGCGCTGCCCCGATCATGGCCTCGAGCTCGCCGCCCAGACGATCAGCCAGATGGTCGACCAGGTGCTGGCTCTGCCCGAGGGCACGGCGCTCGCGCTGCTGGCGCCGCTGATCGTCGGGCGCAAGGGGGAACACGCGCAGGTATTCGAAGAATTGCGCGGCAAAGGCTTCGTGCGCGTGCGCGTGGACGGCCGCCTGTACGAGATGGATGCGCTGCCCCGACTGGTGGTACGGCGCAAGCACACCATTGAGGCGGTCGTCGACCGCTTCCGTGTGCGGTCCGACCAGCAGCAGCGCCTCGCCGAATCCTTCGAGACCGCTCTGCGACTCGGCGAGGGCGTCGCACGGATTGCGTTCCTCGAGCCGCCGGAGCGCGAGGAACTGGTGTTCTCGGATCGCTTCGCCTGTACAGCCTGCGGCTACGGGCTGTCCGAACTCGAGCCGCGGCTGTTCTCGTTCAACAACCCGGCCGGGGCCTGTCCCGGCTGCGACGGGCTGGGCGTACGCCAGTTCTTCGACCCGGCGCGTGTAGTCGCGGATCCCGGACTGTCACTGGCCGGCGGCGCGGTGCGCGGCTGGGACCGGCGCAACGCCTGGTACTACCAGATGATCCTCGCGCTGGCCGATCACTATCGCTTCGACCCCGAGGCGCCCTATGCCGAACTGCCGGAGCGGGTCCGCGAGATCCTGATGCAGGGCAGCGCCGGCGAGGAACTCGAGTTCCGTTATTTCGATTCGCGCGGCCGCACGGTCCGGCGCCGGCATGCGTTCGAGGGCATCCTGCCGAACCTCGACCGGCGCTACCGCGAAACCGAATCGGCCGCGGTGCGCGAGGAACTCGCGCGTTATCTCGGCACGCGCCTGTGCCCGGATTGCGGCGGCGCCCGGCTCAACCGCCAGGCGCGGCACGTCTACGTCGCCGGTACGGCGCTGCCCGCGCTGACGGCGCTGCCGGTCGGCCGCGCCCAGGCCTTCTTCGCCGGACTCGAGCTGCCGGGCTGGCGCGCCGGCATCGCCGCGAAAATCGTCAAGGAGATCGGCGAGCGGCTGCGCTTCCTGATCGACGTCGGGCTGGATTATCTGACCCTCGACCGCAGTGCCGAAACGCTGTCCGGCGGTGAAGCGCAGCGGATCCGGCTGGCGAGTCAGATCGGTTCCGGTCTGGTCGGCGTCACCTACATCCTCGATGAGCCGTCGATCGGCCTGCACCAGCGCGACAACCAGCGCCTGCTCGATACGCTGCTCCGGCTGCGCGACCTCGGCAACACCGTGATCGTCGTCGAACACGACGAGGACGCGATCCGCCAGGCCGACCACGTGGTCGACCTCGGGCCGGGCGCCGGCGTGCACGGCGGGCAGGTGGTCGCGCAGGGCGCGCCTGCCGCCATCGAGGCCCACCCGGACTCGCTGACCGGCCAGTACCTGTCGGGCCGGCGGCGGATCGAGATCCCGCGCGAGCGCCGGCGCCGCGATCCGGCGCGCTGCCTGCGCGTGGTCGGCGCGACCGGCAATAACCTGCAGTCGATCGACGTGGCCTTCCCGCTCGGCCTGCTGACCTGCGTGACCGGAGTCTCCGGCTCGGGCAAGTCCACGCTGGTCAACGACACGCTGTACCGGCACGTCGCCGCCGCGCTCGGGCTCAGCACCGAACAGCCGGGGCCCTGCCTGCGCCTCGACGGGGTCGCCGATATCGACCGGATCATCGACATCGACCAGAGCCCGATCGGGCGCACGCCGCGCTCGAATCCGGCGACCTATACCGGGCTGTTCACGCCGATCCGGGAACTGTTCGCCGGCACGCCCGAGGCCCGCGCGCGCGGCTACGGGCCCGGCCGCTTCAGCTTCAACGTCAAGGGTGGCCGCTGCGAAGCCTGTCAGGGCGGCGGCGTGATCGAGGTCGCGATGCATTTCCTGCCGGACGTCTACGTGCCCTGCGACGTCTGCCGCGGCCGCCGCTACAACCGCGAGACGCTCGAAGTGCACTACAAGGGGCGCAGCATCTGTGACGTACTGGAGCTGACCATCGAGGACGCGCTGCCGTTCTTCGCCGCGGTGCCGGCCATCGCCGCGCGGCTGCAGACGCTGCTGGACGTCGGGCTCGGCTACGTCCGCCTCGGTCAGAACGCGACGACGCTGTCCGGCGGCGAGGCCCAGCGCGTCAAGTTGAGCCGCGAGCTGGCCAAGCGCGCCACCGGCCGCACGCTCTACCTGCTCGACGAGCCGACCACGGGGCTGCACTTCGAGGACATCGCCCACCTGCTTGCCGTGCTGCGGCGCCTGCGCGACGATGGCAACACGGTGATCGTCATCGAACACAATCTGGACGTGATCAAGACCGCTGACTGGGTCGTCGACCTCGGCCCCGAGGGCGGTGACGGCGGCGGCCGCCTCGTCGCCGAGGGCACGCCGGAACAGCTCGCCCACCACGACCACTCATTCACGGGCCGTTATCTGCGGCGCGTGCTCGGACCACGGAGGAACTGACTATGCACGACCGCAGATCCGCGCTGGCGGCCATCGCCACCCTGGTGCTCGCACTGACCGGCTGCGCCGGCGCCAGCGCCATCGAAGTCGACGAGGCCTGGGCCCGGCCGACGCCGCCGGGCACGACCGTCGGCGCGGTCTATTTCGAGATCCGCAATTCCGGCAGCGGCGCCGATCGGCTGCTGCGGCTCAGCAGCACGATCGCCGAGCGCACCGAGCTGCACGGCACGATGATGCACAACGGCATGGCGCACATGCACGCGGTCAAGGAGCTGGCGATTCCCGCGGACGGCAGCATCCGCTGCGAGCCGGGCGGCCTGCACGTGATGCTGGTCGGGCTGCAGCAGCCGCTGGTGGCCGGTCAGCAGTTCGAACTCGAACTGGAATTCGAGAAAGCCGGCCGGCGCAGCGTTTCGGTCGAGGTGCGGCAGCCCGACTGATACCAGCGGCCCGGTACTTCCGGGAACCATCACCCGCTACAGCACGCGGGCCGGGGCTGGGACAATCGCCTGCTACAGCCAGGCGGGCTGTGGGCCGGGACGCTCGCTCGCTCGCGCGAGCCAGAACTTACGCGCTCGCTCGCGACGTCCCGGCCCACAGCCCGCCGCATTGCCGCGGGCGAGACCGCAGCAGCACGCGACGCAGGCGAGGCGGACGGGGCCCGCGAGCGGACTCGTAAAGATCGGCCGAGTTCGCGAGCGGGACTCCGGCCGCCGCGCCTGCGCCGTGGGCAAGGCCTTCTGCCGCCGAACCAGCGCCGCGGAGGATGCCTGAGCCCGCGCCGTCAGGCCGCTTGCTGCCGCAGGCTCGCGTCGATCCGTGCCAGCAGCGCACCCTTCTCGTCGGGGAAGCGATAACCCTCGTAGTCCTGGCGCAGCAGCAGACCGCCTTCCGGTCCCGGCCAATCGTTCGCACAGTGGTCGAAGCAGACGCGGCCGGTCACCTCGAGGGCGGCGACCATTTCCCGGATCTCGACGAGCTGCTCGCGGGGGCCGAGCGGCGTGAACTCGCCGCGCTGCGCGGCGGCCTGCAGCTCGGTGCCGGGCAGCTCCATGTACGGGCGGGTACGGATGTAGTCGGGATCGATCGCGTTCAGCACGCGGGCGGTGTTGCCAACGTGCTGCGCCGACAGCTCGCGACCGCCGAGGCCGGGCATCCAGTACTCCGAGAGTTGAAACCCGGCCGTCCTGGCCTGCTGCCCGGCGCGGATGTGCCCGGCACCGGTGACGCCCTTATCGACGCGGGTGAGAACCTCGTCGTCGCCGGACTCGAGGCCAACGTGCAGGCGATCGAGGCCGGCGGCCCGCACGCGCGCCAGGTCCGCCGGCTTCTTCTGGCACAGTGTCTTCGCCCGCGCGTACGAGGTCACGCGCTGCAGCGACGGGAACGTCGCGCGCAGGTGCGTCAGGATGGCGGCGAGTCCGGCGGCCGGCATGATCAGCGTGTTGGCGTCCTGCAGGAATGCGGTGCGCGCGCCGGCCAGCAGCCACTGATACACGAGCAGGAACTCATGGCTGGCGCGCAGTTCGGGTTCGTGCTCGAGGAATTCGAGCGCCGCCTCCCGGTCGATCCGCCCGCCGTGCCCGTGGTGCTGCGCACAGGCCTGCAGGTCGCGGCACAGCGCCGCGATGCGATCGATCTCCGCAATGACCTCCGCCGGCTCGCGCAATTCGAAGCGTGCACCGCGATACAGACGGCAGAAGCCGCAGCGGTTCCAGTGGCAGTTACGGGTCACCTGTAGCAGCAGCGAGGCGCTGCCACCCTCACTCGGCGGTCGGATCGGACCGATCGAGAACGCGTACTTCGCCGGCAGCGCCATACTCAGCGCGCCATCAGGTCTGCGGCGCCGGCGGGGGCAACTGGATCGCCTTGTATTCGAGGTACTCCTCGAGACCGTAGCGGCCAAGCTCGCGGCCATTGCCGGACTGGCGGCAACCGCCGAATGGCGCCTGCAGGTTGAACGGCGCGCCGTTGATGTCGACCTGCCCGGTGCGCAGGCGCCGCGCGACACGGATCGCACGCTCGAGGTCGGCCGACCAGACACCGCCGGCGAGTCCGTAGCTCGTGTCGTTGGCGATGGTCACCGCCTCGTCCTCGTCGCGATAGGTGATGATCGACAGCACCGGACCGAAGATCTCCTCCTGCTCCAGTGTCGAGCCGGGCCGCACCCGACCGAACACGGTCGGGCGCACGAACCAGCCGGCGGTCAGGCCGGCTGGCGGCTCCGGCCCGCCGGCGAGCAGCTCCGCGCCTTCCTCGATCCCTTTGCGCATGTAGCCGAGCACGCGCTCGCGCTGCCGCGCCGATACCAGCGGACCGAGCGTCGTGCCCTCGGCGAGCGGATCGCCCGGGCGGTAGCCATTCGCGATGGTCGCGGCGAGTTGCGCCGCCTCGGCGTACCGGGCCTCGGGCACCAGCAGGCGCGTGTGTGCGCTGCAGGTCTGGCCGCAGTTCACACAGCAGGTCGCCAGCGTGCCCCTGACCGCGGCCGCCAGATCCGCATCGTCGAGCACGATCGCCGCGGACTTGCCGCCCAGCTCGAGGGCCACGCGCTTGATCGTCGCGGCAGCGAGCTCGGACACGCGCCGGCCGGCCGCGGTCGAGCCCGTGAACGAAACCATGTCGACCTCGCGATGTGACGCGAGCGCCTCGCCGACCACCGGGCCGTAGCCGGTGACCAGATTGAACACGCCCGGCGGCAGGCCGGCGGCGGCGGCAACTTCGGCAAGGATGAAGGCGTTCAACGGCGCCAGCTCGGACGGCTTCAGCACGACCGTGCAGGCTGCGGCCAGCGCCGGCGCCACCTTCAGCGAAATCTGGTGCAGCGGATAGTTCCACGGCGTGATCGCAGCGACGACCCCGACCGGTTCGCGCACGACCAGCGAGTGACCGGCACGTTCTTCGAACGGGAATGCGCCGAGCAGTTCCGCGTAGTAGCCGAACACCGCGATCGGCGAGCCAGCCTGGATGCGCCGGGCCAGCTTGAGCGGCATGCCCATCTCCCGCGAGATCGTCTCGCCGATCTCGTCGGCGCGCGCCTTCAGGCCCGCGTGAATTCGCCGCAGCGCAGCGGCCCGCTCGGCGACCGGTGTCGCGGCCCAGTCCGCGAAGGCGCGGCGCGCGGCACCGACCGCCGCCTCGACATCGGCGGTCGTGCCCTCCGGAATGCGCGCCAGCGGCGCACCGTCGGCCGGGCCGATCACCTCGATCCGGTTACGACCGGCGGGCTCGACCCAGCAGCCATCGATGAACAGCCGGTCACGCTCGATCACGTCGCTTCTCCACGCCCGCATGGCGGCGGCCGGACGGCCAGAATACACGAGCGGCGGGCCTGGGCAGATGGCCCGGCTGCAGGGCTCCGGCCGCTCAGCCCGGACGGGAGCGCGCTCCGCCGCCGCTGGCAAAACGGTGCGCGACTTCGCCATACGACTGCTGCTCGCTGAAGTCGCCGCCGGTGAATTCCGCCAATACCTTGCGCCAGAAGTCGATGGCAATCAGGTTGCCGGCCTGTTCCGCGATCACCCAGTCGCCGGCAAACCGGGCGAACAGAAGCTGCGCCGCGCTGCTGCCGACCCCGAGCCGCCGGTACGGACCGCGGACGAAGAACTCGCTGAGGCGGAACTGCACCCGCACGCGGCCCTCCGGCAGCCGCTCGCGCTGCACCAGCGCGAAGCCGGCCGGCTCTTCGTTGCGCAGAATCATGAACGGCATCGAGCGCTGATCGCGGAACCAGCCCTGCAGCAGTTCATCGATGCCCTGCCCGGTGACGGCGGCCGCCGGGAAGACCCCGGTGTGCCCCGCTGCGAGATCACCGAGATACTCGTCGTAGATCTGCTCGATCCAGCGGCGGTCCCGTTCGGAGGCCCTGGCATCGCGGATCGTCGTCGCCACTTTGCCCCTCCAAAATCCAACGGCCGGGAGACCGACGCGGCGGTGCCGCGCCTGCCACCCGGCCGCCCGGTTGCGCGCCGCCGCATTGCGTCGGCTGCGACCGGCGTTCGCTTACTGCGCCGGCGGAGCCTCGGCCGGTGCGGGCGCCGCTTCTGCTGCCGCGCCCTCGACCGCTGCGCCAGCGGCGTCAGCAGCCGCTTCCACCGCTTCGCCAGCGGCTTCCATCGTTTCGCCCGCCGCTTCGCCCGCAGCCCCGGCAGCGTCCGCGGCTTCCGACGCCGCCTCCGTCGCCTGTTCGACCGCCTGCTCGACGGCCGGTGCGGCCTCTTCCTTCTTGCCGCCGCAAGCACCGAGAACCAACGCCAGCGCCGCAGCGCCCCAGATCATGCCTTTCATTGTGTAATACCCCGGACTGAGATCAGTGGAATAAGGGTCGCCAGAATTCTAGCGCGGATGATGGTGCCGGTGTTACGGTTTCGGTAACCGCAAGACCCGGCGGTCACCGCGGATTCCGACCTCGCGCCAACCGAAACCGTAACACCGGCACCATCCAGAGAGGCCTGCACCATGGAAGGGCTGTACCACGATCACCTGCAGCGACTGTGCGCCCGCGCCGATGCCGTACTCGCGGCCGCCGGCTACGACGGACTGGTCATCGCCTCCGGATCGCTGCAATCGCCGTACCTGGACGACAACGCCTGGCCGTTCCGGCCGAACCCGCGTTTCCAGGTCTGGGTGCCCGCTCCGGCTCCGGACTGCTTCGTCGTCTATCGGCCCGGGCAGCGCCCCGGCCTGGTGTTTCACCAGCCCGAGGATTACTGGTACCAGCCGCCGCCGCTGCCGCAGGGTGAGTACGCCGCCGCGTTCGAACCGTGCATCGTGCGCAACCCGGTCGAGCTGCAGCACCGGCCGGAACTGCGGCGGGGTCGCTGGGCCGTACTCGGCGAACCCTGCGCCGCAACCGCCGGCCTCGGCGATCATGACCCGGCCCCGGTCTGCCTGCCGCTGGACTACGCGCGCGCGGTGAAGTCCGGGTACGAACTCGCGTGCATGGCGCAGGCCTCGCTGGCTGGCGCCCGCGCGCACCGCGCGGCCGCTGCGGCGTTCCTGGACGGCGCCGGGGAATACGCGGTGCATCAGGCCTACTGCGCCGCGATCCGGGTCCGCGAAGCGGAGCTGCCGTACAACAACATCGTCGCGTTCGGCGCGCATGCCGCGGTCCTGCACTACCAGCAGCTCGAGCGCCAGCGCCCGCCGGACGTGCGCTCGTTCCTGCTCGACGCCGGTGCCCGGTACGCGGGCTACTGCTGCGATATCACCCGCACCCATGCCGCACACGAGGATCGCTTCGCCGCGCTGGTCCGGGCACTGGATGCGGCGCAGCAGCGGCTCGCCGGCCAGGTGCGGCCGGGCACGGACTACCGCGACATCCACCTGGCCGCGCACCGCGAGATCGCCGGTGTGCTGATCGAGGCCGGCCTGGTGCACGGCTCAACGGACGAGGCGGTGGCGACCGGCCTGACCGGCGTGTTCTTCCCGCACGGTATCGGGCACCTGCTCGGCGTGCAGGTCCACGACACCGGTGGCCTGATGGCCGGACCGGACGGCGGCGTCCGCCCGCGCCCGGACGGTCATCCGACCCTGCGGCTGACCCGCATGCTCGAGGCCGGCATGGCGGTCACGATCGAACCCGGCGTCTATTTCATCGAATCGCTGCTCGCCGCGGCCGCCGCCGACCAGCGGCGGCAACGAATTAACTGGCCGCTGGTCGCCGAGCTGCGCTCCTGCGGCGGCATCCGCATCGAAGACAACGTCGTGCCGCAGGACGGCGCACCGCGCAACCTGACCCGTGCGGCGTTCGCGGCCGCGGCTTGAGCGACAGCGACCGCCGGCCGGCGGCGGTCAGCGCTGTCGCAGCAGGTCGCGGATCTCGGTCAGCAGCACTTCCTCACGCGGCGGCGGCGGTGCGGCTGCCTGCGGCGGCTTCTTCAGGCGGTTGATGCCCTTCAGCGCGACGAAGATCGCGAAGGCGATGATCAGGAAATCGACCAGCGCCTGCACGAACAGCCCGTAGCGGATCGACACCGGCTCGCTGGTCGCGGCATTATAGGGCTGCGCGCCTGCCTCACGTTCCGCGATCACTTCATCGAAAGTGATGGGACCCGGCTGCGCCTGGCGACCGTCCAACGCCTCGGTGCCGAGCGCCACGCTGAGGTCGGTGAAGTTGACGCCGCCGATCACCCAGCCGAGCGCCGGCATCACGATGGCATCGACCAGCGACGACACGATCTTGCCGAAGGCGGCGCCGATGATGATGCCGACCGCCATGTCGACGACATTGCCCTTCATCGCGAATTCTTTGAACTCACTCGCCAGGCTCATGAGACCCCCTTGTTGACGTGCACAGAGACGGCCGGACCGCCGTACTGGCGATCAGGCTAGCACGCCGCCGGGCCCGGGGCAGCCCGGGCGGATCCGGGCTGGGGGACTCAGGCTGCTGCCGCCTTGCGCCGGCGCGGCGCCGGCGGCGCGGCCGCCTTCCTCTTCGCGGTCCCGCCGGCAGCGGGTTCACCGCCGCTCGCCGGCGCCGGGGTCACAGCACTGTCCACGAGCTGCATCAATGCCATCGGCGCCGCGTCACCGGGGCGCGGCTCGAGACGCAGGATTCGCGTGTAGCCACCCGGCCGTGGCCGGAAGCGCGGGCCGAGGTCGGTGAACAGCTTCTCGACCAGTCCGCGGTCACGCAGCTCGGCGAACGCACGCCGGCGCCCGGCCAGCGAGTCGTTGCGGGCCAGCGTGATCAGCGGCTCGACCACGCGCCGCAGTTCCCTGGCCTTCGGCAGCGTCGTGCGGATCTGTTCCTCGCGCAGCAGCGCGGCGGCCAGGTTGCGCATCAGGGCCCGGCGGTGCGCGCTGTTGCGCGCAAGCTGGCGGCCCGAGAGCTGGTGTCGCATGGTTCGTTCTCCGCGTCGAGGTCAGATCGAGCGCAGCTCGTCGTCGCGGCGCAGGCTGGCCGGCGGCCAGCCCTCGATGCGCATGCCGAGCATCAGGCCGTGCGTCTCGAGCACCTCCTTGATCTCAGTCAGCGATTTCTTGCCGAGATTGGGCGTGCGCAGCAGCTCGACCTCGGTGCGCTGCACCAGATCGCCGATGTAGTGGATGTTCTCCGCCTTCAGGCAGTTGGCGCTGCGCACGGTCAGCTCCAGCTCGTCGACCGGGCGCAACAGGATCGGGTCGGGCAGCGGGCCCGCCTCGCGGCTCGGCGTCTCGCCCTGGCCCTCGAGGTCCACGAACACGGTCAGCTGCTCCTTGAGGATGCCGCCAGCGCGCCGGATCGCCTCGTCCGGGTGGATCGTGCCGTTGGTCTCGATCTCGAGGATCAGCTTGTCGAGGTCGGTGCGCTGTTCGACGCGGGCCGCCTCGACCGAGTAGGTCACGCGCCGCACCGGCGAGAACGACGCATCCAGCTGCAGCCGCCCGATCGGCCGGCCCTGCTCCTCCGGGTCGCGGCGCTGCATCGCCGGCCGGTAGCCCCGGCCGCGCTCGATCCGGATGGTCATGCCGAGCTCGACCGGCTTGTTCAGAGTGGCGATCACCAGCTCCGGGTTGACGATCGTCACGTCGTGGTCGACCTGGATATCGCCGGCGGTCACCGGGCCGGGCCCTTTTTTCTGCAGGCGCAGTTCGGCGGACTCGCGCGCGTACATCTGGATCGCGACCAGCTTGAGGTTCAGCAGGATGTCGACGACATCCTCCTGCACGCCCTCGATGCTGGTGTACTCGTGCAGTACGCCGTCGATCTCGACCTCGGTCACCGCGCAACCGGGCATCGACGACAGCAGCACGCGCCGCAGCGCGTTGCCGAGCGTGTGGCCGAAGCCGCGCTCGAACGGCTCGATCACGATGCGCGCCTGGCGGGCGCCGGTCTCGCTGACGCGGACCGAGCGGGGCTTGAGGAACTCCGTGGCGGTACCTTGCATTGCCGTCACCTGTTACTTGGAATAGAGCTCGACGACGAGATTCTCGTTGATCTCGGGCAGGATCTGATCGCGGTCGGGGAGCTGTTTCAGCCGTCCGCTGAACTTCGCCTCGTCGACCTCGACCCAGTCCGGGAAACCAACCTGGGCGGCGATCGCCAGCGCCGCGGTGATCCGCGCCTGGGCGCGCGCCTTGTCGCGCACCGCGATGACGTCACCGGCCTGGCACTGGTACGAAGGGATGTTGACCGTCGCGCCGTTGACGCTGATCGCCTTGTGCGCGACCAACTGCCGCGCCTCGGCGCGGGTCGCCGCGAAGCCCATCCGGTAGACGACGTTGTCGAGACGCGACTCGAGGAAACGCAGCAGATTCTCGCCAGTCGCGCCGGGCCGGCCGGCGGCCTTGGCGTAGTAGTTGCGAAACTGGCGCTCGAGCACTCCGTACATGCGCCGCAGCTTCTGCTTCTCGCGGAGCTGCACGCCGTAACCGGACAGGCGCGTGCGGCGCTCGCCCTTGATGCCGCCGGGCGGCACCTCGAGCTTGCACTTGCTCTCCAGCGGCTTCAGCCCGCTCTTCAGCAGCAGGTCGGTGCCCTCGCGGCGCGACAGTTTGCACTTGGGACCCAGGTATCTGGCCATGGCGTTGCGACCTCAGACCCGCCGCTTCTTCGGCGGGCGGCAACCGTTGTGCGGAATCGGCGTCACGTCGGCGATGCTGGTCACCTTCAGACCGCAGGCGTTCAGCGCGCGCACGGCCGACTCGCGCCCCGGACCCGGGCCCTTGACCCGGACTTCGACGGTGCGCAGCCCGTATTCCTGGGCCGCGGTGCCGACCTTCTCGGCGGCGACCTGCGCGGCGAACGGCGTGCTCTTGCGCGAGCCGCGGAAGCCGGAGCCGCCGGAGGTGGCCCAGGCCAGCGTGTTGCCCTGGCGGTCGGTGATCGTGACGATCGTGTTGTTGAAAGACGCGTGAATGTGCGCGATCCCGTCGGAGACCTGGCGCTTCGCCTTCTTGCGCGTCCGCGTGGCGGTGGACTGTTCAGCCATCGTGTTTCCTGCGTGTCAGTACGGCCAGTGACCTAGTGCTTGGCGGCCTGGACCTTGCCCTTGATCGCCGCACGGCGCGGACCCTTGCGCGTGCGGGCGTTGGTGCGGGTGCGCTGGCCGCGCGCCGGCAGCCCCTTGCGGTGCCGGATGCCGCGGTAGCAGCCGAGATCCATCAGCCGCTTCAGGCACATCGCGTTCTCGCGGCGCAGGTCGCCCTCGACCATGAACCGCGCCACCTGGGCGCGCAGCACGTTGACCTCGGGCTCGGTCAGGTCGCGGACCCGGGTTTCCGGGTTGACGCCGGCCGCGGCGCACACCTGCCGGGCGCGCGAGCGCCCGACCCCGTAGATGTGGGTCAGGCCGATGACGATGTGCTTGTTGACCGGAATGTTGATGCCGGCAATACGCGCCATGACTACCGATCCTCTCGCCGCGGCCGACGAATGTTGCAATGTGACACGCCGTGGTACTCCGTTGCTCCCGCCCGCCCCAGCCTCAGCCCTGGCGCTGCTTGTGGCGCGCATCCGACGAGCAGATCACGCGCACGACCCGGCCCCGGCGCACGATCCGGCAGTTCTTGCAGATCTTCCTGACCGACGGTCGAACCTTCATGCCTTCTGCTCCCGGACGGCGCGCCGTCCTTCAACGCGGTGTCCCGCTGCGGCCGAGGCCGCGCAGGTTAGCTTTCTTCATCAGGCCCTCGTACTGGTGCGACATCAGGTGCGCATTCAACTGGGCGACGAAGTCCATCACGACGACGACGATGATCAGCAGCGAGGTACCGCCGAAATAGAACGGCACGCGCCCGTAGGACATCAGCACTTCGGGCAGCAAACACACCGCGGTCACGTACAGCGCGCCCCAGACGGTCAGCCGGGTCAGCACCTTGTCGATGTACTCGCCGGTCTGCGGGCCGGGACGGATGCCCGGGATGAACGCACCGCCCTTCTTCAGGTTCTCGGCGGTCTCGCGGGCGTTGAACACCAGCGCCGTATAGAAGAAGCAGAAGAATACGATCAGACCGCCGTACAGCAGCAGGTGCAGCGGCTGGCCCCAGCCAAGTGCCGCGGCGACGTCCTGCAGCCAGCCGGCCCCGGCGCCGGTGCCGATGAAGCTGGCCAGCGTGGCCGGGAACAGCAGCAGCGAGGAGGCGAAGATCGGCGGGATGACGCCCGACATGTTCAGCTTGAACGGCAGGTGGCTGGTCTGCCCGGCATACACGCGCCGGCCGACCTGGCGCTTGGCGTAATTCACCGGCAGGCGCCGCTGGCCGCTCTCGACGAATACGCAGAACGCCACCACCGCGGCGATCAGCAGCAGCAGCAGCAGCGCGAAGGCCGGGTTCATCTCGCCGGTACGCACCTGCTCGAGGGTGCCGCCGATCGCGGCCGGCAGGCCGGAGATGATGCCAGCCAGGATCAGCATCGAGATGCCGTTGCCGATGCCGCGCTCGGTGACCTGCTCGCCGAGCCACATCATGAACATCGTCCCGGCGGTCAGCGTCAGCACCGCCGGCAGCAGGAACGACCAGAAGCCCGGGCTGATGACCACGCCCTGGTTCTGGAACGCGACCGCGGCGGCGAAGCTCTGGAAGGTGGCCAGCACGACGGTGAAGTAGCGGGTCCACTGCGTCAGCTTGCGGCGTCCCGATTCGCCTTCCTTCTTGATCGCCTCCATCGAGGGCACGACCACCGCCATCATCTGGATGATGATCGACGCCGAGATGTACGGCATCACGCCCATCGCGAAGATCGACAGCCGCTCGAGCGCGCCGCCCGAGAACATGTTGAACAGCCCGAGGATCGTGCCCTCCTGGCTGTCGAACAGGCGGGCCATCGCCGCCGGGTCGATGCCCGGCACCGGGACGAAAGTGCCGATCCGGTACACGACCAGCGCGCCGAGCAGGAACAGCAGGCGCTGGCGCATCTCGGTGAAGCGCGTGACTTCACCGAGCGCCAGAGTCGCATTGCCTGCCGTCGTTGCCATCGGGTAGCGCCGCGCCGCTTACGCGGACGCGCCCTCCTCGATCCGGCCGCCGGCCTGCTCGATCGCCGCGCGGGCGCCCTTCGTTGCCACCACCGCCGGGCCGCGCAGGGTCACCGCCCGGGCGATGCTGCCAGACAGGATCACCTTGGCGCGCGCGGTGCGCGCCGGCACCACGCTGGCGGCCTTCAGCGCCGCGAGGTCGATGACCTCGGCACTGACCTTCGCCAGATCGGTCAGCGTGACCTCGGCGCGGGTCGGCTGCAGCGCCGAGCGGAAACCCACCTTCGGCAGGCGCCGCTGCAGCGGCACCTGGCCGCCCTCGAAGCCGACCTTGTGGTAACCGCCCTTGCGCGCCTTCTGGCCCTTGCCGCCGCGGCCGCAGGTCTTGCCCTGGCCGGCCGAGGCGCCGCGCCCGACGCGCAGCCGCGCACGGCGGCTGCCGGGACCCGGCTTCAGCGTGTTCAGTCGCATGGCATCCGTCCTCCGTTCCGTCAGACCGGCTCGACCACGAGCAGGTGCTGCGCCCGCCGGATCATGCCGCGCACCGCCGGCGTGTCCTCGACCACGCGGCTGTCGCGGATCCGGCGCAGCCCGAGTCCGTGCACCGAGGCGCGAATGCTGCGCAGTTGCCCCGGCAGCCCGGCGCGCAGCGTCACCCGCAGCCGTGCGCCGCTCACGACGCCGCTCCGGTGATCTCCTCGATCGTCTTGCCGCGCTTGGCCGCGATGGCGGCCGGCGCGACCACCCGCGTCAGCGCGTTGAAAGTCGCGCGCACGACGTTGATCGGGTTGCGCGAGCCGTAACTCTTGGCCAGCACGTTGCGCACGCCGGCGCACTCGAACACGGCACGCATGCCGCCGCCGGCGATCACGCCGGTGCCCTCCGAGGCCGGTTGCATGTACACCCGGGTCGTGCCGTGCCGGCCATGCACGGCGTAGTGCAGCGTATCGCCGCGCAGCGCCACCGGCGCCAGGTTCTTGCGGGCCTGCTGCATCGCCTTGGCGATCGCGGTCGGCACCTCGCGGGCCTTGCCGTAGCCGTAGCCGACCCGGCCGGCGCCGTCGCCGACCACGGTCAGCGCGGTGAAGCCGAACTGCCGGCCGCCCTTGACGACCTTCGCCGTACGGTTGACCGCGACCAGCTTCTCCATCAGCTCGTCGCCGGCTGCCGCCCTTTCCACTCGTGCCATCGCGCTGTCCTCGGTTCAGAACTGGAGGCCGGCCTCGCGGGCCGCCTCGGCGAGCGCCTGCACGCGCCCGTGGTACTTGAAACCGGCCCGGTCGAACGCGACCGCGGTGATCCCGGCCGCCCGGGCCCGCTCGGCGATCACCCGGCCGACCGCGGCCGCGGCGGCGACATTGCCGGTACTCTTCAGCCCGGCCGTCACCGCGTCCTGCACGGTCGAGGCGGTCGCCAGCACGCGCGCGCCGTCGGCCGTCGTGACCTGTGCGTAGATGTGCCGCGGCGTCCGGTGCACGGTCAGCCGCGCCGTGCCCTGCTCGCGGATCCTGGCGCGGGCGCGCGTCGCGCGCCGCTGGCGCCGGTCGGTCTTGGTGAGCTGTGCCATGGCCTACTTCTTCTTGCCTTCCTTCATGACGATCCTCTCGCCGGCATAACGCACGCCCTTGCCCTTGTACGGCTCCGGCGGGCGGAAGCCGCGGATCTCGGCCGCGACCTGGCCGACGAGCTGGCGGTCCATGCCCCGCACCAGCACTTCAGTCTGGCTCGGCGTTTCCACCGTGATGCCCTCCGGTACCGGAAAGCTGACCGGATGCGAGAAGCCGAGCGTCAGGTTCAGGCTGCGGCCCTGCACCGCGGCGCGGTAACCGACGCCGACCAGTTCGAGCGTGCGCTCGAAGCCGCGCGTGACTCCGGCGACCATGTTGGCGAGGTGGGCGCGCGTGGTTCCGGCGCCAACGCGGCCGGCCGGACTGCCCGGCGCCACCGCGACCAGCAGCCGCCCGTCCTGCTGCGCGACGCTGATGCCCGGCGCCAGACGCAGCGTCAGCTCGCCTTTCGCGCCCTTGATGCGGACCGCGTCGGCACTGACCGTGGCGGCGACGCCCTGCGGCAGAACGACGGGTGCCTTGGCTACTCTCGACATGCCCGGCTCCTCAGGCGACCACGCACAGGACTTCGCCGCCCTGGCCGACGCGGCGCGCCTCCCGGTCGGTCATGACGCCGGCCGGCGTCGACACGATCGCGATACCGAGACCGCCGAGCACCTTCGGCAGCTCGTTACGCCCGCGGTACTGGCGCAGGCCGGGCCGCGACACGCGCTCGAGGCGCGCGATCACCGGCTGGCCGGCGTGGTACTTGAGCGTGATCGACAGCGTGCTGCGTCCGTCCTGCTGCCGCACCGCATAGTCGGCGATGTAGCCCTCGTCCTTCAGCACCCCGGCGATCGCCGCCTTGAGGCGCGACGACTGCATCGAGACTTCGGCCTTGCCCGCGCGCTGGCCGTTGCGGATGCGGGTCAGCAGGTCGGCAATCGGATCGGTCATGCTCATGCGCGTTCGCTCCTCACCAGCTCGCCTTGCGCAGCCCCGGCACGTCGCCGCGCATCGTCGCCTCGCGCAGCTTGACGCGGCCGAAGCCGAACTTGCGGTAATTGCCCCGCGACCGGCCGGTCACCGCGCAGCGCCGCCGCAGCCGCGACGGGCTGGCGTCGCGCGGCAGCTTCTGCAATGCCTCGCTCGCCGCCAGCCGGTCCTCGCGGTCGAGGCGCGGGTTGCGGATCGCGGCCTTGAGTTCCGCGCGCTTCGCCGCGTACTTCCGTACCGTCCGCTCGCGGCGCTTCTCGCGCTCGATCATGCTGGTCTTCGCCATCGGTCACTTCCTGAACGGAAAATTGAACGCCTCGAGCAGCGCCCGCCCGGCGCGGTCGTCGCCCGCGGTAGTCGTGATCGTGATGTCCATGCCACGCAACTGGTCGATCTGGTCGTAGGCGATCTCGGGGAAAATGATCTGCTCCTTGACCCCGAAGCTGTAGTTGCCACGGCCATCGAACGAACGCGGGTTGACGCCGCGGAAATCGCGGATGCGCGGCATCGCTACACTGATCAGCCGGTCGAGAAACTCGTACATGCGCGCGCCGCGCAGCGTCACCATGCAGCCCACCGCCAGGCCGTCGCGGACCTTGAACGAGGCCACCGACTTGCGCGCCTTGCGGATCGCGGCCTTCTGGCCGGTGATCCGCGCCAGGTCCGCGGCCGCCGCGTCCATGACCTTCTTGTCCGCGACCGCCTCGCCGACGCCCATGTTCACGGTGATCTTGCTGATGCGCGGCACCTGCATGTCGTTGCCGCAGCCGAGCTCGCTGCGCAGCTTCGGCACCACGACCTCGCGGTAGTGCCGGTGCAGTCTGGCCGTTGCGCCCATTGCCGCCGCCTCCCCGCTCACGCGTCCACCAGCTCGCCGTTCGAACGGAAGCAGCGCACCTTGCGTCCGTCGGCCAGCCGGCGGCAACCGACCCGGTCGGCCTGCCTGGTCGCCGGATTCCACAGCGCCACGTTCGAGCGGTGCAGCGGCGCCTCCTTCTGCACGATGCCGCCCTGGCGATTGCGCTGCGGATTCGGCTTCTCGTGCCGCTTGACCATGTTGACGTTCTCGACCAGTACGCGGTCGCCGGCCAGCACGCCGACCACGGTGCCGGTGCGGCCCTTCTCGCGTCCCGCGATGACCACGACGGTGTCGCCTTTGCGGATCTTCTGCATGCCACTACTCCGCAGTCACAGCACTTCCGGTGCCAGCGAGATGATCTTCATGAACTGCACGTTGCGCAGTTCACGCGTCACCGGCCCGAAGATGCGCGTACCGATCGGCTCCAGCTTGTTGGTCAGCAGCACTGCGGCGTTGCCGTCGAAGCGGATCAGCGAGCCGTCCTGGCGGCGGATCCCGCTGCGCGTCCGCACCACGACCGCATCGTAGATCTCGCCCTTCTTGACCTTGCCGCGCGGGATCGCGTCCTTGACGCTGACCTTGATCACGTCGCCGACCGCCGCATAGCGGCGGCGCGTGCCGCCCATGACCTTGATGCACATCAGCTCGCGGGCCCCGGAATTGTCCGCCGCCGCCAGTCGTGTCCGGTGCTGGATCATGCCCGTCTCCTCCCCGTGCTCAGGCCAGCGGTGCGCGCTCGAGCACGCGCACCAGCCGCCACGACTTGTGCCGCGACAGCGGCCGGCACTCGGCGATCGCGACCATGTCGCCCGCGCGGCACTCGTTGTGCTCGTCGTGCGCGAGCAATCTGGTCGTGCGCCGCACGTACTTGCCGTAGGTCGGGTGCCGGACCAGCCGCTCGACCGCCACCGCGATCGTCTTGTTCATCCGGTTGCTGACCACGGTGCCGGTCAGCGTCCGCGCCGGCAGTTCCGTGGTCGCGGCCGTCTCTTCACCAGCCATCAGTCGCTGCTCCCGGCGCGCGCCGCGCGCCCGAGTTCGTTGAGCACGGTCTTCACCCGTGCGATGTTGCGGCGCACCTTGCCGATCTGGTCGGGCCGGGCCGGCTGGCCGCTGGCCGCCGCCATGCGCAGGTTGAACTGCTCGCGCCGCAGGCCGAGCAGTTCGTCGCGCAGCTCTGCCGGAGTCTTCCGGCGCAGGTCCGAGGTCTTCATCCGCGCACCTGCCGCCTGACGAAGCTGGTGGCGACCGACAGCTTGGCGGCCGCCAGCCGGAAGGCCTCGCGCGCCGTGGTCTCCGGCACGCCCTCGATCTCGAACAGCACCTTGCCCGGGGTCACCCTGGCGACCCAGTATTCGACGTTGCCCTTGCCGCTGCCCATGCGTACCTCGAGCGGCTTCTGCGTGATCGGCACGTCGGGGAACACGCGGATCCAGATCTGCCCGCCGCGCTTGACGTAGCGGGTCATCGCGCGCCGGGCCGCCTCGATCTCGCGAGCGGTCATCCGCGCGCGGTCGGTCGCCTTCAGGCCGAAGTCACCGAACGCGACCGTGCTGCCGCGCACCGCGGTGCCGGCCAGGTTGCCCTTGTGCTGCTTGCGGAACCGGGTCCGCTTCGGCTGCATCATGTTGCGTCGTCCTCCGTGCTCAGCCGGCGACCGGCTCGGCCGCTGCCGGCCGCTCGGCCGGCGCCGCCTCGGCCGCCTGCGCCTCGGTCTGGTCGCGGTCGAACACCTCGCCGCGGAAGATCCACACCTTGACGCCGATCACGCCGTAGGTCGTGCGCGCCTCGGCCAGACCGTAGTCGATGTCGGCGCGGAACGTGTGCAGCGGAATGCGCCCCTCGCGGGTCCATTCCGAGCGCGAGATCTCGGCGCCGTTCAGCCGCCCGGCGACCCGCACTTTCACGCCGAGCGCGCCGCTGCGCATCGTGTTGGTGACCGCCCGCTTCATCGCCCGGCGGAACATCACCCGCTTCTCGATCTGCTGCGCGATGCTCTCGGCCACCAGCCGTGCATCGAGCTCCGGCTTGCGGATCTCGGCGATGTTGAGCCGCACGTCGGCGACCGCCATGCCGAGCAGCCGGGCGACTTCGGCCCGCAGCTTCTCGATGTCCTCGCCCTTGCGGCCGATCACGATGCCGGGGCGCGCAGTATGGATCGTGATGTTGGCCTTGCGCGCCGCGCGCTCGATCTGGATGCGGCTGACCAAAGCGTCGGCCAGTTTGCGCCGCAGGAACTCGCGCATCCGCCAGTCGCCGTGCAGGTGCGCCGGGAAGCTGCGCGAATCCGCGTACCAGCGCGACGACCAGTCGCGCGTGATGCCGAGCCGGATGCCGATCGGGTTGACCTTCTGACCCATGTGCTGCTCCGAATCCCCTGCTAGCGCGCCGCGTCGGCCACGGTCACGGTGATGTGGCTCAGGCGCCGGACGATGCGGTTGCCGCGGCCCTTGGCGCGGGCGTGGAAGCGTCGCGCGACCGGCGCGGTATCGACCTCGATGCGCGCGATCCTGAGTTCGTCGATGTCGGCACCGAGGTTGTGCTCGGCATTGGCGATGGCCGACTCGAGTACCTTGCGTACCAGCCGCGCACCCTTCTTCGGCGTGTAGGTCAGCACCCGCAGCGCGTGTCCGACCGGCTGGCCGCGCACGAGAGCGGCGACCAGACGGCACTTCTGCGGGGAGATGCGCGCGTGGCGCAGCCGGGCGGATACCTGCATCACCGTCACTCCCCGTCGGCCTTGCGCGTCGCCGAGTGGCTCTTGAAGGTCCGCGTCGGCGCGAACTCGCCGAGCTTGTGCCCGACCATGTTCTCGGTGACCAGCACCGGCACGTGCTGCCGGCCGTTGTGCACGGCGATGGTCAGGCCGACCATGTCCGGCAGGACCATCGAGCGCCGCGACCAGGTGCGGATCGGCCGGCGGTCGTTCTTGTCACGGGCCGCCTGCACCTTCGCCGCGAGGTGCAGATCGACGAACGGGCCCTTCTTCAACGAACGAGGCATGCGGTCGGCTCCTTCACTTGCGGCGGCGCACGATCATGGCGTCGGTGCGCTTGTTGCTGCGGGTCTTCTTGCCCTTGGTGTGCCAGCCCCACGGCGAGACCGGGTGCGGGTTGCCCTGACCGGAACGGCCCTCGCCGCCGCCGTGCGGGTGGTCGACCGGGTTCATCACCACGCCGCGGACGGTCGGCCGGATGCCGCGCCAGCGCTTCGCGCCGGCTTTGCCGAAGCTGCGCAGGTTGTGCTCGTCGTTGCCGAGCTCGCCGATCGTCGCGCGGCACTCGATGCTGACCTTGCGCAGTTCACCCGACTTCAGGCGCAGGATCGCGTTGCCGCCTTCGCGCCCGGAGTACTGGGCCGAGTTGCCGGCGGCGCGCGCCAGCTGGCCGCCCTTGCCCGGCCGCAACTCGATGTTGTGGACCAGCGAACCGACCGGGATGTGCCGCAACTGCATCGCGTTGCCCGACCGGATCGGTGCGTCGGCACCCGATTGCAGCTCGGCTTCCGCCTGCACGCCCTTCGGCGCCAGGATGTAGCGGCGCTCGCCGTCACGGTACAGCAGCAGCGCGATGAAGGCGGAGCGGTTCGGGTCGTACTCGAGGCGCTCGACCCGCGCCGGGATGCCGTCCTTGTCGCGGCGGAAATCGATCATGCGGTAGTTGTGCTTGTGGCCACCGCCCTTGTGCCGCGTGGTCAGCCGGCCGACGTTGTTGCGGCCACCGGTCGACTTGTGACCGGCGACCAGCCCGCGCAGCGCGCGACCCTTGTGCAGTCCGGAGCGATCGGGCCGCAACTGGAAGCGCGTACCCGGCGATCGCGGCTTGAGTTTCTTCAGTGCCATGCTCTGCTTCCTGTCAGCGCGCTCAGGCCCGCTCGGCGCCGCCGAGCTCGATGGTCTGGCCGGCGGCGAGACGTACGTAGGCCTTCTTCCAGGCCTGCCGCTGGCCCGGCGTCCGGCCGAAGCGCTTGGCCTTGCCCGGCAGGTTCACGACCCGCACCGAGTCGACCTTGACCTCGAACAGGTACTGGACCGCGGCGCGGATCTCGGGCCGCGTCGCATCCGTGCGGACCCGGAACACATACTGATTGCCCGCGCCGGCGAGGCGCGCGCTCTTCTCCGAGACGTGCGGCGCTAGCAGAATCGTGGTCAGGCGTTCCTTGCCGGTCGTGCTCATGCCAGTCGCTCCTCGAGCAGCCGCAGTGCCGCGACGGTCGCCAGCACCTTCGGGTAGCGCGCCAGCGAAACCGGATCCAGGTTGGCGACGGTGCGGACGTCGACATCGGCCAGGTTGCGCGCCGCAAGCTGCAGCTTCTCGTCGTAGGCCTCGGTCAGGATCAGCACGCTGTCGAGGCCGAGTTCGGCGAGCCGGCCGACCAGCATGCGGGTCTTCGGCGCTTCGAGTTCCAGTGATCCGGTCGCCAGCAGCCGCTGCTGGCGGGCCAGCTCCGATAGCATCGAGCGAATCGCGCCCCGGTACATCTTGCGGTTGACCTTCTGCTCGAAGCTTCGCGGCCGCGCCGCGAAGGCCCGCCCGCCACCAATCCACAGCGGGCTGCGGATCGAGCCGGCGCGCGCACTGCCGGTGCCTTTCTGGCGCCACGGCTTGCGGCCACCGCCCCGCACCTCGGCGCGCGTCTTCTGCGCCTTGGTGCCCGCGCGGCCGGCCGCGGCATAGGCGATCAGCACCTGGTGGACCAGCGGCTCGTTGAATTCGCGGCCGAAAGTCGCGTCGCTGACGTCGATCTCGGACCCGGCGGCGCCGCCATTGATGAGTTTCAGCTTCATCGTCCAGGCCTCGGTATTACTTCCTGACCGGCGCCACGGTGCGGCGCCGGCGCTGGGCCTGCGCCTTGACCGACGGGCGTACGACGACCCGGCCGCCGGGAGCGCCAGGGACCGAGCCGCTGACCAGCAGCAGGTTGCGTTCGGCGTCGACGGCGACGACGCGCAGATTTTCCTCGGTGCGCCGTTCGCCGCCCATCCGGCCGGCCATGCGCTTGCCGGGGAGGGTGCGTCCCGGGGTCTGGCGCTGGCCGATCGAACCCGGCGCGCGGTGCGACACCGACGTACCATGACTGGCGTAGCCGCCGGCGAAACCGTGCCGCTTCATGACGCCGGCATAGCCCTTGCCGATGGTGGCGCCGGTGACGTCCACGACCTGCCCGGTCTCGAACAGGTCCACGCGCAGCAGGGCACCGGCCGCCAGGCCGTCGCCCTCACCGCCGCTCAGCCGGAATTCGACCAGCGCCTCGCCGGGCTCGACCCCGGGCCGCGCGTAGTGGCCCGCGACCGGCTTGCGCAGCCGGGTCGGGCGCCGGGTCCCGAAAGTTACCTGGAGCGCGCGGTACCCATCCCGGCCCGCGTCCTTGACCTGCACGACCCGGTTCGGCGGCACCTCAATGACGGTAACCGGCAGGGACTCGCCCGCGTCGGTGAAAACCCGAGTCATGCCGGCCTTGCGACCGACCAGACCAATGGTCATGTCTGTTGTCCTTAGTACACCGCACCGGCTGCAATTGGCCGGTGCTGCCTCTGTCATCGATGACGGCCGCAGCGGACCCCGTGCCCGCTGCCGATCCGGGCCCCTGTATGGGCCGCGCAACGAGCCGCGTAGTATAGCCGCTCCGCGCCCTAGTTCAACTTGATCTGCACGTCCACCCCGGCCGGCAGCTCGAGACGCATCAGCGCGTCGACGGTCTTGTCGGTCGGGCTCAGAATGTCCATCAGCCGCTTGTGCGTGCGGACCTCGTACTGGTCGCGCGCGTCCTTGTCGCCGTGCGGCGACACCAGCAGCGTGAAGCGCTCGAGCTTGGTCGGCAACGGCACCGGGCCGCGCACGATCGCACCGGTGCGCCGCGCCGTTTCGACGATCTCCCGCGCCGAGGTATCGATCAGCCGGTGATCGAAGGCCTTGAGCCGGATGCGGATGTTCTGGCTGCCTGCCATGGTCGCTCCTTACTTCAGGATCCTGGCGACGACGCCGGCGCCGACGGTGCGGCCGCCTTCGCGAATCGCGAAGCGCAGCCCCTCCTCCATCGCAATCGGCGCAATCAGCTCCACCACCATCTTGATGTTGTCCCCGGGCATCACCATCTCGACACCCTCCGGCAGCTCGATCGTCCCGGTCACGTCCGTCGTCCGGAAATAGAACTGCGGCCGGTAACCCTTGAAGAACGGCGTGTGCCGCCCGCCCTCCTCCTTGGTCAGAACATACACCTCCGACTCGAAATTCGTGTGCGGGTTGATCGACCCCGGCCTGGCCAGCACCTGCCCGCGCTCCACCTCCTCACGCCTGGTCCCGCGCAGCAGCACCCCGACGTTGTCCCCCGCCTGCCCCTCGTCCAGCAGCTTGCGGAACATCTCCACACCCGTGCAGGTCGTCTTCGCCGTCGGCCGGATGCCCACAATCTCGACCTCGTCGTTCACCCGGACAATGCCGCGCTCAATCCGCCCCGTCACCACCGTGCCACGCCCCGAAATCGAAAAGACGTCCTCGATCGGCATCAGAAACGGCTTGTCGATCACCCGCACCGGCGTCGGAATGTACCGGTCCATCTCCGCCACCAGCCGCACCACCGAGTCCGTCCCCAGCTCCCCGGCCTTGCCCTCCAGCGCCTGCAGCGCCGAACCACGCACAATCGGCGTCTCGTCCCCCGGGAACTCGTACTTCGACAACAGCTCCCGCACCTCCATCTCCACCAGCTCAATCAGCTCCGGGTCGTCCACCATGTCGCACTTGTTCAGATACACCACGATGTACGGCACCCCCACCTGCCGCGCCAGCAGAATGTGCTCCCGCGTCTGCGGCATCGGCCCGTCCGCCGCCGACACCACCAGAATCGCCCCGTCCATCTGCGCCGCACCCGTGATCATGTTCTTCACATAGTCGGCATGCCCCGGACAGTCCACATGCGCGTAATGCCGCGCCGCCGACTGGTACTCCACATGCGCCGTCGCAATCGTGATCCCCCGCGCCTTCTCCTCCGGCGCCTTGTCAATCTGGTCGTAGGCCCGGAACTCCCCACCGTGCGTCTCCGCCATCACCTTGGTCAGCGCCGCCGTCAGCGTCGTCTTCCCATGGTCCACATGCCCTATCGTCCCCACATTCACATGCGGCTTCGAACGAACGAATTTTTCCTTGGCCATGGCAGTGCTTCCCGTGTGTTGCTGGCAGGACGGCGCTCAGGACGCCTTCTTCAGGACCGCCTCGGCGACGTGGTTCGGCACCTCGACGTAGCGGCTGAACTCCATCGTGAACGTGGCCCGCCCCTGCGACATCGAGCGCACGTTGGTCGCGTAACCGAACATCTCGGCCAGCGGCACCTCGGCGGTGATCACCTTGCCGGACACCGACTCGTCCATGCCGGTGATGTGCCCGCGGCGCCGGTTCAGGTCGCCGATCACGTCGCCGGAGTACTCCTCCGGGGTCACGACCTCGACCTTCATGATCGGCTCGAGCAGCACCGGCCGGGCCCTGGCGAAACCCTCCTTGAACGCCATGCTGCCGGCGATCTTGAACGCCATCTCGTTCGAGTCGACGTCGTGGTACGAACCGTCGAAGATCGACACGCGCACGTCGACGATCGGGAAGCCGGCGATCACGCCGCCCGCTATCGCCTCGCGCACGCCCTTGTCCACCGCCGGAATGTACTCGCGCGGCACCACGCCGCCGACGATCTCGTTGACGAACTCGTAGCCCTTGCCTTCCGCGAGCGGTTCGATCTTCAGCCAGACGTGGCCATACTGGCCGCGGCCGCCGGACTGGCGCACGAAGCGCCCTTCCTGCTCGACTGCGCCGCGGATCGTCTCGCGATAGGCGACCTGCGGGCGGCCGACGTTGGCTTCAACCCTGAACTCGCGCTTCATGCGGTCGACGATGATCTCGAGGTGCAGCTCGCCCATGCCGGAGATGATGGTCTGGCCGGATTCGGCGTCGCTGGACACGCGGAACGACGGATCTTCCTTGGCCAGGCGCTGCAGCGCGAGGCCCATCTTCTCCTGGTCGGCCTTGGTCTTCGGCTCGACCGCCACCGAGATCACCGGCTCCGGGAACTCCATCTTCTCGAGCACGATGACCTGGTCCGGAGCGCACAGCGTGTCGCCGGTGATCACGTCCTTCAGGCCGACCGCCGCGGCGATGTCGCCGGCGCGCACTTCCTTGATCTCCTCGCGCTCGCTGGCGTGCATCTGCAGCAGCCGGCCGATGCGCTCCTTGCGGCTGCGGTTCGGCACAAACACCTGGTCGCCGGAGTTCAGCGTGCCGGAGTAGATGCGGAAGAAGGTCAGGTTGCCGACGAACGGATCGTTCAGGATCTTGAAAGCCAGCGCGGCGAACGGCGCCTCATCGGCAGACTTGCGGGTCAGCTCGGCGCCGTCGTCGCTCTGGCCGCGCACGTCGGGTACGTCGAGCGGTGACGGCATGTACTCGATCACCGCGTCGAGCACCGCCTGCACGCCCTTGTTGCGGAACGCCGAACCGCAGGTCACCAGACAGATCTCGTTGCGCAGCGCCCGCTCGCGCAGCCCGCGCCGGATCTCGGCCTCGGTCAGCGTGCCGTCCTCGAGGTACTTGTGCAGCAGCTCCTCGTTGGCTTCGGCCGCGGCCTCGACCAGCCGGCCGCGGTACTCGTCGCACCGCGCGCGCAGCTCGGCCGGGATCTCCCGGTATTCGAAGCGCATACCCTGGGTCGAGTCGTCCCACCAGATCGACTGCATCCGCACCAGGTCGACGACCCCGGCGAACTCGTCCTCAGCGCCGATCGGCAACTGGATCGGCACCGGGTTGCCCTTCAGGCGGGTGCGGATCTGCTCGACGCAGCGCAGGAAGTCGGCGCCGGCGCGGTCCATCTTGTTGACGAAGGCGAGGCGCGGCACCCGGTAACGGTTCATCTGCCGCCACACCGTTTCGGACTGCGGCTGCACGCCGGCCACTGCGCAATACACCGCCACCGCGCTGTCCAGCACGCGCAGCGAGCGCTCGACCTCGATCGTGAAATCGACGTGCCCCGGCGTGTCGATGATGTTGATCCGGTGCTCGGGGAAGTGGTTGTCCATGCCCTTCCAGAAGCAGGTGGTGGCGGCCGCGGTGATCGTGATGCCGCGCTCCTGCTCCTGTTCCATGTAGTCCATGACGGCGGCGCCGTCGTGGACCTCGCCGATCTTGTGCGAGACCCCGGTATAGAACAGCACCCGCTCGGTGGTCGTGGTCTTGCCGGCGTCGATGTGCGCCGAGATACCGATGTTGCGGTAGCGTTCGATCGGAGTCGCGCGGGGCATGATGGTTCCGGTTACCAGCGGTAGTGGGCGAACGCCTTGTTGGCGTCCGCCATGCGGTGGGTGTCCTCGCGCTTGCGCACGGCGGTGCCGCGGTTCTCGGCCGCGTCCATCAGCTCGTGCGCGAGGCGGTGGGCCATCGACTTCTCGCTGCGCGCGCGCGCGGCCTCGATCAGCCAGCGCATCGCCAGCGTCTGGCGGCGCTGCGCGCGGACTTCGACCGGCACCTGGTAGGTGGCGCCGCCGACCCGCCGCGACTTGACCTCGACCGCCGGTTTGACGTTCTCCAGCGCCGCCACGATCACTTCGAGCGCGGCATCGCCGGCCCGGCCGGTCTTCTCGGCGATGCGGTCGATCGCGCCGTAAATGATGCGCTCGGCGGCGGACTTCTTGCCGCTCTTCATCACCATGTTCATGAACTTGGCCAGCGTGTCGTTGCCGTATTTCGGGTCCGGCAGGACCACGCGGACAGGAGCCTGGGTGCGACGGGACATGCGAATTACCCCTGAACGTCAGTTCACTTCTTCGGCCGCTTGGCGCCGTACTTCGAGCGGCCCTGCTTGCGGTCGCCGACACCGGCGCAGTCGAGCGTGCCGCGGACCGTGTGGTAACGGACCCCCGGCAGGTCCTTGACCCGGCCGCCGCGGATCAGCACCACCGAGTGCTCCTGCAGGTTGTGGCCCTCGCCGCCGATGTAGCTGGTGACCTCGTAGGCGTTGGTCAGGCGTACCCGGCAGACCTTGCGCAGCGCCGAATTGGGCTTCTTCGGCGTGGTCGTGTACACGCGCGTGCAGACCCCGCGCCGCTGCGGCGAGCGCTGCAGCGCTGGCACCTTCGACTTGTAGGTCGGCTCGAGGCGGCCGCCGCGGATCAACTGGTTTGTCGTCGCCATAACCTGCCTGTCAGCCAGCGCACCGGCGGAATTGCCGGGGCGCATGAAACGCCGGGCCGCCGTGCGGCGGCCCGGATCACCGTTTGCTCTGGGCCCCCGCGGGTCACCGGGCGGGCCGGAAAGGCCCGCGATTCTAGGAACGGCCCCCGGTACTGTCAAGGAAGCCGCCGGCCCGCACGGAACCCGTCGTTCAGCCGGTCGCACGCTCCGTGGCCGTCGCCTCGGCGGGCGCAGCTCCGGCCTCGGCGGCGGCGGCCGGCGCGGCGCCGCTGCGCCGCTGCGCGTGGTAGCTGCGACCGGTACCGGCCGGGATCAGCCGGCCGACGATCACGTTCTCCTTCAGGCCGCGCAGATCGTCCTCGATCCCGCGCACCGCCGCGTCGGTCAGCACGCGCGTGGTCTCCTGGAACGACGCTGCCGAAATGAACGAGTCGGTCTGCAGCGAGGCCTTGGTGATGCCGAGCAGCAGCGGCTCGGCCTGCGCCGGCTCGCGGTCCTCGGCAGCCGCCCGATCATTGAGCTCGAGCAGCCGCGCGCGCTCGATCTGTTCGCCGCGCAGCAGTGCCGTGCCGCCCGCCTCGCGGATCTCGACCTTGCGCAGCATCTGCCGCACGATCACCTCGATGTGCTTGTCGTTGATCTTGACGCCCTGCAGCCGGTACACGTCCTGGATCTCGCGCGTCAGGTAGTTGGCCAGCGCCGCGACGCCCTGCAGCCGCAGGATATCGTGCGGGTTCGGCTCGCCCTCGGCGATGACCTCGCCGCGCTCGACGTGCTCGCCCTCGAACACGTTGAGCTGCCGCCACTTCGGGATCAGCTCCTCGTAGCGGTCGCCGCCCTCGCCGGTGATCACCAGCCGGCGCTTGCCCTTGGTCTCGCGGCCGAAGCTGACCGTGCCGGTCATCTCGGCGAGGATCGCCGGCTCCTTCGGCTTGCGCGCCTCGAACAGGTCGGCGACCCGGGGCAGGCCGCCGGTGATGTCGCGGGTCTTGGACGATTCCTGCGGGATGCGCGCGATCACGTCGCCGACCGACACGCGTGCGCCGTCCTCGAGCGAGACCAGCGCCCCCGCCGGCAGCGTATAGACCGCCGGAATGTCCGTATGAGCGAAGGTGACTTCCTTGCCCTTCTGGTTCACCAGCCTGATCACCGGCCGCAGATCCCGGCCGGCAGCGCCGCGCTGCTTCGGGTCGAGCACCTGAATGCTGGACAACCCGGTGATCTCGTCGACCTGCGACTGCACGGTCACGCCGTCGATGAAGTCGATGAAGCGCAGCGAGCCGGCCACCTCGGTGACGACCGGGTGCGTGTGCGGGTCCCAGTTCGCGACCACCTGCCCCGGGGTCACGCTGTCGCCCTCGGCGGCGCTGACGGTCGCACCGTACGGGATCCGGTAGCGCTCGCGCTCGCGTCCGAACTCATCGATGACGCCGAGCTCGCTGGAACGTGAGGTCGTGACCAGGTGACCCTTCTCGTGGCGCACCGCCTTGACGTTGTGGAAGCGCAGCGTGCCCTTGCCTTTGATCTCGACCTGCGACACAGCCGCGGCCCGCGAGGCGGCGCCGCCGATGTGGAAGGTACGCATCGTCAACTGCGTGCCCGGCTCGCCGATCGACTGCGCGGCGATCACACCGACCGCCTCGCCGATGCTGATCAGGCGGCCGCGGGCCAGATCGCGCCCGTAGCACATCGCGCAGACGCCGTAGCGCACCTCGCAGGTGATCGGCGAGCGCACCTTGACCGCGTCGACGCCGTGCGTCTCGAGCTGCTGGACCCAGTGCTCGTCGATCAGCGTGCCGGCCGGCGCCAGCGGCCCGGCGTGGCCCGGCACCAGCATGTCCTCGGCCGCGACCCGGCCGAGCACCCGCTCGCCGAGCGCCTCGACCACGTCGCCGCCCTCGACGATCGGCGTGACCTCGAGACCGCGGCCGGTGCCGCAGTCGTTCTGCGTGACCACCAGGTCCTGGGCCACGTCCACCAGCCGGCGGGTCAGATAGCCGGAGTTGGCGGTCTTCAGCGCGGTGTCCGCCAGGCCCTTGCGCGCGCCGTGCGTCGAGATGAAGTACTGCAGGACGTTGAGACCCTCGCGGAAATTCGCCGTGATCGGCGTCTCGATGATCGAGCCATCCGGCTTGGCCATCAGGCCGCGCATGCCGGCGAGCTGGCGGATCTGCGCCGCGCTGCCGCGCGCGCCGGAGTCGGCCATCATGAAGATCGAATTGAACGAGCCCTGCTGGACCCGCTGCCCGCCGGCCGCGGTCACCTGCTCGTACCGCAACTGGTCCATCATCGCCTTGCCGATCTGATCGTTGGTCCGCGACCAGATGTCGACGACCTTGTTGTAGCGTTCGCCGTTGGTGACCAGGCCGGACTCGTACTGCTCCTGGATCTCGCGCATCTCGCGCTCGGCCACCGCCAGGATCTGCGCCTTCTGCGGCGGCACCATCATATCGTCGACGCCAATCGACACCGCGGCGCGGGTCGCACAGGTAAAGCCGAGGTACATGAGCCGGTCGGCGAATACGACCGTCTCCTTCAGGCCGAGCGACCGGTAGCAGGAATTGATGACCGCGGACACCCGCTTCTTGGTCATGTCCTGGTTGACCAGGTCAAACGACAGACCCTTCGGCAGCAGCTCGGACAGCAGCGCGCGCCCGACCGTGGTCTGCAGGCGGCGCCGCTGCGCGGCGAAGCTGCCGTCCGGCTGGCGCTGGTACTCGACGATGCGCACCTGGATCGGTGCGTGCAGATCGACCGCGCCGGTCTCGTGCGCGCGGTGCACCTCGCGCACGTCACTGAACGCCATGCCGGCGCCGCGCGCGCCGGGACGCTCGCGGGTCATGTAATACAGCCCGAGCACGACGTCCTGCGACGGCACGATGATCGGGTCGCCGTTGGCCGGCGACAGGATGTTGTTCGAGGACAGCATCAGCGCCCGCGCCTCGAGCTGCGCCTCGAGCGACAGCGGCACGTGCACCGCCATCTGGTCGCCGTCGAAGTCGGCGTTGAACGCGGTGCAGACCAGCGGATGCAACTGGATCGCCTTGCCCTCGATCAGCACCGGCTCGAAGGCCTGGATGCCGAGCCGGTGCAGCGTCGGCGCGCGGTTCAGCAGCACCGGGTGCTCGCGGATCACTTCCTCGAGGATGTCCCAGACCTCCGGGCCCTCGCGTTCGACCAGACGCTTGGCCGCCTTGATCGTCGTCGCCAGCCCGCGCAACTGCAGCTTGTGGAAGATGAACGGCTTGAACAGTTCCAGCGCCATCTTCTTCGGCAGGCCGCACTGGTGCAGGCGCAGCGTCGGCCCGACCACGATGACCGAACGGCCCGAGTAGTCGACCCGCTTGCCGAGCAGGTTCTGGCGGAAGCGGCCCTGCTTGCCCTTGATCATGTCGGCCAGCGACTTCAGCGGCCGCTTGTTGGTGCCGGTGATCGCGCGGCCGCGGCGGCCGTTGTCGAGCAGCGCGTCGACCGCCTCCTGCAGCATGCGCTTCTCGTTGCGCACGATGATGTCCGGGGCGTTCAGCTCGAGCAGCCGGCGCAGGCGGTTATTGCGGTTGATCACCCGCCGGTACAGGTCGTTGAGGTCGGAGGTGGCGAAGCGCCCGCCGTCCAGCGGCACCAGCGGCCGCAGGTCGGGCGGCAGCACCGGCAGCACGGTCAGCACCATCCACTGCGGGTTGTTGCCCGACTCGACGAACGACTCGAGCAGCTTGAGCCGCTTGGTCAGCCGCTTGATCTTGGTCTCGGAGGTGGTCTCGCCGATCTCGCCGCGGACCCGTGCGGTCTCGGTCGGCAGGTCGATGGTCTTCAGCAGCTCGAGGATGGCCTCGGCGCCCATGCGCGCGTCGAACTCGTCACCGTGCTGCTCGAGCGCCTCGAGGTAGGCCTCGTTGGTCAGAAGCTGGCCGCGCTCCAGCGGCGTCATGCCCGGGTCGACGACCACGAAGGCCTCGAAGTACAGCACGCGTTCGAGATCGCGCAGCGTCATGTCGACCATCAGGCCGATCCGCGACGGCAGCGACTTCAGGAACCAGATGTGCGCCACCGGGCTGGCCAGCTCGATGTGGCCCATGCGCTCGCGCCGTACCTTCGACTGCGTGACCTCGACGCCGCACTTCTCGCAGACTACGCCGCGGTGCTTGAGCCGCTTGTACTTGCCGCACAGGCACTCGTAGTCCTTGATCGGGCCGAAGATCTTGGCGCAGAACAGCCCGTCGCGCTCCGGCTTGAAGGTGCGGTAATTGATCGTCTCGGGCTTGCGCACCTCACCGTACGACCACGAGCGGATCATCTCCGGCGAGGCCAGCGCGATGCGGATCGAGTCGAAGTCCTCGACCGGGACCTGCGGGCGGAACATCCTGAGAAAGTCCTTCATCGGCTCAACCCTCCTGCTCGAGGTCCATGTCGATGCCCAGCGAGCGGATCTCCTTGACCAGCACGTTGAACGACTCCGGCATGCCGGCATCCATCGCGTGGTTGCCGTCGACGATGTTCTTGTACATCTTGGTGCGGCCGTTCACGTCGTCGGACTTGACCGTCAGCATCTCCTGCAGCGTGTAGGCGGCGCCGTAGGCCTCCAACGCCCAGACCTCCATCTCGCCGAAGCGCTGGCCGCCGAACTGGGCCTTGCCGCCCAGCGGCTGCTGGGTCACCAGACTGTACGGTCCGGTCGAGCGCGCGTGCATCTTGTCGTCGACCAGGTGATTCAGCTTGAGCATGTACATGTAGCCGACCGTCACCGGACGGTCGAACGGGTCGCCGGTACGGCCGTCGACCAGCGCGGTCTGCCCCGAGGCCGGCAGCCCGGCCAGCTCGAGCAGATGCTTGATCTCCGCCTCGCCGGCACCGTCGAACACCGGGGTCGCCATCGGCACGCCGTCCAGCAGATTGCGCGCCAGTTCGACCACTTCGGCATCGCTGAGCGAAGCGACATTTTCGCGCTGGCCGCCGGTCTGGTTGTAGACGCGCTCGAGGAAGGCCCGCAACTGGACCACGGCATCCTGCGCCTCGAGCAGGCGCCCGATCTGCAATCCGAGGCCGCGGGCCGCCCAGCCGAGATGGGTCTCGAGGATCTGGCCGATGTTCATCCGCGACGGCACGCCGAGCGGGTTCAGCACCAGATCGACCGGGGTACCGTCCGCGAGGTACGGCATGTCCTCGACCGGCACGATCGTCGACACGACACCCTTGTTGCCGTGCCGGCCGGCCATCTTGTCGCCGGGCTGGACGCGGCGCTTGACCGCCAGGTAGACCTTGACCATCTTCAGCACGCCCGGGGCGAGGTCGTCGCCGGCGGTGATCTTGGCCTTCTTGGCCTCGAAGCGCCGCTCGAACTCGCGGTGCTGCTCCGCCAGCCGGCGGCGGGCCGCCTCCAGCGCCTCGCTGGCCGCCTCGTCGCGCAGCCGGATCTCGAACCATTCCTCGTGCGGCAGCTCGTCGAGCCAGGCCGCGGTGATCTCGCTGCCGGCCTTCAGCCGGCGCGGCCCGCCGCTCGCCACCTGGCCGACCAGCTCGGCGCGCAGCCGCGTGAACAGGTCGTCATCGAGAATGCGGCGCTGGTCGTTGAGGTCCTTGCGCACCTTCTCGATCTCGGCCTTCTGGATCGCCAGCGCGCGCGAGTCGCGGTCGACGCCGTCGCGCGTGAACACGCGCACGTCGATCACGGTGCCGTCCATGCCCGGCGGCACGCGCAAGGAAGTGTCCTTCACGTCCGAGGCCTGCTCGCCGAAGATCGCCCGCAGCAGCTTCTCCTCCGGGGTCAACTGGGTCTCGCCCTTCGGCGTCACCTTGCCGACCAGGATGTCGCCGGCGCGGACCTCGGCGCCGATGAACACGATGCCGGCCTCGTCGAGGCGGGCCAGCGCGGTGTCGCCGACGTTGGGAATGTCGGCGGTGATCTCCTCGGAACCGAGCTTGGTATCGCGCGCGACGCAGGTCAGCTCCTCGATGTGGATGGTCGTGAAGCGGTCTTCCTCGACCACCCGCTCCGAGATCAGGATCGAGTCCTCGAAGTTGTAGCCGTTCCACGGCATGAAGGCGACCAGCACGTTCTGGCCCAGCGCCAGCTCGCCGAGGTGCGTGGACGGGCCGTCGGCCAGCACATCGCCGCGGGCGATGACGTCACCGACCCGGACCAGCGGCCGCTGGTTGATGCAGGTGTTCTGGTTTGAGCGCGTGTACTTGGTCAGGTTGTAGATGTCGACGCCCGGCTCGCCGGCGGTGACCTCGGCAGCGTCCACCCGCACGACGATGCGCGAGGCGTCGGCCGAGTCGACCACGCCGCCCCGGCGCGCCACGACCACGACGCCGGAGTCGATGGCCACGGTACGCTCGATGCCGGTACCGACCAGCGGCGCCGCCGAACGCAGCGTCGGCACTGCCTGACGCTGCATGTTCGAGCCCATCAGCGCCCGGTTGGCGTCATCGTGCTCGAGGAACGGGATCAGCGCGGCGGCGACCGAGACGATCTGCCGCGGCGACACGTCCATATAGGCGATGCGCTCCGGCGGCATCAGCGTGAACTCGTTCTGATGCCGGCACGAGACCAGCCCGCCCTCGAAACGCCCCTGCGCGTCGAGCGGCGCGTTGGCCTGCGCGATCACGTGATCGCTCTCCTCGATCGCCGACAGGTAGTCGACCTGGTTGCTGACGCGGCCGTCCTGCACGCGCCGGTACGGGGTCTCGAGGAAGCCATACTTGTTGGTGCGCGCGTACACGGCCAGCGAGTTGATCAGGCCGATGTTCGGACCTTCCGGCGTCTCGATCGGGCAGACGCGCCCGTAGTGAGTCGGGTGCACGTCGCGCACTTCGAAGCCGGCGCGCTCGCGCTTCAGCCCGCCCTCGCCGAGCGCCGACACGCGGCGCTTGTGCGTGATCTCGGACAGCGGGTTGTTCTGGTCCATGAACTGCGACAGCTGCGAGGAGCCGAAGAACTCCTTGACCGCCGCCGCCACCGGCTTGGCGTTGATCATGTCCTGCGGATTGATGTCCTCGCTCTCGGCCAGCGTCAGGCGTTCCTTGACCGCGCGCTCGACGCGCACCAGCCCGATGCGGAACGCGACCTCGGCCATCTCGCCGACGCAGCGCACGCGCCGGTTGCCGAGATGATCGATGTCGTCGACCTTGCCCTCGCCGTTCTTGATCGCGATCAGCGTACGCAGCACATCGACCACGTCCGACAGGCTCGCGCCGTAACGGCCGGCCAGCGCCGCCGCCGCCTCGTCACGGCGCTGCTCGGCGTAACCGCGGAAGTAACGGCCGTCGTACAGGATGGTCGGCTCCTCGAGCCAGCGCTCGGCCGCGCTGCCGGTCAGCCCGGCCGGACACTCGCGATTGACCCGGCGGTTGAACTTCATACGGCCGACCGCCGACAGGTCGTAGCGCTCGGCGTTGAAGAACAGGTTGTGGAACAGGTTCTCGGCGGCGTCCCTGGTCGGCGGTTCACCCGGCCGCATCATCCGGTAGATCTCGATCAGCGCCTCGAGCCGGGTCCGCGTCTCGTCGATGCGCAGCGTGTCGGACATGTACGGACCGCGGTCGAGGTCGTTGACGAACAGCGTCGCCAGCTCGGTGACGCCGGCCTTCTGGCAGCGCTCGACGATCGCGGCGCTCAGCAGGTCGTTGGCGCCGGCCAGGATCTCACCGGTGTTCGGGTCGGCGACATCGTGCGCGAGGATCTTGTTCTCGAGGTATTCGGCCGGCACCGCGAGGCGGGTGACCCCGGCCTCCTCGAGCTGGCGCACGTGCCGCGCGGTGATGCGGCGGCCCTCCTCGACGATGACCTGGCCACCGGCGCTGATCTCGAACAGCGCGGTCTCGCCGCGCAGCCGCTCCGGCACCAGTTCGAGTTCGACGCCACCCTCGGTCAGGTGGAACACATTGCGGTCGAAGAACAGGTCGAGGATCTCCGGATTCGAGTAACCGAGCGCGCGCAGCAGGATCGTGACCGGCAGCTTGCGGCGCCGGTCGATGCGCGCGAACACGCAGTCCTTGGCGTCGAACTCGAAGTCCAGCCACGAGCCGCGGTACGGGATCACGCGTGCCTGGAACAGCAGCTTGCCGGAGCTGTGGGTCTTGCCGCGATCGTGGTCGAAAATCACGCCCGGGCTGCGGTGCAACTGCGACACGACCACGCGCTCGGTACCGTTGACCACGAACGTGCCGTTCCCGGTCATCAGCGGCAGCTCGCCGAGATACACCTCCTGCTCGATCTGGCGCTTGACGCGGGCCGCGCCCGGCGACTCCTTGTCCATGATCCGCAGCCGCAGCCGCACGCGGATCGGGGCCGCGTAGGTCAGGCCGCGCATCTGGCACTCTTTGACGTCGAACACCGGTTCGCCGAGGTAGTAGTAGACGTACTCGAGCGTGGCGTGGCGCGAGTAACTGCGGATCGGGAACACGCTCTGGAACGCCGCGTGCAGCCCCACGCGGCGCAGCCGCCGGTCGATGATCGCGCGTTCCTGCTCCTCCGGCAGCAGCCGCCCGCCGCCGGCGCCGCCCGACTCGTGCGCGGACAGTTCGGCGTGCAGCGCCCGCGACTCGTCGATCTGCAGGAACTGCGCATAGGACTCCGTCTGGATCGCCAGCAGCGGCGGCACATCCAGAACCACGCGGCGGCGGCCGAAGTTCTTGCGGATGCGCTTCTTCTCGGTGAAGGAGTAGGCCATCGGATTCACCCTATGCGTAATAGAACGACGGCGGCAGGGCGGGCAGCGCCGCGCCGCCGGCTCCCGGGCGGGAGCCGGCGCCGGCGCTATCCGGTGCCACGCACGGCGGGGCGCGGAGCCCGCGCATCGAGGTCCTTACCTGACCTCGACCGTAGCGCCGACGTCCTCGAGCTGCTTGCGGATCTTCTCGGCATCGGCCTTCGATACGGCTTCCTTGACCGTCGACGGCGCACCCTCGACCAGGTCCTTGGCCTCCTTGAGGCCGAGGCCGGTGATCTCGCGGATCACCTTGATCACGACCACCTTCTTGTCGGCCGGATAGGCCTTCATCGTGACCGTGAATTCGGTCTGCTCCTCGGCCGCCGGCGCCGCCGCGCCACCCGCAGCCGGCGCGGCCACCGCGACCGGTGCGGCGGCGGTCACGCCGAACTTCTCCTCCATCATCTTCACGAGGTCGACGACCTCGAGGACGGACATGTTGCCGATTGCGTCGAGAATCTCTTCCTTGCTGACAGCCATTGCAGTTACTCCAGTTGAAAGGTTGAACCCGAATCCGGTGCCGGCGCCGCGCCCGCTCAGCCGCCGGCCGCGACCCGCGCGTCCTTGACGGCGGCCACGGTCCGCACCAGCTTCGCCTGCGGTTCGGCCAGCGTGCGCACCAGCCGTACGACCGGTGCCTTGCACACGCCGAGCAGCAGCGCCAGCGCCTCGTTGCGCGTCGGCAGGCTGGCGACCCGCTCGAGGTCGCTGGCCGGCCAGGTGCGGCCGCCGAGCGCGACGAACCGCGGCACCAGCCGCTCGTTGCCCCTGGCGAAGTCGCGCACGACCCGCGCCGCGGCGCCGGGATCCGTGCGCGAGAACGCCAGGATCAGCGGCCCCTTGAGGCTCGGCCCGATGCATTCGTACGGCGTGCCGCTGACCGCGCGCCGCGCCAGCGTGTTCTTGACGACGCGCAGCCACACGCCGGACTCGCGCGCCTTCGCGCGCAGCCCGGTGATCTGCGTCACCGTCAGGCCACGGTACTCGGCGGCGACGACCGAGTGCGCCGCATGAGCCACGGCCTGCACTTCGGCGACCAGCGCCTGTTTGTCTTCCAGTCTCAGTGGCATCGACTCCTCCTGGCGACGAGCGCCTGTTGCTCCGCCGGCCGGTCCGGCCGGTTGATGGCAACCGTCACCAGTGCGCACTGATGCGGGTTCCACCATCTGCGCAGGCGACCATTGAGGGGCCGTCGCCCCGCCTGCGGTCTTCGATGGCCCGGACGGCCCACTGGCCGGCCGGCCCATGCGGTCACGCGCCCTGCGGCCCGTGACCCCGATTCGTTCAGATCCCGAGCGAGCCGCGCTCCACGGCCACACCCGGCCCCATCGTCGAGGACAGCGTCACGCGCTGCAGGTACACGCCCTTGGCCGTCGACGGCCTGGCCTTCTGCAGGTCGGCGAGCAGCGCCATCAGGTTCTCCCGCAGCGCCGCGGTCGCGAAGCTGGCCTTGCCGATCGTGCAGTGCACGATGCCACCCTTGTCGCAGCGATAGCGGACCTGGCCGGCTTTCGCATTGCGGACCGCACCGGCCACATCCGGCGTCACCGTGCCGACCTTCGGGTTCGGCATCAGACCGCGCGGACCCAGAATCTGGCCAAGCTGGCCGACGACACGCATCGCATCCGGGCTGGCGATGACGACGTCGAAATCGATCTGGCCCTGTCTGACCTTCTCCGCCAGGTCGTCGAAGCCGACCACGTCGGCCCCGGCCTCGCGGGCCGCGTCCGCGTTCTTGCCCTGCGTGAACACCGCGACGCGGACCTTCCTGCCGGTGCCATGCGGCATCACCGTCGAGCCACGCACCTGCTGATCGGACTTGCTGGCGTCGATGCCGAGATTGACCGCGACATCCACCGTTTCGTCGAACTTCGCCGTGGCCAGCTCGCGCACCAGCTCCAGCGCCTCATCGAGCGGATACTGGCGCCCCGGCTGCACGCGTTCCCGCCAGGCCTGCTGGCGCTTGCCTGCTGCGGCCATGTCAGAGGCCCTCCACGTCAACGCCCATGCTGCGGGCACTGCCGGCGATGGTCCGCACGGCCGCATCCAGGTCGGCGGCGGTCAGGTCGGGCATCTTGGTCTTCGCGATCTGCTCGAGCTGCGCCCGGGTGATCACGCCGACCTTCTTCGTGTTCGGCGTGCCCGAGCCCTTGTCGAGGCCGAGCGCCTTGCGCACCAGCACAGCCGCCGGCGGCGTCTTCTGAATGAACGTGAAGCTGCGGTCGCTGTAGACCGTGATCACGACCGGGATCGGCAGGCCCTTCTCCAGGCTCTGCGTCGCCGCATTGAACTGCTTGCAGAACTCCATGATGTTGACGCCCTGCTGGCCGAGCGCCGGACCGACCGGCGGGCTGGGGTTGGCCCCGCCCGCCGGGATCTGCAGCTTGATATAACCGGTAACCTTCTTGGCCATCGCTCCTCGCTCCCGGGTCCAGGCGCCTCACGGCTCCCCGGTTCAGACCTTCTCCACCTGCCCGAAGTCCAGCTCGACCGGCGTCGACCGGCCGAGGATCTGGACCGCGACCTGCAGGCGGCTCTTTTCGTAATTGACGTTCTCGACCACGCCGGTGAAGTCGTTGAATGGCCCGTCGACCACGCGCACGACCTCGCCCGGCTCGAACAGCACCTTGGGTCGCGGCTTCTCGACCCCTTCCTCGACCCGGCGCAGGATCGCATTCGCTTCCTTGTCGGTGATCGGGGCCGGCTTTTCCGCCGTCCCGCCGATGAAGCCGAGCACCTTCGGCGTCTCCTTGACCAGGTGCCAGGCGTCGTCGTCCATCTCCATCTGCACCAGCACATAGCCCGGGAAGAACTTGCGCTCGCTCTTGCGCTTGTGCCCGGCGCGCATCTCGACGACTTCCTCGGTCGGCACCAGCACGTCGCCGAACTTATGCTCGAGACCGTGCAGGCGGATGCGCTCCTTGAGGCTCTTCGCCACCTTGTGCTCGAAATTCGAGTAGGCGTGCACCACGTACCAGTTCAGCGCCACGGCATCAGCCCCCGGTTCCGGTGACCTGGCGGACGATCCAGGCCAGCAGCATGTCGACCAGCCAGAAAAAAACTCCCAGCAGCACCACGAACACGAACACCACCAGCGTCGTGCGCCAGGTCTCCTGGCTGGTCGGCCAGACCATCTTGCGCAGTTCGACCCGCGAGCCCTGCACGTACTGCCACAGCTCACGGCCCGGCGCCGACCAGTACAACAGCCCGGCGCCGGCGGCCAGGCCGCCGAGCACAACCAGGATACGGAGCGCGGTCGGCTGCCCGCTGAGCAGGTACCAGGCAATCACGCCGCCGAGCACTGCCGCCGCGGCGAGCACGATCTTGAAGGCGTCGATCACGGCGACGCCAGTCCTGGCAACCTGTTCGTTCATGCCGCGTCCGTTGGCGCCTGGCCCGGTCGTCCCGGGGCGGTGGCAGGGCAGGAGGGAATCGAACCCCCAACCTGCGGTTTTGGAGACCGCTGCTCTGCCAATTGAGCTACTGCCCTTCCGTTGCTGCCGCGCCGGTAACCGCCCCCTTACTTCAGGATCCTGGCGACGACGCCGGCGCCGACGGTGCGGCCGCCTTCGCGAATCGCGAAGCGCAGCCCCTCCTCCATCGCAATCGGCGCAATCAGCTCCACCACCATCTTGATGTTGTCCCCGGGCATCACCATCTCGACACCCTCCGGCAGCTCGATCGTCCCGGTCACGTCCGTCGTCCGGAAATAGAACTGCGGCCGGTAACCCTTGAAGAACGGCGTGTGCCGCCCGCCCTCCTCCTTGGTCAGAACATACACCTCCGACTCGAAATTCGTGTGCGGGTTGATCGACCCCGGCCTGGCCAGCACCTGCCCGCGCTCCACCTCCTCACGCCTGGTCCCGCGCAGCAGCACCCCGACGTTGTCCCCCGCCTGCCCCTCGTCCAGCAGCTTGCGGAACATCTCCACACCCGTGCAGGTCGTCTTCGCCGTCGGCCGGATGCCCACAATCTCGACCTCGTCGTTCACCCGGACAATGCCGCGCTCAATCCGCCCCGTCACCACCGTGCCACGCCCCGAAATCGAAAAGACGTCCTCGATCGGCATCAGAAACGGCTTGTCGATCACCCGCACCGGCGTCGGAATGTACCGGTCCATCTCCGCCACCAGCCGCACCACCGAGTCCGTCCCCAGCTCCCCGGCCTTGCCCTCCAGCGCCTGCAGCGCCGAACCACGCACAATCGGCGTCTCGTCCCCCGGGAACTCGTACTTCGACAACAGCTCCCGCACCTCCATCTCCACCAGCTCAATCAGCTCCGGGTCGTCCACCATGTCGCACTTGTTCAGATACACCACGATGTACGGCACCCCCACCTGCCGCGCCAGCAGAATGTGCTCCCGCGTCTGCGGCATCGGCCCGTCCGCCGCCGACACCACCAGAATCGCCCCGTCCATCTGCGCCGCACCCGTGATCATGTTCTTCACATAGTCGGCATGCCCCGGACAGTCCACATGCGCGTAATGCCGCGCCGCCGACTGGTACTCCACATGCGCCGTCGCAATCGTGATCCCCCGCGCCTTCTCCTCCGGCGCCTTGTCAATCTGGTCGTAGGCCCGGAACTCCCCACCGTGCGTCTCCGCCATCACCTTGGTCAGCGCCGCCGTCAGCGTCGTCTTCCCATGGTCCACATGCCCTATCGTCCCCACATTCACATGCGGCTTCGAACGAACGAATTTTTCCTTAGCCACGACTCACCTCTGCAAAGGTCCACGACTGCCTGTAACCGCGCCGCGCGCCCGCGGCGCCGGCCCCGCCCCATGCGCTGGAGCCCACGACCGGAATCGAACCGGTGACCTCGTCCTTACCAAGGACGTGCTCTACCGACTGAGCTACGTGGGCCATGTCCGGTGTCCGCCCGCCAGTCCCGCCGGCTGGAGCGGGTGATGGGAATCGAACCCACGTCATCAGCTTGGAAGGCTGAGGTTCTACCATTGAACTACACCCGCATTCCTTCACGCTCGGCGTACGCAGGTTCGCCGGGGTGCCCGATCAGCCAGAACCACCTGCCTGCCGTGACAAACTGGTGGAGGGGGTAGGATTCGAACCTACGAAGGCATAAGCCAGCAGATTTACAGTCTGCCCCCGTTGGCCGCTTGGGTACCCCTCCCGAAATGAGCCACGCATTTTCGGCTCGGGCGGCCTTTCTGTCAATGGAAGGCCGGCCTAGGGAAACTCTGATTTACCTGTAGTGTCTTACTGGCCATTCGAGGCGATGTGAGTGCGACGATGAAGCAGCAGACGCTGACGGGCTTTGAGAAGTACGGGAAGGTGACGCGACGAGCGCAGTTCCTGGCGGAC
>Ga0194120_10000760_pt1 | contig 60394 bp, 56 predicted proteins | sample TA2MahCa65mmetaG_FD_148642 | JGI IMG/M metagenome (GOLD analysis project Ga0194120, IMG submission 148642) | Freshwater microbial communities from Lake Tanganyika, Tanzania - TA2015019 Mahale Deep Cast 65m | ecosystem: Environmental > Aquatic > Freshwater > Lake | place: Tanzania: Lake... | reverse complement strand
TTTTTCCCTGTTCCGCCATACGTTTCGGTTCCAGTTATTAGTCGTAATATTTGCTCTGCGATTTGCGTTCGTTCATCATTGGGATATTGCATGAACATAGAATTGTACGTTTGTTCTGCTTGGATTGATAAATGTTCGCCTACTACCGACGATATAAACTGAGGGAGGATCTAGAGTATTATTATCCAACACAATTTTTGTTGCATCCATTTTTCCGCTCCAAATGCGTTCCCAATAGTTATTCATTGTATTTTTATAACTCACGACTACGTTTTCATCTTCCTTGTGTAACGCAAAAACATGATGACGTGTCGCGCATATTGATGCTACATTTAATCCAATGGGACTTGTCTGAATATTGTATTGTTGGAAAGTTGCGCCTCCATTTGTCGAATAATTAAATCCCGCTAAAGTCCCAACATATATAATATTTTCATACAGATTATAAATTTTCATTACCGTTATGTTGGAGAAATTACCTGTCCTTGAAAGAAGATTTTGTCCGGAAATCATGAACCATTATATCACCTAAATGTTAAAGATATTTACATTGCAGTCGAGTAATAAATAAACTTTGAAGACTGAATTCGGGTGAAAACGTATAAAAAAAAAAATGAATTACGCAAGAAAAAAGAAAACTTTTTTGTCTTTAACAAAAATTTTTATTTACTATTCTTTGACATAATTTCGCTGGCACTCTTGATTTCAGACGAAATTATTTGTATTTTTTTCTCCCAATTTTAAAAAATACCAACAACAATATGTTCGCAGTAGTAGAAATAGCAGGGCATCAATATAAAGTAAGTCCCAGCGATAAAATTTATGTTCCTCTTTTAACAAACGAAAAAGGCACAACATTGACGTTTAACCAAGTATTGCTCAAAAACGACGGGACCACTATAAAAATCGGAACCCCCGTCATTTCGAATGCATCGGTTGAAGCGACAATTCTTGACCACGTAAAAGATGAAAAATTAATAGTGTTCAAGAAAAAACGCCGCAAAGGTTACCGCGTAAAACGAGGACATCGTCAACAATTAACGTATTTACAAATCAATTCAATTTCATAAGGAACACTATCAATGGCTCACAAAAAAGGCGGCGGAAGTTCACAAAACGGTCGCGATAGCAATGCACAACGCCTCGGCGTAAAAAAGTTCGGCGGAGAAAACGTAACCGCCGGAAGTATTATCGTTCGTCAACGCGGAACTAAATTTCATCCGGGAAAAAACGTTGGTAGAGGAAACGATGACACATTGTTTGCGCTCATCTCTGGAAAAATTCAGTTCGCCCGAGTGGGAAAAACAAGAAAATCCGTTAGTGTTCTTCCCGCATAACAAAAACAGATTTCTCTCCCGCAAAGTAAAAAATACATTGCGGGATTTTTTTTCACTATAAATTCTTAGAAAGAAACTTTTTATGAAGATAACAGTAGTAGGAGCAGGAAACGTTGGAGCAACAGCAGCGCAGCGAATTGCAGAAAAAGAACTTGCGAATGAAGTTGTTCTCGTGGATATTATAGAAGGAGTGCCTCAAGGTAAAGGTCTTGATATGTATGAATCCGCGCCGATTGAAGGATTCGATTCAATGGTGCGCGGGGCAAACGGATATGATGAAACAGCGAATTCGTCTATTGTCGTTGTTACTGCTGGTATTCCGCGAAAACCGGGAATGAGCAGAGATGATTTACAAAATACAAACGCTGGCATTGTCAAAAATGTAACTGAACAAGTTGTTGCAAAATCACCGAAAGCGATTATTATTGTCATCTCCAATCCATTAGACGTAATGACGTACGTTGCAATGAAAGTCAGCGGATTTGAACGACATCGCGTTATCGGAATGGCGGGAATTTTGGACACTGCACGCTATCGTTCGTTTATCGCAATGGAAGTTGGCGTTTCCGTTGAAGATATTCAGGCATTAGTACTTGGTGGTCACGGAGATTCGATGGTTCCGTTAGTGAGTTATACAACTATCAGCGGAATTCCTCTTACGCATTTTTGCAATCAGGAAACGATTGACAAATTAGTAAAACGCACAGCAAACGGCGGAATAGAAATTGTCAATTTTCTGAAAACGGGAAGCGCATACTATGCACCTTCTTCCGCTGCAGTGCAGATGGTGGAAGCAATCGTAAAAGATAAAAAACGACTTCTCCCATGTTCTGTTTTTTGCAATGGAGAATATGGTTTGAATGATACGTTTACCGGACTTCCCGTGATACTCGGTAAAAACGGCGTGGAAAAAATTGTTGAAGTTCCGTTAAGTGATGCAGAAAAAACCGCATTACAAAAATCCGCAAATGAAGTAAAAGCGAATATTGGAAAATTGAATTTGTAATTCTGTTCCACAGAGCAAACCCTCGTTCTGTCGAACAGAGGGTTTGTTCGTTTTAAGAAACTCGACCATTTTTCTTGTCTATCTCACAAAAATTTTTTATATAAACCTCGCTTTTTTGATTAACCGACTAATATAATTTCAAAGAACAACTCATCGTTTTTTTATGAAACACAAATTGGAATTAACAAATACATTAATACAAAAAATTCTTTTTCGTACAAGTCCTCCGGCTTCCAAAGAATTGGTGCAAGAATTTATCAATAAAATTCCTGCAAGAATCGTTTCGCATCAGCAATTCAAGAACAAGAACACATCTGTTCTCGGCAATCCTTTTCGGCGGCTTCCCATTCTTCGCAAAAAGAAATAAATTTTTTTAAAAGGGTACATCGCGATGAACTCCGCTCGGTTCAACGAGTTTCGTTGTGTGCCTTTTTTCAATTTGTGTTTTTTCAGCCATAAACTATCACTATTTCCCGTTGAACGCAACACATTCAATTCAATACGAAGGTGAACAAACCTCCTATTCTCTTCAAACGAAACAGGATATGTATTCGACGTTCCCACTTCGAAAAATTTTGTTTCATCTCCTTCTGTTTGTTGCAACCTTTTTCACAACAACGCTAGCGGGAGTTCAATGGATAAACAAAAATCCGTTTGATTTAAACAATTTTTGGTTAGGGCTTCCGTTTTCCATTTCCGTACTTTTATTTCTTACTGCGCATGAATTTGGTCATTTTTTTGCTGCGCGATTTCATAATGTGCAAACAACATTACCGTTTTATATTCCCGTTCCTCCAATGTTCATAAATCCTTTCGGAACTATGGGAGCAGTGATTCGCATTCGTTCAGAAATTCAATCAAGAAATGCATTGTTTGATATCGGCATTGCTGGACCGCTCGCTGGACTTGCTGTTGCATTTGTAATTCTTTTTTATGGAATTGCAACGATGCCGGGAAAAGAATTTATCTATGAAATTCATCCTGATTACGTCGGAAAGTCCTTACCCGAAGGAGGACTCACATTTGGTTCTTCGTTGTTTTTTTATGCTGTTTCAAACGTTATCTCTTTGCAACAATATTTTCCTCCGATGAATGAAATGTATCACTATCCGTATCTTTGCGCTGCGTGGTTCGGATTTTTTGTAACTGCGTTGAACTTAATCCCCGTAGGTCAATTGGACGGCGGTCATATTTTATACGCATTACTTGGAAAAAAACAGGGAATTATTGCGCGCGGTTTTCTCATTGTTTTAGTGCTTATTTCGCTTAGCGGTTTTCTTCCGTTCTTTTCTTTTGGTACAGACACGATGGGATGGTTACTTTGGGTTGCTATTTTATTCTTCATCATAAAACCGGACCATCCTCCGGTTGCAATTGAAGAACCTCTTGACAATTCGAGAAAACTCCTCGGATGGACTACGCTTGTTTTTTTCATCGCTATTTTTATCCCTGTTCCGTTATTGAATTTCGGAGTTTAATGAAAAACTTGCTGCGCATTCTACGTTCCTCTCTCTTCAAGAAAATAGCGTCTCTGGGAATTGGTGTCTTTCTCTTTGTAGGATGCAATAAAACTCCGCCAGGAATTATTGACGATAATTCAACACCGCCATTTCTTTCGTTTGCAAAATTAGACAAAGATTCACTCAATGTTGATGACGATTCGCAATCTGCTGTTCCGTTGGATTCGGGAAAAAAATTTCTTCTCTCACTTTTCGCAACATCTACGGCGCACGATACTGATGGCGGCAATTCCATTTCGTTTCTTCATTATAAAATTTTTAAACCGAATTCGAGCGAATACGTGCAATCGGGACGGTTGAAACGAACATCGGTTACAAGTACTTACGCTACATTTTCCGATACTATAGTTTTTATCGTTCAGAGAACGGAACCAGGATTGTACCGATTTCAATTCACTGCCGAAGATAACGCTCATTGGATAAGTAATGCATTGCAACGCTCGTTTCTTGTAACGCGAAGAAATAGCGCACCGAACATTGATACAGTCATCACCCCCGATTCTATTCAAATTCCGGCTTCGGGAATACAATTTATTTTGTTCACTGCAACAGTTTCCGATTCCGATGGTATCGGTGATATTGCGAATGTGTTTTTCAAGAATCTTGCATCATCCAATCCTACAAACATTCCGCTTTTCGACGACGGTTTAACTTCGGAACACGGCGACCAACTTGCTGGCGACGGAATATTTTCTCGGATGCTTTTTATTGATAGTAGCAATACGCCCGGTTACAAAGAATTTCGTTTTTATGCAAAAGATAAATCTAATGCAATGGATTCCGCTTCAAAATTTATTTCGATTCATAACTAAATGAAAACACCATTCATTTATTTTTTTGTTGTAATATTTTTTCTTCCACTATTTTCTTTCTCGCAGAAATTTTTTGCGAAACAATTTCAGTTACGTAATAGTCCGTATCCATTGTATTCGCAACCTCCAAGCAACGGAGTATTTCAAATTCGCCATCGCGATTTCAACGGAGAGTATATTCTTTGGTTTGGAACATCAAAAGGAATAGCATCAAGTACTGATGGAGCAAGAACATTCACCCGTTATCGCTCAAACGGCGCATTTGTCAAAGATGGAATTTTTTCGCTCGCAATTCTTGGCGATACGATTTGGTCTTCGATGGGATATTCGAAAGAATTTCAAGACGGAGAAGTGCAAACAGGCGCAGGATACGCTTTTTCAATAGATAATGGAGCAACGTGGAAACATAAGCCACAGACACTCGACGGACGATACGAAGATACTATTCGGTATGGAAATAATGTTCTTGAAATTCTTCCCGTTGTTGTCCCCGAACAAAACGTAACTTACGATGTTTCTATTTCACCCAACGGAACAGTTTGGATTTCCAGTTGGGCAAGCGGTTTACGCCGAATGAAAAATTACGACTTGACAAAATGGGAACGCATACTTCTTCCTCCCGATTTTTTGAATAAACTTTCTCCCGATTCTTCGTACAATTTTTATTATGACCCGCGACCGTATAATAACATCAAAGCATTTTCCGTGTTTGCCGTAAATGATTCCGTGGTGTGGTGCGGAACAGCAGGAGGAATAAACAAAACAATGAATGCAAACGATTCTTTTCCAAGTTGGACAAAATATTCTCATCAAAACCAAGCCGCGCCGATTTTAGGAAATTGGGTGATTGCAATTGATAGACAATGTTATTTTACATCAACAGATACTGTTGAACGAATTTGGTGTACCAATTGGCGCGCAGAAGATTTCGACGAAGAGTACGGCGTAAGTTATACAGAAGATGATGGAACAACGTGGAAAAATCTTTTGCACGGAATCAAAGCGTACGATTTTGCATTTCAAGATTCCGTTGCATACATTGCGACCGACGATGGTTTATTTCGCACGAGCAATGGAGGAACAACATTTGCGCGAACTTCCGATATACGAGATAACGTCGGAAACATTATCGCATCACGCGCATTTTTTTCCGTTGATGTTGTTAGCGATACGTTGTATTGCGGCACCGGCGACGGCTTGGTAAAGTCCATTGACAACGAATTTCATCTGTTTGGACAAACGTGGGAAATTTTACGAACGTTTGAAAAACTCGGCACAAAAAATTCAACGTATTCTTATCCTAATCCGTTTTCTCCGCAAATGGAAATAACACGTATTCATTTTTCTACTGTGAATAACAACGGAGAAGTAACAATAGAAATTTTTGACTACGGAATGAATCGCGTGCGTACACTCATTCGCAATGCAATACGAACTCCGGGAAATGAATTCGACGAAATATGGAACGGAGAAGACGATAACAAACGTATTGTCGCAAACGGAGTCTACTTTTACCGCGTCCTTATTGGCGGTAGTGAACCAATATGGGGAAAGGTTTTGGTGATTCAATGAACGTATATATTTATCAACAAGGGTTTCCATTCGTCATATCTACGCGTTTGAAGAAAAACTATTTACTCATCTTCTTTCTCATTCTTCATTGTACGTTCTTTATCGTTCAACATTCTTTTTCCCAACTCGGGGGTACTGCAGGCGCGTTTGCGCGTATGGGATTTTCTTCGCGCGGAATGGGAATGGGAAATGCAATCTCGGCTTTAACTTCAGGCGAAATATCTACGTATTACAATCCTGCGCTGTCTCCCTTTTCTGCAAATAAAAATGCCTGTGTATCGTATTCCTTTCTCTCACTCGATAGGCAACTCAATTTTCTCAGTTATACACAAAGCGTACATCCAACTGCTGGATTTTCATTGGGGCTCATAAATCAACAAGTCGGAAATATTGATGGACGTGATGCAGACGGCGCACACACGGAAACATATTCAACAAATGAGAATCAGTTTTATCTTTCGTTTGCGAATAAAATATCAAAATATGTCTCCATCGGATTAACGACAAAAATTTATTATGCAAAACTTTATAAAGAGTTCACTTCTACAACCGTTGGCTTCGACGCAGGAATTTTGTTGAGACCAAAAGAACAGTATGCATTCGCTATCGTTCTCCAGGATTTGAATTCAAAATACCGATGGAATTCAAAAGCATTATATAATGAGAACGGAAGAGAAACGATTGATAAATTTCCAACGCTAACAAAATTCGCCTTTTCATATCTACTTCCTGAACAGGATGGAAATATTTCAGCAGAGTATGAAACTTCCAATCGAAAAACTTCGTTCTTACGCGGCGGCGTTGAAATCAATCTTCACGAACAATTTACTGTACGCGGCGGTGCCGATAGAATTGATATCAACAACGAATTTTCCGGAATGAAACCATCATTCGGTTTTACAGTACGTCCTTCAATTTCAAACTTGTATATCAAAATTCATTATGCGTATATTTTTGAGCCATTTGCTCCATCAGGAGCGCATAGTATCGCTTTCAGTTATTCTTTGTAATCTGTGAAATTTTTTTTCGTTGTTTTCTTTTTTCTTGGTGTTCCATTTGTTGCATCTGCACAAGTAGGAAATACGGGTCTACAATTTTTGAAACTTGGTGTTGACGCTCGCGCAATCGCAATGGGAGAAGCATCCGTAGCAAACGGAACATCTGTTGCTTCTTCATTCGTCAATCCCGCGCTCCTCTCTCCGATTGCATCGCTACAAATCACTCACAGAAATTGGTTGGAAGGAACGAACATTGATTTCTTCGGTGCCAATACTTCCGTAAATGATTTTACGTTTGCGTTATTGCTGAATTCAACAACTATTCCCGACTTCGAAATACGAGTGCGTCCCGGAGAAGCAGAAGGAGTATTCAATGTTCATTATTTTTCAGCAGGAATTACTTCAGCGTATGCGTTCGCAAAAGATTTTTCTGTTGGAATTGGCGGAAAATTGTTATATGAAAAATTTTTTGTTGATGACGCAAGCGGTTTTGCATTCGATATCGGAGCAAAAAAAACACTGAATGATCACGTGATGTTTGGCGCTTCTCTCAATAACTTCGGTGCTATGTCGAAGTTACGTTCCAAAGAAACAAAACTCCCTACATCAATGCGCATAGGAGTGACATACATAATACCAGTTTCGGAATTGCATTCCGTCCTTGCAATTACATCGGATGTGCAGGAAGTTTTTTCTGAACAGCAGTTGCATTTCCATTCCGGATTCGAAGTAACGTTCAACAACTATTTTTCATTACGCGGAGGATATCTTACGGGATATGAAGGCAGAAAAAATTACACGGCAGGTTTTGGCATCAATTATAAAAACATTATTTTCGACTACGCTTTTTCGCCATCAAATTTTTCTTTTGAACCGGGACACGTTATCACCGTGAGTTACGGTTTTGAATAATATATTTGCTCCGATTTTTTTTCAAACAAGAAAGGAATTTTTATAAAATGTTTTTTCAACTATTTTTCTTATTCATATTCAGTTCTGCTATTACATTTTCACAAGACACGCGTTGGTATCCTTTCAATGATGGATTGGAAACGGCAACAAAAGAAAATAAAAAAATTCTGATGGATGTGTACACCGATTGGTGCGCGTGGTGCAAACGAATGGACAAAGATATATATGCGCAAAACGAAGTGAAAGCACTGCTTAATAAATTTTTTGTGCTCGTTAAACTCAATGCCGAATCAAATAACGAAGTTGCATACAACGAACTATCTTTGACCGAAACAATGCTTGCACAAGAACTCGGAGTAGATGGTTACCCTTCTACGATTTTCTTCCTTCCGAATGGAGAAGTCATTACGGCAGTTCCCGGTTATGTTGCTCCCGATAAATTTCTCTTGATACTGAAATACATTGGAGAAAACCATTACTTAACAATGGATTGGGTAGAGTTTGAAGCAAAGGAAACCGGCGAAGAAGAATAAAAGTAAAAAACCCGATGATGAATCGGGTTTTTTTGTTTGAACCATTATGGACTTTCTTTCTTATTCAAAAAATATTTTGTGCAATTCTCTGAATGACGTTTCTGCAATTTCATCATCTACAACTGAGGCAATACTTAAACCCGACGGATTACTGATACAATAATACATTCTTCGGGACAAAAGTACTTGCAGAAATTTCATAAATGTGGATGTATGCTCTCCGATGCGATTTCCTACAAGTGAAATAAGAGATTTTTCCTTCAAACACTTAACAATTCCGACATCGGAAAAATCTTCGAGCAGTGAATCCAGTGGAGCATTGTTATCAAACACAAACGCTACACTTCGTTCTGTGGAGTTATGAACCAACGGTATTGTTTTATTTTTCGTTAGTATTTCATTGAGCATTTCAGAAATCACTACATAACGCAATTTCTTCGTTGGAGTAAGAAACACGAGCGAAATATGTTTCATCATTGAAAGCGCAACAGGTTCGTTATAAGTACTTTCATACATTGATACAATGGAACCTTCGACTATAACGTTTTTTGAATTTCGTATTCTTACCGGAATATTTTTGTTCATTGCCGGAACCATTGTTTTGGGATGAAGCACTTTTGCACCTCTATCGCATAATTCCAACGCTTCTGTGTACGATAATTGAGGAATTCTTCTTGACGTTGATACGATACGCGGATCTGCAGTATAAATTCCATCTACATCTGTCCAAATCTGTATTTCTTCCGCGTTAAGCGCTGCGCCAATAATTGAAGCAGTAAAATCCGAACTTTCTCTCCCCATCGTCGTAGAAATTCTGCTTTCCGTCGCGCCGATAAATCCTTGTGTAACGAAAATCGTGTCGTTATTTTTTCTGGAATACAATTCCCGCAATTTTTGTTCAACAATTTCAGTACGCGGAGAAGCAGCAGTAAAATTATCATCCGTAATCATAAATGTACGAGCATCAAGCCATTCATTCGATATACCGCTTTCAGTAAAAATTTCGCTGACACACAGCGAAGAAAGAAATTCTCCGTATTGAGCAAGCGCATCGCTGGAGCGTGGAGATAGTTCACGCAGTAAAAAAATACCTTCTGCAAGTCGCTCCAGTTCTTTTCTAACAAGAAAAATCTTTGAGAAAATAGCATCAAGACGATTCGGATTGGTAATTCCTTCTTCTGCAATTCGTATGTGTTTTCCGATAAACGCAGCAAGATGCTGCAACGATTCTTCTTTATTTCCTTTAGATGCTGACTTTCCGATAGCATCGAGAAGATTTGTTCCTGTGGCTATTGCAGAAATAACGATAAACGGATTCCGTTCAAGATGGTTTTTAACAATTGAAGCAACGTTGTGCATTGCTTCTGCGTCTTGCACAGACGTTCCACCGAATTTCATTACAATCATATCTAAAAAAATTTTGAGAATATACTAATTCGCTTTCCTTTGTATGAATTATTAATAAAAAATATTTTTTCCTTTGCGTATTGCAAACACTCCTCTTTTTTGTATTTTTACCCACGTTAAAAATTTAATTCTTCACAATTGAACGGAGCGTGGTATGCTAACGCAATTATTCACAATACGATTTTCATTTTTTTTATTCACATCCTTCTTCATTGCCAATTTCGTCGGATGCGATTCCACAACAGAAGTAAGCGAAACGGTAGAACGCTTTTTCAAACTCGTTGCTGAAAAAAAAGACGATGAAGCATTCAAGCTACTTTCGCCACAATTACAAGATGAGATTAAACATCATCCCGCGGGTTTCCGGGCAAGTTTGGAATTTTCTATCAACGCATTTACAGAAAACCGCGGTACAATAGAAATCCTCGATGAATCAAGAAGACAAAGCGATGCACACGTCAAATGTATTATTACGCGTAGCGACGGAACAAAAATTGAAAAACGAATTTCGCTTGAGCAAAACGAAGACGACGGAATATGGTATATCATTAAAAAATAATTCAAATTGTAACCGATGATCCGCACGTCACTTTGTTGCAAACGTACATTTGTCGGTTCACTTCCGTACGGAAGCGATTTATACAATGGATTAACTACAATTGCTATCGAAGAAAACATTCGCATCGGTCGAATCAGCGCATTAGGAGCGACAACGTTTGCTACCGTTGCGTTTTACTCTCAATCCGAAAAAAAATATCTCACGCTGACATTCACCGAACCGATGGAAATACTTTCCTGCTTTGGAAACATTTCCATTCGCGATGAAAAACCATTTGTGCATGCTCATATTGTACTTTCCGACATTGAAGGTAAGACGTTTTCTGGACATTTGATTCCGGGAACAAAACTTTTTGCTTGTGAAGTTTTCATTGATGAATTAGTGCGCGACGATTCTTTGGGGTATGAAAATGAATTCGCTCGTACATTGGATGAACAGACAGGATTGTATCTTTGGAACAACAAGAGTTTGATATAAATTTTTCAAGAACATTCGTTCATACTTCCTGCCTTTTTTCCCAATTCCCCCAACTTCGATTTGGTTTTTCTACTCGCCAAAACGGAATAAGTCCCGAACCGTACGGAATGAACTTAAGTTTCTCCGTTGGCGATAGTGAAACAAATGTTCAACGCAATCGCGAACTCTTTTTCGAACGATTGAACATTCCGCTTGAAAAACTTGCCATTCAAAAACAAATTCACAGCAATTACGTTCGTAAGATTTCAACACCCGGTATTTATGAACAAACTGACGCGATGTACACACAAGAAAAAAATATATTTCTCTGCGTTACCGTCGCAGATTGTATGCCGATATTTCTCTTTGACTGCAAAGAAAATATTGTTGCTGTCGTACATTCGGGATGGCGGGGGTGCGTGAATGAAATTCTCAGAACAACTATTGTACATTTGCTCAATGAACATTCGATTGACGAAAAAAATATTTTTTGCTATATCGGACCATCTGCTGGAAAATGCTGCTATGAAATTGAATCTGATGTTGCATCCAATTTTTCAGAACAATTTCTTACAAAAAGGAATGAACATAAATTTCTTCTTGATATGCAATCATTTGCCCGCGATGAATTATTACAATGCGGCGTTCCGTTCCAACACATTGAAATTTCAAACGCATGCACGATTCATCAAAAAGAATTCTTTCATTCGTATCGTCGCGACGGAACATTATCGGGAAGAATGATGGGGGTTCTCGGAATAATATAACGCTAATTCAAAACTTGCGTTCTTTCCACATAACGTTTTTCGTGAACACCGCAAGAAACGGGAAGAGAAATCCATAAACGATATAGTAGAGTTCGAAAGGAAAGAGATATTGTAATCGGGAAAAAATTCGAAATTCGGAAAGCGGCTTCGATAAGAAAAAAATATCCGAAAGTAATTTAACCGCAAACGTACATAGCAAAATCATCGGTGATGCGAACATTATCCCGAGCAACATCAAAAAATGCGTAACATAACCGATGCCGATAACAAAAACACCATGAGGAACCATATTCATCGCTCCTACCGCCCAGCGTTGTTTTTGACTAAAGAGTTGATGCCACGTTTTGCACGGATAACTTTCTACAAGTGTGTTTTTGCTTAAAAAAAATTTTACACGATATGATGTACGCTGAACAACTGCTTGTACCATTGCGTAATCTTCCGTAACACTGAAAGGAATACCACGAAAGCCGCCAACAAGTTCGTACACGTTTCGCCGAATGGAAAAATTATTGCCTATTACAGTAATTGGTAGATTTCTTCCCGCCATTGCTGCCGAAACGGAAAAATTTAAAATCCAATCGAGCGATTGTATTCCTTCGAATGTAGATTGTACTCGCAAAACAGTATATCCTCCAACGATTCCTACATCGTTTTGAAATTCATTGATTGTTGCGTGAACCCATTCGGACGTAACACAACAGTCGGCATCCGTGAACATAAAAATATCACCCTGCGCGCTATCGAGTGCTACAGCAAGCGCATTTGCTTTCCCGCGAATTTTATCCCCTTCGCTACAAATTCTAACTATTTTGAACTCAGAATGGTTCTTAATAAACGCCGATATTATCTCTTGTGTAGAATCAGTTGAACGGTCGTCTACAATAATAATTTCCAGTTTATCTCGTGGGTAAATAATTTGCGAAAGCGAATGCAAACAAGCGAGTATATTTGATTCTTCGTTTCTTGCCGCGACAACAATAGATACCGAAGGAAGTGAATCTACAGCGTTATTTTCAGAAGCGCGCACACATTTCCTTAAACCCAACCATAACCAGAATATATCTGCGAAATACAAAAGAGTGAAAAAAACAAGGAGCGATTCAAACGTGAATATCATTGAACTCAAAATGATTTCAGTCGCTGTAGTAATAAGTTATGAAAGAGATGCTCATTTCTTTTAAAATACAAAAAGGCTTTCAACGTTCCTCGAAAGCCAAATTGAAGAAAAGAGAATTTGTTATGCGGCTTTTTGGATTCTGCCAAGTTTTATACAGGAAGTACAAACACGCATTCGAACAGCGCTCCCGTTGACATTCACTCGAACACTCTGCAAATTGGGAACCCATCGGCGACGTGTACGATTATGAGCATGGCTAATGTTATTGCCAGTTATCGGACGTTTTTCACAAACTTCGCAAACTTTTGACATATAGTTAATTGGATTGAAAAATGAATAGTATACCTTCTAAAAAACGGCACAAAGTTACAAAAATTCTTACGAAGAGCAAACTCTCTTACTAAAACTTTTGGAAGTAAATAAAGCAACGATACGTTTTCACAGTGAATGGATGAACAATCGCATCTCGCACGAATTTTTCTTTCATCTTTTCCTTCTCTGCTCAAAGTAGTATATTTGTTCCCAATGACACAGCAAAACACTTTCATGACAATTCTTTTCCGATGCTTCATTGCATTTTCTTTCATAATTGTTGGTTGCAAAACTACTCAACCACCTGCACAAAAAACAACAGATGAGCAACAAGAAAAACCTCGTATAAAAAACAAAGACTTAGCAGTTCAACATTTTATTGCTGGTTCAGTTTATGATACAAAAGAAGATTATGCGCGCGCCGCACTGGAATATCAAGAAGCATTGCAGTATGATGACGATGCTTCGATTTTCTATGCACTTTCTCGAGATTATGCACAATTGAATAAGAAACAACTTGCGGTTCAAAACGCATACGAAGCAGTTGTTCGCGACACATCTAATCGGGATTATCGGGAAAATCTTGCTCAAATTTATCTTGCACAATTTTCCCTTGATTCTGCGATAATGCAGTACCACGAAATCGTCAAGCGCGATTCCGATTATGTACAGGGATGGTATTCACTCGCAAATGCCGTTCAGTTCCAATCTTCCGATTCTGCACTCGTGCTCTACAGAAAAATCATTGAACGATTTGGTTCGCAATGGGAAATATGGGAACGTATTGCGATGCTTTCCATCGAAAAAAAGAAATACGATGATGCCGCTTTCGCATACAAAGAAATGTTAGCATTGGATCCTTCAAATAATGATTTGAAAATAACGCTTGCATCCGCGTACGAGTTTGCCGGAAAAGAAAGTCTGGCGTGCGAACTTTATAAAAAAATTGCTGCCGAAACTGACAATGAAAATGCTCGAATCGCTGCCGCGCGAATATTGCTCTTGCTTCATCAATATTCTGAAGCGGATTCTCTCATTCAACCGTTACTTCAACAGGATTCAGTTTCATTTGAAACAAAGTTGAAAATAGGTGAAGCATATATTGATGCGCTTCATAAGGATAGTACACTTATAGATTTCGTACAAAACTATTTCCTTAACTTAAAAAACGAACAGCCGGAAGATTGGCGTTCTTACTGGTATCTTGCTGCAATCGCACTCTCTCAAGACAGTGTTTCTTCCGCAATCGAAAACTATGAAAAAGTGAACGAACTGGCAGATTGGAATATAGATGCATGGATAAACCTTGCTTCGATTTATTCCGAACAAAAAAAATTTTCGTTGATGGCTGAAACATTAGAACGGGTGCAGAAAAAAAATTCCAATGATTTCCGCATAAATTTTTTTCTCGGTATTGCGTATTACCGCGATGGAAAACTTGAAAAAGCAATTGACCCATTAGAGCGCGCGCTTCAATTGCGTCCAACAGAAATGAATGTGCTATCAACTCTTGCATTGATTTACGACGCATTGAAACGTTGGGATGACAGCGACCGCTTGTACGAAACCGCATTAAAAATTGATGCGAACAATCACTTACTATTAAACAATTACGGGTACTCGTTAAGTGTACGCGGAGAACAATTACCACGCGCTTTGGAAATGTCCAAAAAAGCACTCGAACAACAGCCAAAAAATCCCTCGTATCTTGACACAATGGGATGGGTGTATTTTCGATTGGGAAATTTTGACGAAGCGAAAAAATATATTCAAGACGCTATAAACGTAGGAGACGCAAGCGCAGAAGTGAACGAACATATGGGGGATGTTTATTTCAAACTGAATGACACGGCAAAAGCAGTTGAGTATTGGAAAAAAGCCGTTGACCTCGATTCTACAAGAGAATCAGCGAAAGACAAAATTCGAAAAGGAGGACTGTAAAATTTCTCATTGATAATAGAGATTGAAAAATTTTAAATGATTACATTTCTATTTAATCGTTTGCTGAATTTTCTTTTTTTCTTCGGCGCGATATTTTTTGTCTCGTGCAGAACAACAGAAGAAATCGCGAACCGTTCCTCTGCTGAAGAAATAATTTCTGCCATTCAACAACAGTCTCCGTCTATTTCTACTATGAACGCAGAAGGAATATTGACGGTTGAAAATGAAGAACATTCATTCAACCTTTCGTTTGAACTTCAGTATAAAAATAATGATTCACTCCTTCTGACATTGTTCGGACCATTTGGAATTTCAGCGGGAATACTTCAACTCACACGCGATTCATTTCAATTATATAATGCAATAGAAAATAGATTGATAATCGCATCTGTTCACGATAAGGCATTAGAAACGCTTTTGCATTTTTCTGCTGACTTTCCTACAATTCTAAAATTATTTTTTGATGAAAACTTGAGCGGAACACAACCGAATATAGTAACATTATCAACCACACAAGATGAAATTACGCTTTCGCTCGTTCACAATAATTCCACAGAAAAATTTTGGTTTAACAATAACGAGCAGGCTATAGTACGCTTTGAAAAATTGAATTCTGCAAACGAAATTCTTCTCAAAAAAACTATGAAGCGCTTTTCTTCTATTAAGGAGAAACGTTTTCCGAATTGGATTCGCACGTATTTTCCACAAGAACATCGAACAATTACAATTTCATACAATTCATTGGAACTCAATAATACCGTCCAATGTTCATTTACTGTTCCGAGAAACACTGAAATAATCCGGCGATGATTCGAAAGAAAATTAAACCCGGAATATTTTTCCGTGTCAAAGTTTTACATAATTCTTAGAAAGACAAATTTTTATGAAATACACACTTGCAATAATAACAGTAATCATTCTTTCGTCTCTTTCCGGTTGTCGAAATGACAGCACGACTAATTCCGATGAAAACGAAATCAAATACGACTCGGAATATTTTAAAAGTATCGCAACAAACAACGAAGAATACGGCGATTTTGCTGCGTTAGATGATGTTTCCGGCGATGATAGCGAAGAACCTTTCAGTGCCAAAACTATCTCTTCTGTATTTGGAAATAAAACGTTTATTCAACCATTGAAATTTAGAAAACAAATCACCAACGTAGTAAAGAATTATTATGTTGATTCGCTGGGAGACAGCGCACGTATTCTTAATATTTTCAAAACGATTTCGGGAAATTTTATTCTGACAGGAATTCGGAACGATACCGATACGGTTACCGTGCAAAAGCCGTTTACACATTCAATGCATCGAGATATTGAATTTCGCCGCATCGCTCGCAAACGTTTTCCGCGAATGAATTGGAAACCATACTCAATTACTGTAGGAGCCGGTTCAACATCAATGGCACAGGATTCGTTTTCGATTGCGCAACTGTATGTCCAAATAGAGGACGGTGATACATGCACCATCAATCGTCCGGCGGATGAGTATAGGTTTTACTTCGGACCCAACGGAACAATTCCTCACGCTCACAAAGATGATACCGTTACAGTGCGATTAACAATAGAAAGCGTTACTGCTGATACAGAAATTGTTGCCTTGCGTGTGGGAAGAGGACGAAGAGCAAACTTTCATAAGCGACAAATTATCCCACTCGTTTCCCAAACAGTAAATAGTGGAGTGTATACACGCACGTACGAGAAAGTATTTGAAGTTCATCACGGTGATGGGAGATTTAACGCAGTGTTTGAAGCAATGTCGCATAATTCTTTGTATGACGATGGAACATCAAAATTCACGAGTGAAATTTGGAGTTTGCCGTATCGAATTGAACATCACTAAATCGAACACAGTAACAGCATAGTTCTTAAACGCCGACGGAGAAATCTTTCGGCGTTTTTTATTTCCTTCCATCGCACTCGTATATTTGCCCCGCTTTGAAAACAACAAATCTCAAATCTCAAATCACAAATCCGATTTCGCAATCAACACCATTGATGCGTCAATACGCGCAAGTGAAAGCAAAATATCCCGACACGATTTTGCTTTTTCGGATGGGAGATTTTTTTGAAACGTTTGACGACGACGCAATTCTCACATCAAAAGTTTTAGGAATCACGCTCACCAAACGCGGAAAGAACGGCGCGGCGGGAGAAATTCCTCTCGCCGGTTTTCCTCATCACGCGCTCGAAACATATTTGCCACGTTTATTGAAAGCGGGACATCGTGTTGCTGTGTGCGAACAACTCGAAGATCCAAAGTTCGCAAAAGGAATTGTGAAACGCGATGTGATTGAAGTGTTAACTCCCGGTGTTGCCTTTTCGGATAAAGTGCTGGAAAAAAATCGCAACAATTTTCTCGCCGCAACTTATTTTCCTTCGCCGCTTGTTACTGGAAACGATACGATTGGTGTTGCGTTTGTTGATATTTCTACGGCGGAGTTTTCGCTTGCTGAATTTCCGTTGCGCAATCTTATTGAACAGTTGCAACTTTTTTCTCCGTCGGAAATTCTTGTTCAAAAACTTAATAAAGATGCAATCGAAAAACTGCTCGAAGGAAAAATAAAATCTGTTGTTACAAAAACCGATGATTGGATTTTCAATTTCGATTATGCGTACGAACTTCTCACAACACAATTTCAAACGCAAACGTTGAAAGGATTCGGCGTTGAAAGTTTATCGAATGGAATAATTGCAAGCGGCGCAATTCTTCATTACTTGAACGAAACACAAAAAGGAAATCTTTCGCATCTTCGCAAAATTGTTCCGCTCAATATTGACGATACAATTTCGCTTCCCGCATCAACCATCCGCAATCTCGAACTCATTGTTCCTTTAACGCACGACGCAGAAGATACAACGCTTCTTTCCGTTCTCGACAAAACGCAAACGCCGATGGGTGGAAGATTATTGAAACAGTGGCTTGTTCGTCCGTTGAAAAAATTAGAGCCGATTCAACAACGATTGCAAGCAGTTTCAGAACTTGTAAAAGAAAATACGTTGCGAAAAAAACTTGCAACGATTCTTTCTAACATTGGCGACGTTGAACGACTCATTTCAAAAATTTGTACAGGAAGAGCAACGCCTCGTGATGTGTTTGTGTTGAAATGTGTTCTCGATGCCATTCAACAAATAAAAAGCGAAACGAAAAGTTTACAAACAGAAACGCTTGCAAAAATTTCCGAGCAATTGCAATCGCTGGAAAATATTGTGCAACTTATTTCTTCCGCTATTGCCGAAGACCCGCCGCTGAATCTCGCTGACGGAAATATTATTCGTAACGGATTCAATGCCGAACTCGATGAACTTCGCTCGCTGACGTTTTCCGGAAAAGAATGGATTGCAAATTTGCAGCGAACAGAACGCGAACGCACGGGGATCAATTCGCTGAAAGTCGGTTTCAATAATGTGTTTGGTTACTACATCGAAATCACGCACACGCACAATGAAAAAGTCCCGGCGGATTACATTCGCAAACAAACGATGACGAATGCGGAACGTTTCATCACGCCGGCATTGAAAGAGTACGAAGAAAAAATTTTACACGCGGAAGAAAAAATTCTCGCTCTTGAAACAAAACTCTTCAACGATGTGCGTACGGAAATTTCAAAATATGCAGATGCAATTCAACGCAACGCAAAACTCATTGCATTGCTCGATTGCTTGCTATCATTCGCTGAAGTTGCTGTTACGAACGAATATGTTTGTCCCGATGTGAATGATTCGACAACCATCACGATCGAAAACGGGCGCCATCCAGTGATTGAACAACTGCTTCCTCCAGGCGAGCGATACACCGCGAACGATTGTGTTCTAGATAACGAAACGAATCAAATCATCATCATCACGGGACCGAATATGAGCGGCAAATCGAGTTACTTGCGGCAAATCGGTTTGATTACATTGCTCGCGCACATCGGAAGTTTTGTTCCTGCAACGAAAGCGACGATTGGTTTGGTGGATAAAATTTTTACGCGCGTCGGCGCATCGGATAATATTGCGAGCGGTGAAAGCACGTTTCTTGTCGAAATGCATGAAGCGGCGAACATTGCAAACACGGCAACTGAGCACAGTTTGATTTTGCTCGATGAAGTGGGACGCGGAACATCTACGTTTGATGGCGTTTCGATTGCGTGGGCGTTGACGGAATATCTCCACGAAAAAGTAAAATCTAAAACGCTCTTTGCAACTCACTATCACGAACTCAACGAACTTGCAGAACTCTATCCGCGCATAAAAAATTTCAAAGTGGATGTGCGCGAATACGGCGACAAAGTTATTTTTCTGCACAAAGTTATTTCCGGTTTTGCCGACCATTCGTACGGAATTCAAGTTGCGCAAATGGCTGGACTTCCCGCTGAAGTTACGGAGCGAGCGAAACGCATTTTGAGTAATCTCGAAAGTTCGGAGTTGAAAGTTCACGATGAAAGAGCAGAGAGCGTAGAGCGTAGAGCGAAAAGAAAAATTGTTCCGGAAATGCAAATGGCATTGTTTGAATTAAAAGACGACAAGTTGCGCGACGAATTACGCAACATCGAAATCGAAAAACTCACACCGATTGATGCAATGAATAAATTGGCGGAGTTGAGGAAAAGAGTTAGTGAACCTTAGTGCTTTTTTTTGTGTTTTAGTGGTTTTAATTTTTTACCACAAAGACACGAAGAATTCAAAGTTGCACAAAGAAATAATTTAAATATAACACACAGTAAAAAAATGCAGGAACAACGCTTCATTATTTCACAGGAATTACTTGGTGACGAAGCGAACGGCTTTTTGCAATGACTATATTCTGTTATGAATTGATATATTAACTATAAATAATTACCAAATATGTTATCCATTATGAAACCTGCAGCAATTACTTTTTTCTTCATTTTATTGTTCACACTTCGTGTTCAATCTCAAACTGAAATTCACATTCCCGATTCACTGAATATTCAGATTGTTACAATGAACGACGGAACAAAACTTCAGGGACGAACAGTGGAAATTTCCTCGTCTGAAATCCGTTTCGAAACTTCATTCGGATTGTATACGATTGCACGTGAAAAAATTTCTACTATCAAAGAAATCCCGATTTCATTACTAAGTGACGGTGAATATTGGTTTGAAAATCCTAACGCAACACGATTATTTTTCGGACCTACTGCATATACATTGAAAAAAAATGATGGATATATAGCTGATTACTACTTGTTCTTTCCTACCATTGCTTATGGAATAACTGATAACATCACTATTGCCGGCGGATTGTCAATTTTTCCAGGAATAGATTTTAATAAACAAATATTTTACCTTGCTCCTAAAATCGGATATGCAACAAGTGAAGATTTTTCGTTTGCTGTAGGTGCATTATTTATTCAACCACCAGATGCTAATTCGACAATCGGCGTAATGTACGGAGTGGGGACGTACGGAAATCCTTATGAAAGTATATCATTAGGATTTGGCTATGGATATTCAGGAAATACTTTTGCTAAAAAACCAATGGTGATGCTGGGCGGTGAAAAACGCATTTCAAAAAAATTTGCAGTGGTTTCCGAGAACTGGATTTTTCCGGAAATTGATGTGCCAATAGTATCATACGGAATTCGATTCTTTGGTGAATCATTGAGCGTTGATTTTGCATTCATAACTGCATTGGAAGATGACTTTTTATTTCCCGGGATTCCTTACGTTGATTTTGCATATAAATTTTAATTTTATGGCTATTTCATAATATCATCGTGGACAAATTATTACAATGTTACGACAAGTTTGAGTGAAACCGATTTCCACAGATATGATTGTGTTTTATCGGGAGAAGAAGTGAGTTTCGATTACTGATTGTAGATTACAGATTTCAGGTTTCGTTTTTTTTTCAGCAATCTCAAATCCGAAATCTGTTTTCACATTTTCATTTCCACCGTCAACACAAAATTTCTGAGCGGTGCGATAGTTCCGATAAATTCGTTGTAATAATATTGCAAAATATTATTCGCTTGCAGTGAAGTAGTAAGAAAAAAATTTTGAAACGAAAATTCTTTTATGAGTCTTACATCGAGAACATAAATTGGAACACGCCTCTCCCCTTGCGGAATAATTCCCACAAACTCATCATCAATTTTTTCCACGCGCGATAAACTTCGGAAATCTGCGCCGAGTTGCATTCCGAAAATATTTGCAGTAGAAGAAACATAAAACAAATTTCGCGGGCGATATTTCAGCGATTGATTGGAATTCACATCGTTGGAGACAACGTGCGTAAAACTGATTTCGCTTTGCAATGTATTCTCAAACAGACTCGTTTGCAAACTCATTTCCGCACCATACACACGTGCGCGTGAAACATTGTCGAAACGAATTGCAAGTCCCGCAACATTGGGAACATTCACAAGATGCGGTTCAATTAAATTTTTGAACTCGCACTCAAACAACGAAACATCGAACAACATTTCTTTGGAAAGAACTTGATTCGCACCAATTTCAAATGACCAATTTTTTTCCGGTAAAAGTTTCGGATTTGGTTTTGTAGTAAATGCTCCGCTGTTCGCTTCGATAAATAATTCCGCAACACTTGGCGCGCGAAATCCACTTCCCATTGATGCGCGCAATGTCGTTCCAATAGTTGGCGTGTACACAATTCCTACTTTCGGATTTATTTCTCCAACGCCGTTTATCGAATCCACTTTGGAAAAATCTCCTCGAACACCAATCGTTGTTCGCACAAATTCAGAAAATTTTTCTTCCTCTTGAATAAACGCTGCAAATCCATTGCTGTTTCGTTCACCAAATAAATTTGCACGAATGAGATTCGATTTCGCTTCAACGCCAAACGTAAAATTTGTTTGCTCACGCATTTGATAATTGTAAAATAATTCCAACGAAGATGCAAAAGAACGCGAGTGTGTTTGCGTGCTGTCTTTATTGGTTAATGCCGCAATGTTTTTCCAATTCGCAAAAAAGAAATTTCCTCGAAATGTGTACGAAAGATTTTCTTGCACAATATGAGTATATGAAAACGAGGCATTCATTCGCATTGTTTCTACTCGTTCACGCATTTGGTCATCGGCAGGAACTAATGCTTCTTCTAAACTTTTCCAGTAGAAAAAATTTCCTCGTCGTTGATGCAACAGAGAAAAGTTTACAATAAGTTTTTCATTCGATGAAATTGTGTAATTAAGTTTGGAAAAAATATTCCATCGCCGCCAATAATCGTTAAGTTTGTAACTATCGTCTTGCGTACGCGAAAACCCGTAGAACACTCCAACCGCATCATTTAATTTCTCCGAACGCGAAAACGAAATTCCATTCAACAATCGTTCGCGTGAACTCCATCGCCAACTTTTGTATCGCGGTTGTTCCCACATTCCTCCGTAGAGTTTCGTATTTGTCGTTGGCGTTTCGGAAATTTCTTTCGTAATAATATTGACAACGCCGCCGAGCGCAGAACTTCCGTACGTTGCAGAACCAGCGCCTTTCAAGATTTCGATTTTAGTAATTTGCGAAACAGGAATTGCTTCCCAAATAATTTCTTGTGTATCGCCGGCAAGTAGCGGCATTCCATCAACGAGCAACAGCACGCGCGAACCAACTCCTTTTGTGTAACCGGAAAATCCTCGAATGTTGATTTGTCCTTCGCTGACATTTACACCGGAAACGTAGCGCAAACTTTGGTCAGCAGAAAGCGCATTGCGTTGGGAAATTTTTGCCGCATCAACAACAGAAACACTGACGGGAATTTCCAATAAACTTTGCGGTGAGCGATTTGCCGTAACAATTACTTCGGAAGTTTGAATGGAAGTTGGTGTAAGAAAAATTTTTACGAACGTCGCTTCATTTTCATTGACAGAAATGTTGTTCACGATTTCTTTTTGAAAACTAATCAATGAAACAGCAAGCGAATAATTTCCAACTGAAATATTTTTCAACGTGAAATTCCCGTTTGCATCGCTTGTTGTTCCAATAACCGTTTTTTGTAATACAATATTAGCACCGATAAGTTTTTCATTTGTCTCTTTGTTGAAAACTGTTCCGGTGATAATGCCAGTTTGTTGACCAAAAAGAATTGTTGTTGTTACAAAACTAAATGCGAGGAGTTGTAACACAGAGAACGCAGAGAAGTCACTGAGAACACGGAGAAAGTTTTTTTTCATTTGATATTCCTCCAGTGAAATGCAGTTGTATCAAATGGTTGCGGAGGAAGATGTTCAAAATCTACAGCGATGTTTTGATTTTGAATAAACGTATTGAGCGGAACATTAAGTTTTTTCGGTTCAAATGTCGTCGCATTTTCCGTGAGCACGCCCACAACTTTGAAATCATCCGTTGTGTAATTTGGAGTTATTTGTGCTACGATTGCAATGTAAAAATATGTTCCGCTTGGAAGAAAAAACTCATACGAAATTTGCGAAGTATCTTTGGGAAACGAAGCAGAAATATTAGATGGAATGAAAAATAATTTTTGTAACGCATATAAATGAAGAATAGAATCAAGCGTTCCGAAAGGCGGCGGCGTTTTTGAAGCGAGAAGATGAATCGTAATAATGGTATCGGGTTGGGGCCAATGCTGAAACGAAATTGTTCCGCCAAATCCAGCAGTTTCTTTATACGGTTCGAGTCCGTGATTGCAACTTATGAAATTGGTAACAACGAAAATAGAAAGAAAAATCTTTTTCATAAAAAATTGTCGTTGAATATGTAAAAGAGATTTTCATAAAACAAAAAAAAACGTGAGAATTTTTCACTCACGGTTTCGTTATTCAGCAATGTTGTTATTTCTTTATCGAATGTATCATAGATTTTTACCGAAACATTGCTGACGAATTGAGCGCATATCGAATCGTCGTTAAAGGATTAAATGGATTGGGATAATTTTGATAGAGAATAAATTCATTCGGAATGACAGATTGCGCAATTTCATTCTCGGACGACCTTTTTCCCAACGTCAAACACAATACTATCATTGATAAACGATATCGAATATATATGAACTGACTTTGAACGAACTTGTTGACGTTCCCTGCGTTAATTCGGCATTCGTCGTTTTCAAAATTGTTCATCCTTTTCCTGCTCCCCGGCCAACGTTTTGTGAAATAATAGTATCCGGATACAATATTTTTATATCTTTTTTTGTCGGACATACTTCACATTTCTTCTGTTTTGAAAACTTCAATATGTTTCAGTGAAAATGAATTCTCAAATAAACCATAAAATCCCAAGAACAATGCAAACTTCATCATTTCACGTCGAAGGGATGACGTGCGCCAGTTGTGTTCATCGCGTTGAACTTTCCTTAAAAAAAATTGAAGGAGTTTCGAATGCCGTTGCTAATCTTGCGACAGAAAAAGTTACCGTTACATACGAGCCAACAAAAGTTCTCCCAACAATGTTGCAAAAAGTCGTAGAAGATTCAGGGTACAAACTCATTGTCGAAATTCCATCAACGACTCCACATCGAATAAAAACTATTCATTCTGCAGAAGAAATTCTACTTTCTTCAAAAGACAAAGCGTACAAAACTCTCACGAATGAACTTCTTCTCAGCGCGTCGCTCACTATTCCCGTGTCATTATTAAGTATGCTAAGTATGTTTGAAAACGCGATGCACTTCATTCCGTTCACAATGCAAGAACTCAACTGGATTTCACTTGTACTTTCAAGTATGGTTTTTTTCTTCGGAGGAAAACGATTTCTTCGCGGATGCTGGCAAACGGTAAAACATTTTACTGCGGATATGAATACGCTCATTGCAATCGGAACAAGCGCGGCGTATTTCTACAGTTTCTTCGCAACCGTTGTCCCGCATTGGTTATTTTCAAACAGTCATGTCGCAGAAACATACTTCGATACAACAACAATCATTATTACTCTCATACTTTTAGGACGATGGCTTGAATCGCGTGCAAAAATAAAAACAAATCTCGCAATACAATCACTCATCGAACTACAACCGAAAACTGCATCCGTAATTCGTAACAGCATAGAGCAAAGGATTTCACTTGATGATGTGCAACTTCACGATATTGTTCTCGTTCGTCCCGGAGAAAAAATTCCCGCAGATGGAATTCTTACCAAAGGATTTTCCACTGTGGATGAATCAATGCTCACCGGAGAAAGTATTCCTGTCGAAAAAAATATCAACGCAAAAGTTTTCGGAGGAACAATCAATAAATTCGGAAGTTTTGAATTTTGCGTTACAGCAACAGGAACAAATTCAATTCTTGCGCAAATCATCCGACTTGTGGAAGAAGCACAAGGTTCAAAAGCCCCGATTCAATCGTTAGCGGATACCATTGCGTCAATTTTCGTTCCCGTTGTTCTGGGAATTTCTCTCATAACGTTTCTTGCGTGGATGTATATTCCAACGGAAGTAATTTTTTCGCGCGCGCTTATCAATGTCGTCGCTGTATTGATAATTGCTTGTCCGTGCGCATTGGGGTTGGCAACACCAACGGCAATAATTTCCGGAACAGGAGTAGGAGCGCGCTATGGAATTTTGATTCGCAGCGGAGAAAGTTTGGAACTTGCACACAAAGCTTCAACTATCGTATTCGATAAAACGGGAACACTTACGGAAGGAAAACTCACGGTAACGAATATCATTCCGTTGCACGATATTGATGAACAAACGATACTCTCTGAAATTGCGTCGCTTGAACTTCAATCCGAACATCCGCTTGCAAAACCGATTGTAGATGTTGCAAAACAACAAAACGTTCATTTTTTGAAAACAACTTCATTTGAAATCAGTCCCGGTCGCGGCATAAAAGGAACGGTGAACAATATCGAAATACTCGTTGGTAACGCTGCGATGATGAATGAACATACCATCGCAATAAATGAAAACGTACACTCAATTTCTCTTCAATTATCCAGCGAAGGAAAAACCGTGCTGTTTGTTTCCCGCAACGGGATACTTGCATCTCTCGTCGCACTTTCTGATGAAATAAAATCTTCATCAAGAGAGGCACTTCGCGAATTAAAATCCATTGGATTAAACGTGTGGATGCTCACAGGCGATAATTCTGTTACTGCACAATCTATAGCACATCAAGCAGAAATAGAAAATGTTGTTGCAGAAATTCTTCCTTTGGAAAAATCACAAATTATTTCTTCTCTTCAACAACAAGGAAAGATTGTCGCAATGGTTGGAGATGGCATAAACGACGCTCCTGCTCTTGCGCAAGCGGATATTGGAATTGCAATAAGAACAGGTACTGATATTGCGGCAGAAACTGCCGATGTTGTGTTGCTTCATGGAGATTTACGAAGTGTTGCAAAAGCCATAAAACTTTCAAAACAAACAATGCGCATTATAAAACAAAATTTATTCTGGGCGTTTATTTACAACATTATTTCTATTCCTCTTGCTGCGATGGGATTGCTTACTCCAATTCTTGCCGCGGGAGCAATGGCATTGAGTTCTGTTACCGTTGTTTCAAATTCCCTTCGACTACGGAAAATAAAATTGTAAGTACTTTTATGAAGTAATTAACTACTCGTCGTTGAGATAGACTGATTGCAAGAGAAGAAGTTGATCCGATTCACGAATTACTGCTTCTGCAACATCTCCGTAATGCCGCTACGAATCATCATCACGGCAATACCGGCAAGAAACAATGCTGCAACTTTTGCAAATCCTTGTGAGCCGGATTTCCCTAACACTTTTGCAATCGCTTCCGACTGAAGAAACACAAACCACACGATGAACAAATTGATGAGCAACGAAATGATTGTCCAAAAATATCCGTACGAATCAACAAGAATAAGAATTGTGGTAAGTGCAGCAGGGCCCATAATGAGTGGAATTCCAATCGGCACAACACCAACAGAATCTTCCGTAGGTATTTTTCGTTCTTTGGAAAACAGCAAATCGTACACAGCAAGAACAAGCAGAACAATTCCTCCGCCGACACGAAAATCGCTTTCGGAAATTCCAAGAAAAGAGAATAACCATTTTCCCGTTGCAAGAAAAAGAATACTGATGATGAATGCGGTGAGCGTCGCTTCGGATGTGAGTTTTTTTCTATGCGATTCTTCGAGATTTTCAGTGAATGCAACAAACAACGGCAATACACCGAGAACGTCAATAGCGACAAAGAGAGGAATGAATGCGAGGAAAAAGGTTTCCAATATTTTAGATTTTAGTATTCAGATTTTAGATTGTGCAAATGTAGTTTATTTTTCTAAATCAACTCTATCTAGTTTTCCAACAATGGCGGCATCAATGGGAGTTTGGGAATTGGTGAGAGGAACAGTTGCTTCGCGTGAGGTGATGTAAAAAATATGTTCGGCAACTCCAACTCCAATCGTATCAACTGCAATTATCGCATCGCCGTTTTTTTCCAACTTGGAATTAAGCGGCTGCACAAACAAAAGTTTTTTCCCAACTAAACTTTCGTCTTTGCGTGTAGCCCAAATTGTTCCGATGACTTTGCCGAAAAACATATTTACATTTTACATTTTACATTTTATATTTTACATTGACTGAATTGTTCAATGTAAAATATAAAATCTAAAATGGATTTAGTCTTTCACATCTATTTTATCTACAACCGCCATAATCACGGCATCAACGGGTTTGTTCTTGGTAAGTGTCGTGAGTCTCGCAGAACTTCCGCTGCACACAAGCACAACATCGCCAACTCCCGCTTGCACGGTGTCAACTGCAACTACAAACGAGTCTTTCAATTGGTAATCCAATCCAACATGCTTGACAATTTGAAATTTCATTCCGACAAGTTCTTCATCTTTGCGTGTTGCCCAAACTGTGCCGACGACTTTTCCTAAAAACATAAACTTAATTTGTAATTCGTAATTTGTTATTGTTAAAACTCATATCGCAAATCGCACCTCATCTTCTTCTACTTGCTCTCAAAATCTCTTCCGCCGTTTCATATTTTCTAAGCAATGAAGCGGGAATAATATGCAGATGTTCAACGCCGCGAAATTCTTTCGGTCGCGAAGTTATGATTGACAATTTACTTTCCAAACATAAACCGGCAATGAGCAAATTGAATCGCTGCATTGTTCCATTTTCTGCGAGTAACATTCCATATAGTTTTGAATTTTTTGCATTGAGCCCGAGAAGTTTCATTGCAGACATTACATCTTCAATTTTCTGAATTTCTTTCGGAGTTTCCGCAATAGAAAACAATTCGATTGCATTGAACACCGTTGTATAACAGAAAAATTTTTTCATCGCAAGCCGAAGTGTTGATGGCTTCTCTTCAGTATGAAAAAGATGTTCGAGGAACACATCGGTATGAATTGCAACTTTTATCATCGGCAATTTGTCATTGGGAATTCGTCATTCGTACATCGTGTAAATAATGACTAATTACTTTTTTGCTAATCATCAATCAATTTTCAAGTAACGCCTTCGCGTGTTTCAATAACGATTTATTGCCAACAAACGAACCTTCCGTCAATAAAAATTTTACGACTTGCTCACGGTTTTCCAGTTGCAACGACATTATCGTTTCGATTTCACTTTCCAAAACACGCTTGGATTTCAATTCTTTAGAAATGACATTGCTGAGAACACGAACGGATACTTTCGCTCCCGTATGCAATGCGCTTTGTAAAATTTCTGGAAGATGAATTGCGCCGTGTTCATCAATTGTTGTGTCAAACTCGATTGCGGTTTGGTGTTCAGACATTTTATAAAATCATCTCATGAAAACTTGTTCCATCAATCGCAAGCGAAGTACCGTTCAATCCGAATAATCGTCCAACCGTTTTACCCACATCGGCAAACGATTTTCTCGTTCCGATATTGATTCCGCGCTTCCCATTTTTTGAAAAACATAGGAGCGGAACATATTCGCGCGTGTGGTCAGTGTGTTGATACGTTGGGTCATTACCATGGTCTCCGGTAAGGAAAAACCAATCGTTATTGCTCAGTGTTTCGAGAATATTCGGAAGTTGCGCATCGAATTCTTCTAAACTTTTTGCAAAACCTTGAGGATTGCGGCGATGTCCGTAGAGTTGGTCGAAATCAACGAGATTGGAAAAAATAAATTCGCCGCGGCGAATAAATCCGTTTTGCATTTTTTGGCTTTCGGAAATTGTTTTTTCTATTCCTTGCAAATTCGATTTTGTATGAAGCACTTCATCAAGTCCTTGTTCGGAAAACAAGTCGCCGATTTTTCCGATACCAATTGTGCGAATCGAATTTTCCTGCAAACAATTCAATAAGGTTTTTTTAGGCGGAAGAAGCGAGAAATCTCTGCGGTTAGCAGTGCGTGTGTAATTTCCTTTTGTCCCGGTAAATGGTCTCGCAATGATTCTTCCGACTGCGTGTTCACCGACGCAAATTCTTTCGCGCGTGAGTTTACAAATTTCGTAGAGTCGTTCGAGTGGAATTGTTTCTTCGTGCGCAGCGATTTGAAAGACGGAATCAGCAGAAGTGTACACAATCGGAAATCCCGAACGTTGATGCTCTTCGCCAAGTTCTTCGATGATTTCTGTGCCTGAAGCGGCTTTGTTTCCGAGATAACCTTTGCATTGCGTTTCTTTCAAAAAAGAATCGAGCAACAATTTCGGGAATCCTGTTTTCGTGTAGTACGGAAAATCTTTTTCAGAAATTACTCCCGCGATTTCCCAATGTCCCGTCGTCGAATCCTTTCCCCCTGAAACTTCTGCTAACTTTCCAAAATTGCCGAGAGGATTTTTTTCCGCAGAAACATTTTTTAAGGAAACAATATTTCCGATTCCTAATTTTTTCAAATTCGGGAGAGAAAGATTTTCGACAACATTAGCGCAGTTGGCAAGCGTATTACTTCCTTCATCACCGTAATTTTTTGCATCGGGAAGTTCGCCGATTCCGACACCATCGAGAATTGTGAGAAGTATTTTCATCATTTTGTATTTTACATTTTATATTTTAGCATTGAAGTTTCAAGTTCAACGTTCTGAAATGCTCTCTTCGAGCCATAGGCAATGTAAAATATAAAATGTAAAATGAATTTAACCGTATACTTCCTTTTCGTTGCACTTACATACTTTCACGTGGCGTTGAGCAAATCGTGTTCCCCCGTGCTTTGACGGAACGGAATCAATGATGAGTGACGGTTGTTTGATTTCTCCGCACTTTTCACATTTGAGTCCGCTGTGCTTTGCTGCTTTTGACACTTTATCTGCGAAAGATTGTTGTTTTGCCATAATTCGTTATTCGTTTATAGTTAATTAGTTTGTTCGTTTGTTAAAAATTGGGCAGTAAATTTACAAAATCTTTACTGAATTTTCTCCTAGTTCAATTGCTTTGTTCAATGCGGTTTTGGCGTATGAAAAAGCAAATTCACCACTCATTGTTTTCGCAACGCAATACATTCCGATACTTACAGTAACGGAAAATGATTTTTCATCAAGTGAAATAATAGTGCTTGCAATTTGCTTGCGAACTTTTTCTCCCCATAACTGTACATCAATTGAATTGGAGTGAACGAGTAAGACAAAAAATTGTTCTCGGTTTGCTTCGCTCGTTCCTAAAATATCGAACGAACGAAGATGGGAAAGTAACGCTTGTGATACCGAAGTGCGAATATTTTCAAATCCGCTCTCTTCAAATCGCTCGCGGAATTTTATCGCTCTATCAATGGAAATGATTCCAAGAACACAACTTTCACTGAACTCGCTTACCCGATGCAATTCATTTTCCAATCGCTGGAAAAAAAATTTTTCTCGAAGTGCATTTGTGTTTTTTTCTACGTGAACAAATTCTTTATTCGTGGTTTTCAATTCAAGAATTTCTAATGCAGAATTAATCAATGCAATCAATGGCTGAAGCGTTTCGATATCTTTTTGAACGTAAGAATTTGGTTCGTGATATTCAGCAGTAACAATTCCAAAGCATTCATTTCCATTGGTTAAAGGAATACAGAGAAACGAACCTTGTTTTACAAAATTTTCCTCCGGATAAAAGCGAACTACGTTTCTCTCTTCAAGATTATCAACAAAAAGACTGCGTAGCGAATGCAACGATTTCCCGACAGCAGATTTTTTTACATCAATTGATTTCTCTCGTTCGATGTACGAATGGATTGTATTATTTACAAGCGAAAAAACTTTCCACTCGTTTGTTTTTCCATCGAGAGCAATTGCAGTGAGAAAATCCCACGAAAGAATTTTTCCTATTTCTCTAAGCAACGAATCGAAAATAATTTCCCGCAAAGAATTATGGAGAATATTTTTTTGCAACGAGCGAATTGCATTCAACATTTTTGCATCAACTTGTAAATCATATTTCTCGGAAAAATTTTTCAACAACGATGTAATTATTTCTCCGAATTTTTGAAGAGAGATAATTGTTTCACTTCCAAAATCATCAACGCTCAAACTATCGGCGCATAAAACGGCAACAGGAGAATTACTCTCAGAAAAGAAAATCGGAATTCCAGCAAATGATTTTACATTTTCAATCGTATCGTAATAACAAATTAAATCGCGCTGCGCAGAAGGATTGATGTTGGTAATGTTGAGCGGTTTTCCATTTTTCGCAACTTGACTTACCAAATCATCGGCAAGCGAAAACCGAAACGACGAAGATAAACTGTGCGCGTTGGTAGATTTCGTTTCGAGAAGAAGTTGCGAGGTTTCGTTCTTTACCCAAAACAGGCAAACGCTATGAGCAAACGTGAGTTCTTTCAGCGCATCGAGCAAATGCTGAAGCGAAACTGAAAGTTCTGTTTTTGTGGGAGATGGTTCGGGGGAGAAATTCATTTTCTTTTTTCTTGCAACTCTTTTATCGCTTCAAGTACAACAATAATCGCTTCGTCTTTTTTCCTTCCAGCAAATTTTTTGGAAAGTAAAAGTCCGTCGACGTTTAGTATGTTGCAGTTCATTCCGTATGCTTCTGCTTCGATGGAGTATTTTTTTACATCATTATAAAAACCTATTCCACCTACTTCGCCTAATAAATCTAAAGCGCCAAGTGAAGTTTGAAATGTAAAATTCAATCCTGCTTTTAGAGTAGGAACGTCTGGAATAAAGGGAATATCCGAAGGATCGTGCCTAAGTTTGGAATTAAGTTGGAGAAGAACAGAACTTAATTTTTTTAGGTTTTCTATCGAACGAGAATAACAAATGTCTAAATCGCTTGTCGGGTAATCGGAGCCTACAGCAATTGCTGCAACCCCGCCTATAATAACGAATTCTACATTATTATCTATTAGGATTTGGAGAATATTGCGTATGCTGGTCACTTACAATCAAATTACCGTAAAGACGTTCGCGATTTTTTTTCATTTCTTCTATAAACTCCATCATATTTTGCAATTTTTCTAAACGCTGAGTTGGAGTCAAACGCATATTTTCTACAATAAGCGATATATCAATCCCATATTCGATTGCTCGTTGAACTGCGGATTTATTTTCTTCGGTTTCCATTATTGAAATTTTTTCTTTGCTAATACGACTGCGCCAACAATCGCGGCGAGAAGAAGAAACGATATCGCTTCGAAAGGAAAAAGATATTCGTTGAATAATGCTTTGCCGATGTATTCTACTGTCCCCATTTGCGCGGCATTGGGAGAAAGCGATTTTGTATCCGCAGAAACTTTTGAAAATGCGAAAATAAATTGTGCAAGAAGAACAACACACAACGCAAAACCAAATGTTTTGAACGAAAATAATTTTTGTGCAACCGGTTTTTCTTCTTCGAGATTTAAAAGCATTATGACAAAGATAAACAACACCATTATTGCGCCAGCGTAGACAAGAATTTGAATGATTGCAATGAATTGCGCTTGCAACATTAAATACAAAACCGCTAGCGAACACATATTCACAATCAGAAACAGTGCGCTGTATAATGCGTGTTTGCGTGTAACAACGAAAACGGCAGAAGCAATGGCTATTCCTCCGACAATGAAGAAAAGAAGTGTTTCGATATTCATAATTATGCGGGCAAAACATACAAAAATTTTGACGGAGAGGAAAGTGAAATGCAGTTCTGTTTTACCTTTCTCTTGTGGAAATAAAAGTCTATCTTTTGCCGAAAAAAAATTGAACAGTGTTAATAAAAATCTATTTTCTAAAACATCCACTGCGATTCCTGCTTCTCATAGGTTTTGTCGTAAGAATCATCGCCGCAATTTTCAGCAAAGGATTTCTTACGCTTGACGACCATTTCAATCTTGTGGTTGATGCTGATATGCTCGCGCGTGGAATACAACTTCCTCTCGATTACAAAGATTCGGTTCTTTATCCGTGGAGCGTTTCGCTCATAATGTCGGGAATGAGATTCCTCGGCAACACTTCTCCCGACACAGAAATGCTCGTCATACGTTTATCTCAAGCGGTGTTTTCTACTCTTGGAATTTTTTTCGTATATAGAATTCTTCAAAAAATTGACGGAGAAGAATCCGCCAATCTCGGTGGATTATTGTATGCAACTTATTTTCTTTTGCCAATTACTTCCGTTCATCAGTTTGAAGAGAGTGTCTGCCAGGTTCCGTTGCTTGCAAGTTTGTGGCTCAGCGTAAAAAAAACTGAACAACAAAAAGAGATGGAAAAATGGAATGCTGTTCTTGCTGGAATATTCCTTGGCATCGCGCTCATCATTCGCTTTCCGCTACTTTCGTTCGTTCTTCCGTTTCTTATACTGAATTTTTCCCTTGCTGAATATCGGAAAAATACTTTCTATATGCTTTTCGGTTTGATGTTTATTGTATTACTTCAGTCAGCAATCAATATGTATATCAATGGTGAATTTGGATATTCGTTTCAACGTAACTACGGTTTTCTGTTCACCCAAGGTCAAGAATTGGTGAAAAGTGCAAGTGGTTATCCTTCGGGACCTCCGTGGCGATATGGAGAAACAATTCTTGCGATTTTTCTTCCGCCATTTTCATTCCTCGTTCTCATTGCATGTTTCAAAGCCGGGAAAAAACATTTATGGCTTTCCATTCCGACATTGTTTTTTTTTGTTGCGCATAGTTTGATTGCCAACAAGCAAGAACGATTTCTTCTTCCTATAATTCCATTTATTATTATTCTATCAGCAATCGGATTTTCAAACGTCAAGGAATGGTTTGAAAAAACAAATGCGCGGTGGAAAACATACAAAGCGTTGTGGTTGTATTTTCTTGTATTGAATACAATTCTTTTGTGCGTTTCGCTTTTTGTGTACGGGAAAAAAGACAGAGTAGAACCGTTGTCGTTTATTCAGCGGCAACAAAATGTAACGGGAGTAATCGTTGCTCAATACAGTTATCAATTTCCTGTTCCGACATATTATTTTGGAAAACCATCGCCGCCGGTAATTGTATTCGAACACACGTCGAACGTACAAAACGATGCAAAACAACTCTCGCATTTTCCGTTTTTCCCAAATTACGTTGTGCTGTATAGCGATTCCGTTGTTCGCGATTCGAAACTCCTCGAAGCCGCGCTCGATATTTCGCTTGTACATCAAACTACGGTATTGCCAAGCATCGGAGATTTACTTGCACACAACATCAATCCGAAGCACAATAAAGCAAATACGGCATATGTATTTTATGTATATGAAGGCGTGTATGAAATTCCATTGCCTCTTGTTGATGTTTTTTAGAATGAAAAAACAACTCCTTCTTTGCAGTTCAATGCTTGCGTGGTTATTGCTTACATTTACCGCGATGCGACTTATATTCTATGCATATTACTACAACGAATTTTCCGGCGTTTCTTTCAAAGAAATATTTTTTTCATTTCTCGTCGGTTTGCGATTTGACGTCGCAAGCGTAATGATTGTTGGAGGAATATTTTTTCTTCTTTTACTTCTTCCGTTTTCGTTGACAAAAAAAAAACGCTTTCAAAGAATTATTCTTATCGCATTTTCTTTTTTTATGTTGCCGTGGTTCATTCTTTCTGCCGGTGATTTATTGTATTATCAATTCGTTGGCAGAAGACTTTCAATTGAAATTTTTTCCATATCAAAAAATTTTCCCGAAGTTACACGAATGATTGCTAAAGAATATTCGCATTCGCTTGTGTTGTTCGTTCTCATTCTATTTGCACTCTATTTAATGCTGTGGAAAATTGTTCAAAGAATTACAAATGACAAATTACCAATAAAGAATGAAGAATCCCGTTTCAAAATATTGGTAAAAGAAACTCTCATTTTTATTTCTGCTCTGGTCATTATTTTCATCTCGATTCGCGGGGGATTCCAATTAAAACCGTTGCGCGAAAGTTATGCGTTTCGAAATGATGTTCTGCAACTCGGACATTTATCGTTGAACCCTGTTTTTACTGTTGTGCGCGCGCTATGGAAAGGCGATTCGGAAACAACGGAATTTTTTCCAAAAGAATTTGCAAACAATGCAGTGCGTGAATTACTGAAAAACAATGAAGAATTTCTCGACGAACATTATCCATTGATGAGAAAAAGAAATCTGCAATCTGATATTCGCAATCGTAAATCACTCAATGTTGTCATTATCATTATGGAAAGTTGGGGAGCAAAAAATATCGGCGCATTTGGTTCTATGCTCAATGCAACCTCAAATTTCGACTCGCTTGCACGAAACGGAATGCTTTTCACGAATTTTTTTGCTTCCGGTCAACGAACGATTCAAGGAATGCAGGCTATTGTCGGTTCACTTCCGACATTGTTGCGTGAGGATATTATCGGAAGTTCATTAGAACAAAATTCGTTTTGCGGCTTGGGAACGATTTTAAAATCGAATGGTTATCAAACGCTTTTTATTCACGGAGCACGCGCAGGTTCGATGGGCTTCGATGCGTTTGCAACGGTTACAGGTTTTGAAAAAATTATTTCAAAAGAAGATTTTGATTTGAACGTTGCACAAGAAGACGGTACATGGGGCATGTTTGACGAATATATTTTTGCAAAAGCAAATGAAGAATTTCGTTCATTGCAAGAACCGTTTTGCGGTGTCGTGTTTTCGTTAACTTCTCATTCACCGTACAAAGTTCCGTCACAAGAGTTTGAATATTACAACGATTCGATCCCTCATTATCAATATTTCAATACGCTTCGTTATTCTGATATTGCATTGGGACATTTTTTTACAAATGCTTCGAAAGAAAAATATTTTGAAAACACTATATTTGTTATCGTTGCTGACCACGTTGAAGGGTACGAAGAAAAAAATATGTTCGAACAATTTCACATCCCTTGTTTGTTTTTTTCCCCGAACCATATTCGTCCGCAAATTGTGAACAACGTATTCAGTCAAGTTGATATACTTCCGACAATTATCAAACTTCTTAACATTTCAACTCCATTTTCGTCGTTTGGAATCGGTGCGGATGCATATCTGAATAATCCGGAGAGAAATTTTGCATTCGTAGCGGATGGAACGTTTTTCGGTTGGATAACCGATTCACTTTTTCTTGTTTCCAACGAAGAATACGCAATCGGTTTATACGAGTATAGACAAGATACGCAAATGAGAATCAATATTCTTTCTAAACGAACAAGCGTTGCAGAACATTTACTTCGAGCAATGTATTCTTATGTTCAAGTAGGAAGAACTGTGTTGAAAGAAAATAAAGTGTTCACTCAACAATATCGTGCATCTCGAAAATAACGATGTTACTCTTCGTAATCTTCATTTTGTGTTCCATGACAAACGCCTGTCATTGAACAATATTGTATTTCGTATTCTGACGCGCTTTCCGCTTTTTTAAAACCATCAATCACAAGTTTATCGTACACTCCTTCGCCTAAATAATTATACGGAGCGACATCGGAAGTATAGCCAATGAGCCGTGAACGTTTTGCTCCGTGAGGAACAGCAATATGAATTGAACTCGTGAATAAAATAATCTGCTAATAATAAAATATCTTCGTCTCCCCTTTCCCGAATTGCTGGAATCCGCACGGAAACAACATTCAACCGAAAATACAGATCTTCACGGAAAATATTTTTTTCTACCAATTCCTCAAGCGAACGATTTGTTGCTGCAATAATACGCACATCAACAGATATTTCTGAAGTGCCGCCAACACGTTGAAACGTTTTTTCTTGTAATACCCGCAATAGTTTCACCTGAACTTTGAATGAAATATCTCCTATTTCATCAAGAAAAATCGTCCCCGAATCTGCAAGTTCAAACAATCCTTTCTTCTGTGTTTTCGCATCCGTGAACGCTCCCTTTTCGTACCCAAAAAGTTCGCTTTCAATAATAGTTTCCGAAAGAGCGGAGCAATTTACCGAAAGCAATGGCTACTTTTTTGCGTAACGTGGGGAAATATTTATGAAGGAGTTCCATCGTGTTGAAAAATTTCGAGCAAAATTTACAAAAGGGCGTTTCCAAAAAATAATCACGTCTCGTTGAAATTGGTAGTCAATACTGTTTCCGCGATTTCATTTCTACAACTGAACACAGAAAAAATTACTTGTTGAAGAAAACATTCGATAAATAGATTGAAAAATTACTTGACATTGAACTACAATGGTTCTCCGTTTCACTCTACATTTCTTCGTATATTTTCAGCGAAATTTTAAAACGTATGTCAAAAGAAACAAAACAACAACCTGCACTTCAAGAAAAACAAAAGGAAGTAGAAATCGTACACAAAAACCAAAAGAATCAGCAAGAAGAGATTCCCAGTATTATGCCTGTGCTTCCTTTACGCGACGTCGTAATTTTTCCCCACATGATTTTTCCCGTTCTTGTCGGAAGAGAACAATCGCTTCGAGCAGTAAGCGAAGCATTGGAGAAAGGCAAATACGTTTTTTTAGTTGCGCAAAAAAATTCCAACGTTGAAGACCCAACTCCCAACGATATTTACCACGAAGGAACTATCGGAAAAATATTTCAATATCTCAAACTTCCTAACGGATTGATGAAAATACTCGTTGATGGAGTAGTGCAAGCAGATATCGGAAAATTCACCAACTCACGTGATTTTTTGGAAGCAGAAGTTTTTTTATCCACTCCGTTATTGGAGCCGTCGAAAGATTTGGATGCGTTGCTGCGAACAGCGTCAAATTTATTTTCAGAATATGTTCATCACAACCGAAACATCCCGCCGGAAGTACTTGCCGCATTTGAAAATATTCGCGACCCGCGCAGGAAAATGTATTTTATTGCTGCAAATGTTTCTCAAACAGTGGAAACAAAACAAAAATTGTTGCAGTTTGCTACACTGAACGAACAATGTTTTGAACTCGTGCGCATCCTTACAACGGAACTTGATATTTTGAAAATAGAAAAAGACATTGACAGCAAGGTTCACGAAAACATTCAGAAAAATCAGCGCAAGTTTTTTATCCAGGAACAAATTCGCATTCTCCAGGACGAACTTGGCGATGAGGAAAGTTCACCGGAACTGACGAAAATAAAAAAAGCCATTGATGATGCGCAGATACCGCAGTACGCAAAAGAAAAAGCGTTGGAAGAATTTGACAAACTCCGCAAAACTCCACCTCAATCTCCCGAATCTACTGTATCGCGAAATTTTCTTGATTGGATAGTCGCTGTTCCGTGGCATTTGCAAACAGAAGACAATCTCAATATCAAACACGTCAATGAAATTCTTGACGAAGACCATTTCGGTTTGGAAAAACCCAAAGAGAGAATCCTCGAATACATAGCAGTATTGAATTTACTTAACTTACAAAACAAAGGAGCAAAAACCGTTGCGCCGAAAGGACAAATCTTATGCTTTGTTGGTCCTCCGGGAGTAGGAAAAACATCACTTGGTCGTTCTATTGCACGCGCGTTGGGAAGAAAATTCGTACGTATTTCTCTCGGCGGCGTTCGTGATGAAGCAGAAATTCGCGGTCATCGCAGAACATACATCGGTTCGATGCCTGGGAAAATTATTCAATCAATGAAAAAAGCCGGCGTTACCAATCCTGTCCTGTTGATGGATGAAGTAGATAAGATGAGTATGGATTTTCGCGGCGACCCTTCTTCTGCGTTGCTCGAAGTTCTGGACCCGGAACAAAATGTTTCGTTCAACGACCACTATCTTGATGTTGATTACGATTTATCGAAAGTAATGTTTATCACAACGGCAAATATGCGATATAATATCCCTCTTCCGCTTCAGGACAGAATGGAAATTATCGAGTTGCCGGGATATTTGGAGTACGACAAGCGTGAAATTGCAAAACGACATATTCTCCCGAAACAACTGTTCGAACATGGTTTAACTAAGACTGATGTAAATATCACCGATGAAGCAATTACTAAAATTATTCGTGAATTTACTCGCGAAGCCGGCGTGCGTAATTTGGAACGCGATATTGCATCTCTTTGCAGAAAAGTTGCAAAAGAAATTGTTGTTGCGAAACAGGAACTTGCAAAAAACGGTAACGGAAGCGATGGAACGAAAGAAAAGAAACAATCGAATAAAGAAATCGAAGAAAAAATTATTACCGTTGACGGAAGCAGTATTGAAAAATATCTTGGCGTTCCGAAATTCCGCAAACGCGAAAAGGAAAAAAATAAGCGCGTCGGTTCGGTGTTTGGTCTTGCGTGGACTGATGCCGGTGGAGATATTTTGAGTGTAGATGTTACCATAATGAGCGGAGCAGAACGTCTTACCCTCACAGGACAATTAGGAGAAGTGATGAAAGAATCGGCGCAAGCGGCGTTAAGTTACATTCGTTCGAATACAAAAAAATTCGGATTAAAAGATAATTTTTATAAGAAAAAAGAAATCCATATTCACTTACCCGAAGGCGCAATTCCGAAAGATGGACCATCTGCAGGAATTACGATGGCGATGGCAATAATTTCCGCAGTTGCAAATCGTCCTGCATCTCCCGATATTGCAATGACGGGAGAAATTACTTTGCGCGGACAAGTTCTTCCCATCGGTGGATTGAATGAAAAACTCCTCGCGGCTCAACGCAACAGAATTTCTACGGTGCTTATTCCAAAAGACAACGAAAAAGATTTAGTGGAAATTCAGGATAAAGTAAAAGAAGGTTTGAAGATTGTTCCAATTGAACGAATCGAAGACGCTCTCCAATTTGTATTTGGGAAGGAGAAGAAAAAGAAATAACGCAAGAGCACAATTGAACCTTCAAGGTTTTCAGAACCTTGAAGGTTTTTTGCATTGTATTCTATTGTTTCTCCCGTAATCTTTTCCTAAATTTTCGCCGCAAAAATTAGAGAAAATGGTAATCGGATTACTTTCAGGAATTGTTATGGGCTTTTTGGTTTCGATGCCTCCATTAGGACCGGTAACGCTTGCAGTTCTTTCCAAAGGACTTGAAGAAAAACATCACGATGGATTATCCATCGGTTTGGGCGCCGCGCTGATTGATGCATTGTATGCGATTATCGCCATCGGTGGTATTTCTCTCATTATCACTATACTGCCTTCGTCTGTTACTTCATACTACAACACTCACGAAAAATATATTTCAGTCATACTAACATACATCGGGGGAATATTTGTTTTTCTTTACGGAATAAAACTTTTGAAATCCAAACAGTACGAACCTCCGAAAGAACAAGCAAAAAAAATTCATTCACGCGCAGAACGAGCGCAACGATTCCTCGAAGAAACAACAAGAAAAGTAAGGAGATTTTCATTTTTTTCTGTCTTCACTGCGTTGAAAGAAAACGGAAGCAAACAAATCATTACGGGAGCGGCATTAGCGTTTTCTTCCATTACACTCCCCGCTTCATGGATTGCGATTGCAAGCGTTTTAAAAAGTTACCGCTTTATCGAACGAACGTATGAAAGTAACGCGCTCTTTTGCGTAGGAGTTTTTGTCGGAACGTATTTATGGTTCTTCACACTATTGAAAGGAATTGCAATCAATAAACATAGAATCGGAAATGCCACCATCTTGGGAATACTACGTTCCGCGGGAATCATTCTCATCGCCTTAGGAATTGTTTTGCTTTATCACGCATATCAATCGCCGTTTCAATTGTTATGAAATGTTTCATTTGTAAAAAAAGTTTTTTCTCTCTTGCGTTGATACTTTTAGGGACACTAATGTTTTCTTGTGAAGAGCCGCCAGCGAATTCAGGAGAACAAGCATTGATTTTTCCCGATTCAAATGTGAGTTACAAAAAACACGTGCAACCGCTCTTCAATAAATATTGCAACAATGCAGGATGTCACGACCAGCAGTATTCTGACAGACATTTTAATTTGATAAGTTGGGGAGGATTTATGATTGCGCAACGACGTATTGTGTACGCCGGATTTCCGGATAACAGTCCGTTAATTCTTCGCTCGGAAGGAACATTATTTGGACCGCAAATGCCGTTGAATCGTCCGTCGTTGAAAAAAAATTATTTGAATGGTTTACGAAAATGGGTACAGGAAGGAGCAAAAGACAATTAAGAAAAACATTTCTTACTCCAAACGAAAGTTGAATGTAATGACACATTTCTGATTTGATTGCTTGTATCGTTTTTCTAATGGAGAAAATTTCCATGTTCGGACCTCTTCTAATGCTGCGTTCACTAACCTCCTATCGGCAGTAAGCAACGGAACGCATTTCCCTACACTACCATCGGGAAAAACCACCGCTTGTATTTTTACCTGCGCTTTTATATTCACTCCTTCGGGATATGCTGGTAAATTTCCATACATTTTTTTTCGCAACATTCCTCCGCTCCACGATATCGAATACCCTACAGCGCCCAGTGAATTATCGGAAACGAATTCGTCGGTGCCATAAACACTGTTCTTCGCATTGCTTGGTACGTCGTCAACTCGGGAGATATTCTGACGACGCAATTCGCTCAGGCGTTTTTCCGAAGATGCTTCAACATTGTTTTTTTTCGCTTGCATTATTCTGGATGTAGTCTTAGTTCTATCATTCATCACTCTCGTTGGAAGTTTTACACGCTTCATATTTGTTTTTTTCTTTACCAATGATGTAGAGGAATTTCCATTCTTCGTGTTTCGATGATGCTGCAGTGATGATGTCATTGTTCCATTTCCCCAACGCATTTCAATAACTCCACTCAGTTCTTTTTTTTCAACGGAAATCGAATACAGAAACATTACTAAAATTCCGATCAAATGAACAAAGAACGTTCCTCCCAACGCTATTTTTTTTTCTGAAATATTGCTCGCTCGCTTCATTATTATTTTCGCGATGTGTGTTGTTGTTGAACAGTCGCGATAAGAAATTTCGATGCGCCAATACTTTTCGCTATATCCATCACTTCGATTGCGCGTTGCAACGAAATTGATTTGTCCGCATTGATAATGATGAGTTTGTCTTTTTCATTTCCAAGTTTCTCAGAAAGTTGTTCTCCCAATTCTTTCAATAGCACTCGTTGACTGTTGATATAATACAAACCATTTTCCGTAATTGTCAAGGTAATTTGTTTTTCCGATTGCGGTGTTGTTTGTTCAGCACTTGGCAATTGCACGCGTATTCCGGGATAAACAATAAATGATGAGGAGATGAGAAAAAATATTAACAAGAGAAAAACGACATCCGTCAATGAAGATACGCTGAACATCGTAAGCACTTTGTTTTCCGTATGAAATTTCATCGCGTGTTTTTTTATTGAGCAGAAAAGAAATCATCGTCGCCAAAAGTGCGTTTTTTCGGCGAGTATGCAATCGTAGAAGTTGGAGGAAGTTTCGGTTGAGAAAGTACTGTGCGTTCAACGGAAATTTTTTCATTCACTTGTCCGTTATTTTCACTGAGTACATCAATACTTTCTGTCGCCGCTATTTCCAATTCGTGCACAAATTTTTCAACACGTGATACAAAATAATTGTAGAACGCATACGCAGGAATTCCCACCATCAACCCGAATGCTGTTGTTATCAACGCTTCCCAAATTCCGCCCGCTAAATCGGAAGGAACAACGTTTGCTCCTTGCACTTCAATTTGTTGAAACGTAGAAATCATTCCTGTTACCGTTCCTAAAAATCCTAACATCGGTGCAATACCGGCAATCGTTGCAAGCCAATTCAAATGTTTTTCGAGACGATATATTTCTTCGCGACCTGCATTTTCAATCGCTTCTTTTACTGAACTGTGTCCTAATGAATGTTTGCTGACTCCCCGTTGAAGAATCATAGCGAGCGACGCTTGGGTTTTCATACATAATTCCTCTACCCCCGCAATATGATGTTTTCGAAATGCTTCGCGAACATTCGCAAGAAAATAGTGAACGTCAATATGAGTTAAACGCAACAGCAAATACCGTTCAATCACTACATAAACGGCAAGCAATGAACAGAGAAATATCGGAAGCATCATGATGCCTCCTTTGACTGCAAGCGAAAATAGACTCATGGAAATATTCTCCTTGAATTATAGAATTGATGTGTTGTATAAATGAAAGTATTCGCCTTCGGGATTCCCAAAATTAGTAAAGCGGACTCCGTGTGTACGCAAAACGTATCTATCGTTTGCAAACACTAGTGGTAACAAGAAGAATAGGAAAGTGAGATTATTTTAGTATTCGTTGTAAAAAACGTTGAGAAAAAATTGTCTGTATGTTCCTAAAAACTTTCTACTCGAATCTCACCGCCAGAAGTTTTCAATAGCATTAACTCGCCGCCGCCGTTGATGTTTGCTTTCATTTTGGTCTTCTTCACTTTTCCAACAGTTTCGTGAGGCAAATCGCAATGCACTTCCCCGCCAAAGGTTGAAGCATCCAAAACTCCTTTTGCGGATTGAGGAAGTTTGATAGTTATATTGCCGCCGGATGTTTTCAAATCCATTCCCTTATTACCTTTTGCCCGCACATCTATTTCCCCGCCGGATGTTTCTCCTTTGATTTTTCCTTCTACTTCATCCAGTTCAATATCACCGCCGGATGTTTTCAATTCAAGATCGCCTGGAGAATTTTTAATTCGTATGTCCCCGCCGGAAGTTCGTAAATTAGCATTGCCAATCGAATTGCGAACTTCCATATCTCCTCCAGAAGTTGCGAGCCTCAATTCTGCAACGCAATTTTCAACGGTTACTTCTCCACCGGAAGTTTTTCCCACTTGTTTGTTTTTCATTCCTTTTATTTTTATTTGTCCTCCCGCAGTAGTAATATCGGTGATAAATTGCTCGGGAAGCGATATGATAAATTTTACATCTAACGATGATGAACGGAACAAACCGAACTTAAATTTGTCCACAATATTTTTTTCAAAATCTCCTTCAACGGTAATATTGTTTCCTACTTGCTTGAAATTTGTTTTAAATTTATCAACTTTTTTTTCTGTGCCTTTTATTTTTACCTGAATAGATACTTCATCATTTTTTCCTGCGGTAATATCTACGTCGCCGACATTGGATTTGAGAATAAGTTTTCCGCTTTCAGAAACAGAAAACTTTTGTTCGTCCGATCGTTCCTTCGTTGCCGAAAAGCACGTTGTAGAAAAAGAACAGAAAAATGCAATGAATACTATAACTGAAACTAAACGAAATTGATTGAAATTTTTAAGCATAAGAATCTCCGAATTAATTAATTGTATAAGACGATAAATTACCAACGACCTACGACCCCGATTGCATAAAACAAACGTTCTCCGCGATAGTTTTCCCATACAAAATATGTTTCGTCAAAAAGATTGTTGATACTTCCGCGCATACTGAAATTCCGATTCAACGGATAACGGAACAACATATCCGTAAGTAAAACGTTGCCAAGTGTTTGTGTTTTCTCTCGCACCAAAAACGAACATCGAATTTCCGTTTCCAACGCAAAATCAAAATGATGTACGTAGCCGCCGTTCAATTCTGCGGCGTGAATATACGCAAGTTCGGTTGAATTTTTCAAACTGTTGTTAGAAATAGAACGCAACACGATTTCTCCGTAAAGCGTGTTTTTGGTTTTCAAACTATAGTGCGCTTGTGAAGACCATTCAAGAAGTGTGGTCAATCCGGTATAATCAGGAAACCATTTCCCTTGCATCAATGTATCTCTGAATATCGGATACTTGGAACTCTTCTGAAATACCAGCGATGAATGAATCGTAAGAACGGATGTCGGATGATATGTTCCTTCGAGCAAACCATCAAGAAAAATATTCTGATAAAAAATTTCCGAACGATTCTCGACGTACGGATGTATGGTCAATAGTTGAAACATTGTTTGCCGTTGCACACGTGGATGCAGCAAGAGTGAAATCGTCCAGTATGGAGCAGAAGAATACGTATATCGTAATTGTGGATAAAGCGACGCTTGCAAAACACTATTTGAATGTTGATACAAAAATCCTTCGATGCCAACTATGGTTTTTGAACGATTCGATTTCAGAATTTCTGTTTGTCCTGCTACTGAAACGATGAATGGATAAGAACGTGCATGTTGTAAAAAATTGAGCGAAATATTTCCATTCGTTTGAATCTTCATATCATTGAACGTTTGTATACCTTCTCCTGCAATTTGCAAATGATGTTCAGAACGAGTAAGCAAATCGTTGATGAAAAACGAATTCCACGACAAAAAAAATTGGTGTTCTGTATTCAACAATTTCAAAGGTTCGATTTCAGAATAAATTCCCACATTCGTTGTTTTCCGTTGTAACGAAGGAGTCGTTGAACCGAAAAAACGATATTGGTGTGTTGCGATCTGGAATTTCCCGCTTACGATTATGTCATCATTTGATAAATTCCAATTGGCAATATTTGTTTTTCCTGAAAATGAAAACGACATTTGCTCATAATCGGAATTCGGTTTCCTCACTAATCCGTTACTTGATTCATACATTCCTTCTGCAAAAAAAGAACTACGAGAATGACTTGAGGCATAACTTGCTTCCAAATGAGGAGTTGTAAATCTTCCGTAACTCAACAACGCACGACCTTGCATTCGCGACATTGAATCGGTTTCGGAAATTTCATCGTTCCTCGTTTTATCAACAAAAAAAAGACGATGCTCAGGCAATTCAATACGAACTTTTCGAACATCAAAAAAATGCACATCGTCAACTGGATGTTTGGATAAAGGCGGCAATGAAATTATCTCCGTTCCAGTAATATCGAATTCCATTTCGTCAAACGAAGGAAATGAAGATTCTTGTCTCGCAGAATCAATTTGCTGTGCAGAAATCGTAAGTGTAAAAATTACGGACAAGACAATGAATGTTTCAGCGAAAATGGAGAATATGCTCATCACTTTTTTTTCTGTGGATATGTTTCATAAAATTCATCTATCAATCGTTTTGCTTCCTCTTCATTATTCTGGATAGTATATGAATACGTAATTCCCTGCAATGCAAAATCTACATCATCGCTCGTCGGAAAATTCTTTAACACTTTTTGGTACGACACGATTGCTTTTTCATATTGTGCGAGATTATAATAACAATCGCCGATACCTACTATTCCTCTTGGGATGAATGCGCTTTCGGGATATTTCGTTTGCAATATTTCAAATTCCGTAATTGCATGGGGGAAGTTTTTTTCCTGAAAATAAATTTTTCCAATCGAATATTGCGCTTTGTCTCGAAGTAATGATTGTGGAAATTGCCGTTGTAAATTGCGGAGTTGCAATACGGCATCCTCTGTTTCTCCGTTGCGGTAACGTGTTTGCGCCAGCTGATATGTTGCATAATCACTTTCGTTACACTGTGGATATTTCTCTAATATTTTTCGGTACGCCGCTGCCGCATTTTTATATTCTTTTAAATAATAATAAGAATCTCCTAAGCGCAAATATGAATCAAGAACAAGCGGCGACGATGGATATTCTACGATGATACGTTCAAAAACATTTTCCGCTTCACGAAATTTTTTCAAAGCAAACGATGCGCATCCGTATCCAAACATCGCTTCATCGAATCTCTTACTGGATGTGTACTTCGTCGTGATTTGTGAATAAAACCGTTTTGCTTCCAAAAAATTTCCTGCACGAAAATATGATTCACCAGTCCAAAAAAACGTTTCGTCTATTGATGAGTGTGGATGAAGAACAGCGCGCTGAAAATGATTTCCGGCAACTTCAAACATATTCAATTTGTAATACGAAAACGCTTCGCGCAATAATGCTTGATTCTTCAACGAATCATTACTCAACAACATTTGCGCACTGTCGAATACAGCTTGTGCATTGATAAAATTTTTTCGCGCAAAATATGTTTCGCCAAGCATTCGATAACTTTCGCCTAGCAATATTGAATCATACTCCGTACGTTGTTTGCTATGCAATCTCTCAATGAGCGTAAAAAATTTTTTCTCTGCTATTTCCAATTTGTTTTCTTGAAAATCTAACAATGCCAACGCAAACAATCCATAACAATAATACTGTGAATCACTATCGTGTACAACATTTGCAAACATACGCGACGCTTCATCGTTTTTCCCAGCATTCTTCATCGCGAAACCAAGATACAACTCAATCTCATTTCTGTTTTCTATATTCGTTTTCAATACATCGCTCAATATTTCTTCCGCTTCAAAATACCTTTGCTCTTTTAAATACGTTTTTCCCAATAGCAACCGCATGTTTTCCGATTGAATATGTTGTGGATATGCACGCAAAAATTTTTCGCACAATGCACTTGTCGTTGCGATATCTTTCATCCCTTCGTACGTCTGTATCTTCCATATATCCAGCGACGCTTTTTGAAATTCGTCCAAAGAATCGCTGTTCACGTTTGTAATTGTTTGCAACGCTTCTGCATATTTTTTTTGTTCGCAAAGTATTTCGATGATACGCAACTGTGCGAAATAAAATTGTGAAAACGAAATAGTGGGTGGCAAAGAAGAAATCATTGTGAGCGCAGCGTCGAATTGTCTTTGTTTGTAAAAGAGTTCACTGCCAAAAAATTTGGTACGCACGCAATTATCCGAGACTGAGTCAAACGTAAGCGAAAGTAAAACATAGTGGATTGCTTTCGACGTATCGCCAAGGTGTGCAAACGCTTCTCCGATAAAATACGCCGCTCGCGAAGAAGTTTTTTCATCTGCAGTTTTTTCTAAAACAGATGCGTAGTATGTTATCGCCGTATCAAACTGTTCCGAAGTAAATGCAAGTTCTCCCAATCGCATTGATACATTGACAGCATATAATGAAAACGGATTTTCTTCAAAGAAGGAACGATAATGAACGCGTGCTTCGTCGTACTTGCCGAGATAATACAAACATTCGCATTGCAAATACAACGCTTTTTCACGATGAAGAGAAACGGGATACTGCTGAAGAAACGCCTGAAATTCAAACATCGATTGTTCAAGGTTTCCATCGTCAAAGTTTTGTTTCGACGATGTGAACATTTGTTCTTCTTGACAAATCGAAAACTTATTCTGTTGCGCATGCACAATGTTTGTCAGAGCGATGAATGCGCAAATGAGCAGTCTCAAGAGCATTGTTTGGAAAATTATTTCTTGTTTTGGCGGGAAAATTTACAATCCAAAAGCAAAAAATAAAAAGAATAGTTCCTTTTTCTTTATTAAAAAAAAGAAATAAAAAATCTCGACGAATGAAAATTATTTTAAGGGAAGGAAAAACGTAATTGCCGCGCCTTTTCCGTAAGAAGAATCTACGCACATTCTTCCGCCGTGAAGTTCAACTAATTTTTTACAAAACGAAAGTTCGCCGCCGGTTTCGTGCCGAAGTCTCGCGCCGCCAATATGTTCCTGCTTTTCAAAAACATTTTCTTTTTCATCCACCGGAAGTCCTTCGCCATTATCGGAAATAGTTACCTGCACTCCTCCTTTTAAGTCGAGTATCGCAGAGACTTTTATTTCGCGTAATAAAGGTTTTGCGTGTTTCCAAGCGTTCACGAGTAAACTGGAAATGACACGTTGAAGCAATTCTTTGTCAGCGGTAACAGAAGGAAGCGCAGGAGGAATCTGCTCTTCAATTTTTTCATTCGTCGTTAATATGGTTCGAAAATTCTTTACTGAATTTCGCAACATATCGCGCAACGACATTTCTTCTTTTTTCAAAATAACTTTTTGTTCCTGTTTTTCTAACAAAAAGAGCGCACGCAATGTTTGATTCCCCGCATGTATATTTTTTTGAACCTCCTTCAACATCGTTTGTACTTCCTCGGAAAGCGTATCGGTTTGTTTCAACATTTTTTCCGTTATCGCCATCGTCCCCGCCAATTGCGTTTGCAATGAATGGACAAGGGTATGCGTTACTTCGTTTCGCATTGCGCTCAACAATTGAATCTCGCGATTTCTTTCGAGAATACTTTCGCGCAAATCTACAATGCGAAGTAATGATTTCACTCGCGCTTTTAAATCTATTTTATTGAATGGTTTTGCAATAAAATCATCTGCGCCGGATTCAATCGCTTTTATTTTAGAAGGCAAATCCTGAAGCGCGGTTACGATAATGATAGGAATCCACTCTGTTTCGGTTTTGCTTTTTAGTTGCACGCACGTTTCATAACCGTCCATTCTTGGCATCGAAATATCAAGGAGAATCAAATCCGGTTTGTGCGTTTGCACTACGGCAAGCGCTTCCATTCCGTCGTTTGCTGAAAGGACATCGTATCGGAATTCTTTGAGAATATCCGTCAATAATTCGACGTTAATTTCCGTGTCGTCAACAACGAGGATTTTATATTTTCGTTTCATACACTGAAGCGAAAGAAATAGAAGAAATAAAGGTTGTTAAAAAAATTTGAACGAGTGCGTGAATGATAGCCCACTATTTTTATTATCGGCAAAAAAAAACGTTTTTAAAGGAAATGGTAGAAAATTTTTTTGCACACATTCTGCCTCACTGTACTGACACAAATGGATTATTTTTTAGAAAAAATCTCCATTTCTTTTTCTCTCCATAACCTTCCCGAATTCCTATTCTCGCGGAGGATTCTATTTGAAAGGAATTTCCTTCTTTATTATTCTCTGCAATAAATATTTCATCGGCAAGTAAATCTGCTCCGTTTTCATTTCTTCCCAATAAAAACGACTGACAAATTTTTGCAGGTCCGTTGGTCAGTTGTGAAACCGATTTTTTCTCTATATAATGGCTTCTATTCTTTTTCATTGTTGCAATTCCTTCAAGAGGTTCCATTCCTCGTAAGAGAACTGCGCAACCTTTTCCTTCCTGTTCTGTTACAACATTCGCGCAAAAGTGCATCCCGTAGGTAAAATACACGTACAATGTTCCGCCTGATGCAAACATCACTTCATTGCGTTTTGTTTTCCCGCGATACGAATGACTTGCTTTATCGTTGAAACGATACGCTTCGACTTCAACGATTTTTCCGATTAGAAATTCATTATCGTATTTTCGAACAAAAAGTTTTCCGAGAAGTTTTTTTGCGACGGTTATTGTCGGTTGCAAATAAAACGAGCGCGGCAGTTTTTGTATGTCGAAAGATTTTTTTTTCATAAAAAAAACTGTGTGAAATTCTCATCAGTACTTCACACAGTTTTCACTAACGCATTATTGGTAAAAGAAAATTAAATGGTTATACCAATTCCAAGAACAACGTTTCTTCCGTACGCATCAAGACCTGAACCGTGAACACGATATCGTTTGTCAAAAATATTATAGAGTCCTGCGTTGAGATTGAAATGCTCAAACAACGCAACACCGCTGCGAAGATTCAAAGTATTCCAAGCAGGCGTTCCGTCCGGCGGAATGCGCGGGTCGCTTTTATCTGCGGAAGATAATTTCGTCTGTGCCGATGAAAATTGCGCAAACATTTCCGCAAACATGGCTCTCTCGAAATTATCAAATCGAAAACTCAATAACATATTTGATGCAGGGATTTTTGAAAGATATTCATCGGTATCATCATTTTTACCGTTTGCAAAAGAATAATTTCCGCTTGTTGTTATCATAGAAGAATTATTCAAATTCATTTTCCATTTTGCAGAAATTTCCAAACCGCTGATTGTTGCGCGGGTAAAATTTTCAAAACGATAGAGTTGAACATTATGGACATCTTTTTCATACTTCACTCGCTGTATCAAATCATTGTACTTTCCGACGAAGTATGAAACTGTTGCGGAAATATGTTCATTAACGTATTTCATTCCCGTTTCGTACTGAATAACTTTTTCGGGATTCAATGACGGATTTGGAATATCGGTTCCGCCCGCCCATTCGCCGTTTGCCGCAATGTCATCAATATTCGGAGAACGAAATCCGCGGGAAACAGTTGCGAACAGATTCACATCAGTATGCACTTTGTATAATCCTTCAGCGCTCCACGTAACATCGGAATAGGATTTATGTACATTGTCAAAAATCAACGGCGAATTGATAATATCAAATTTTAGTTCTTGATAATCCACCTTGACTGTATTGCGCGAATACCGTGTACCGAGATTGAGAAGAAAATTTTCCGAAACGCTGATTTCATCTTGAACAAATATTCCCAACGACGAATACCGCGAATCATTCGGATACTTTCCGTTTTTCTTCTCTATCGTTCCATTATCTTTTTTATCGAATCGAGAAGAAAATATTTTATCACCGTACAATTCGAAACCCGCTGAAAACGTGTTGACTCCCCACGGAATAAATCCATACGCATTTATTCCAAGCGTTCGCACAGAATCGGCTTCTGTGCGTGTTTTTGTATCGTGCCATTTGCGAATTGTTCTTCCTTCAATTTGCTGAATGGAAGAAAGCGAAACTCCGATTTCAGAAAAGAACGAAATATTTTTTCCGTTGTAATCAAGCATCGCAATTTGCGATTGCTGCGGATGAAAATGATGAATTGAATCCGGTTTCGTATTGCGCAACGACGCAATGAGTTTATCACTGCGTGGAACATCGGTTTGTTTTGTAAAAAAATAACTGCTTCGAAGCGAGTGTTCATCGGAAAAAGAATACAACGCCGACGCGTTGAAATTATATTCTTTGTATCCGGTAAACGGTTGAACGCCGTTTTTATCAACTGCCCCAAGAATACTTGCACCACTTCCTGCGCGAACATCACCGTAATTCTTGATACTTCCTCCAACTTGAAGAATCATCTTATTGTATTTTCCACTCACATCAAAATGCGACGCGCTTCCTTTGACGGCAGAAGAAACTTGCTCAAAAAGTTTGACGGAAAATTGTTCGGGAGAAAAAAATTGTGGACGCGTGATGATATTTATTACACCTCCCAATGCATCGGAGCCATATTGCACAGAACCTGGACCGCGCACAACTTCTATGCGATTGATAATAAATGGATCAATGGTATTGAGATATTGATTCGGACCAAATCGAAACGTTGAATTATTGAATCGAACTCCATCAATGAGTATCAATACTTGTTTTCCCGTTAAACCACGAATGTATGGAGAACCTCCGCCTAAGTTTGTTTTTTGAATTGTTACCCCGGGAAGTTCGTGCAATGCGTCGGGAGTTGTTGACGCGGTTTTTTCGAACAATTGTTCTTTTGATATCACAGAAGTATTTCTTGGGACAAAAGCATCTTCCGTTGCGCGACGAGTTGGAGTAATAATTACTTCTTTGAGTAGATAATTTGTTTTTTGTGAAGAAGTATCAAGTTCCTGCTGTTGCGAATAAAGTTGCTGAAACGAAATACTTACAAAAATAAAAAGTATGAATTTGCTAATCAGGTTCATTCTTTTGTCATATTATTTTTTTGTACAAAAAGTTACGTTGAAAATTTCTGAATTATTGTATTGACTTCCTCAATGGAAATTCCCATTCCGAGTTTTTTGTCGGAAGGAGAAAATTGTTGCGTTTGTTGCGAAGGATGTACTTCTTGTTTTAATAGTACAGGAACATTGCCTGCTTTCAAACGAATACGCTCATCAATAATATCGAGCCACGAACCGCTTGATGTTGTTTGTGGAAGTTGTTCAACGTGTCGAACAGTTTCTTTCAATGGAATTTCTTTTATAGGAGTTGAAATTGAAACTTCTTTGATTTCGATTTTTGGCGAAGAATTATTCTCTATTGGATTGATAGGATTTGTTTCGTATGCAAGTCGTTTCACATTTATCATATGAATCGCAGAAACATTATCCGAAATAATTGAACCGCCAATTGTTCCGGGCCCTAACGTCATCGAAGGTTTTAATCCTGTTGTAAAACCAACAGCGCCAAGCGCAGATTGTGTATTGACGAGAATTCGAAATGCAGGTTTTTCCATCGCAAATTTCATAATAATATCTTCATTCGACGAATGAATCACCATTGTATGCCCAATTCCGCCAAACTCAAGCATTTCAATGCAACGATGGCAACCTTCGCGCCAATCGTCAGCGGTCATAAATGAAAGCACGGGAGAAAGTTTTTCGCGTGAAAGCGGTTCTTGTTTTCCAACTGATTCAACTTCCGCAACGAGCACAGAAGTTGTTTCGGGAATTTTTATTCCTGCATTTTGCGCAATGAATGCAGCAGATTTTCCCACCATATTCGCATTGATTGAGCCACGTGTATCAAACATCGTTCGCGCAAGTTTTTCTTTATCTTCACGAGAACAAAAATATGCACCGTGTTTATTCATTTCTTCTATTACTTCGCTCTTTACGTGTCTATCACAAATCAATCCGCTTTCCGTTGAACAAAGTACGCCGTAATCAAAAAGTTTTCCACTGATAATATCCGCCACTGCTTTTTTTATATTTGCGCTACGTTCAATAAATGCCGGAACGTTTCCGGAACCAACACCGTACGCAGGTTTTCCCGAACTATACGCCGCACGTACCATCGAATTACTTCCCGTTGCAAGGATGATGGAAACAAGTTTGTGCTTCATCAATTCATTGGTCGCATCCATTGTTGGCGCTGTTAAACACGAGAGTAGATTTTGCGGCGCACCAGCAGACTCAGCGGCTTCGCGGATTATTTTCATTGCATTCCACGTGCAGTTTATTGCGCGCGGATGCGGACTTGCAACAATTGCGTTTCTTCCTTTCACGGAAATAATGGATTTGAACATTACCGTTGACGTAGGATTTGTCGAAGGAATAAGCGCGCATACAACTCCCATTGGTTCGGCAATTTCTATAACGTTATTTTGTTTGTCTTGGCGAATAACTCCAACTGTTTTCAAATCTTTGATAGAATCCCACACGTGTCGTGTTGCAAATTCGTTCTTCTTTTTTTTGTCTTCTACTTTACCAAAACCGGTTTCTTCGTGCGCTAATTTTCCCAAATATTCTGCGGCATCAAAACCTGCATCTACCATCGCTTTGACAATTCGGTCCACTTTTTCCTGAGAATATTCACGAAATTGCAATTGTGCATCTTTTGCTTTCTGCACAAATTCGCGAACTGCTTGAATTGTGTATAAATCGTTATCCATTTATAGAAATACTGTTACAGAAAACCAAGGAAACATCGGACGTAAAGTAAGTACGTGATGACATCTAAACAAACTGTTTTGTGCAGGGGGCAACGATAGGAATTACTTTCACTGAATCAATTGCATTCATTGTTGAACAAGAGAAAACAAATCCTTTCAGTGAATTGAAAACAATACCGATGAAGAGAAAAAATCGCTATTCATACAAAGTGAGAAACGATTTTATTTGGTCAATGCTTTTTCTACTTCCGTAAGAACGTCATAAAAGCGAAACGGTTTACTGATAAAACCAACTGCGCCTAATCGTGTTGCCAGAATGGCATTTTTCAAGTCGTCGAAACCGGATAGCATCACTGTTTTGATTTTCACGTGCGATTCTTTCATTTTTTCTAGAACTTCAAAACCACTCATATGCGGCATACTGATATCGAGTAACAGCAAATCGTATTGTATTGATTTTAAAGTGTCAACAACTTTTGAACCTTCATTTAAAGAATCAACTTCATAACCCTCCGCAGTTAATTCCTGATACAAAATATTGCGGAGCGCTTCTTCGTCGTCTACAATTAGTAGTCGTTTTTTTAGAGACATAAAACACTCAAGAAATTATGAATAAATGTGGCACTTTTGCTCACAATTATATAGAAAGAGTTTGAAATAATAAAATACTTTTCTCGAAAATCCTGATGAAGCATAAAATAGAAAGTCTTTGTATCTTTTCCCACGTTTTTATTTTCACTATGCAATCAAGTTTTCACATACGTTTAAGAGCGAGAAAATTTTTTCCTTTCCTCATTCAACTTTTTTTTCTTTCCGCAATTCTGCCGGCAAACGAAAACCCAACGTTTCGTTTTTTGAGAAATGATGTTGGTGCGCGCGCTGCTGCATTAGGCGGAGGATTGCTTACTACTGCTGATGAAATCAATGCAATGTTTTATAACCCCGCAACACTTGCTACCCTTTCACATTCCCGAGCGTCGTTTGGTTATAACTCTCTTTTGCTCGATGTATCGGAAGGACACGCAAGTTACGGTTTAGACATTCCTGAATTTGGTTATTTGGGCGCAGGTATTCTTTTTACCAATTACGGTTCGTTCACACGAACAAACAATTCTGGAACACAACTTGACGAATTTTCTGCACTGGATATTGCTTTTATTTCCGGAATTGCAACTAAATTGGAACATCAACTTCCGTTCGGTGGAAATTTTTTCGTCGGAGGAAATGTAAAAATTATTTCGTCTTCCATTGCAGATTACTCTTCTTCGGCATTTGCCATTGATGCAGGATTGCTCTATCAGTTTTCTAACAAACGAACTGCGATGGCATTCAGCATCTTAAACGTTGGAACACAACTTTCGAGTTTTATCAACACACGCGAACCACTTCCGCTCGATGTAAAATTTGCTTTCACACATCGCCCGGAACGACTTCCCGTCAATTTACATCTTACGTTTTTTCGTTTAAATCATGAAGGAAATATTTCCGACAAACTTCGTGCATTCAGTGTTGGAGGAGAGTTTAAAATCGGTCCCTATTTGCGCGCGCGTTTAGGATACAATAATTTGAAAAGACAAGAATTGAAACTTTCCAGCGGTGTGGGGCTTGCAGGATTTTCTCTTGGCACAGGAATAGTGTACGAAAATTTTACATTCGATTTCGGAACGTTAATGTATGGAGTTATGGGCTCACAATCATATTTCACTCTTGGAATTCAATTGTAAGAACATTATTTTCTTCACAGATACATTTTTAAAAAAAACGTCCCAACTTAGGGACGTTTTTTTTTGTTCTTTCGGTTAACTGACTTTTACATCAATCACTTTCGGTTTTGCTTCTTCCGCTTTGGGAATGGAAAGCAAAAGCACACCGTCTTTGTAATTTGCTTCAATGGAATCCGTTTTCACGGAAGTTGGAAGCGTGAACGAACGCTCAAAACGTCCGTATCCGCGTTCGATACGATGGTACGAATCCTTCTTTTTTTCGTTTAAGAATTTCTTCTCACCGCTTATCGTAAGCGTGTTATTTTCCAACGTAATTTTTATTTCGTCTTTCTTCATCCCCGGAAGTTCGATGGCAACTTCGTATTTGTCATCTAGTTCTGCGATATCTGCAGTTGGGCTATAACTGCAAGCAACTCCTGTATCATCGGCAGTTGCGTTGGCGAAAAACGAATTGAGCAAATTGTTCATCCGATGTTCCGCTTCAAAGATATTGTTGAAGGGATTGATGCGAGCAATGGTTCGGACAGGAGTCCAATGTGTGAGTGTCATAGTATGTTTTCTTTCTGAAATAATGTTATGAAAATATTGTTTATAAAATGTGAAACCGATTGATGAAATGATTTCGTTTTCACATTGTTACTTACAAATCCCGTACCAAAGTATTTTTTGGGAAAATTGTTGAATAATCTTTCTGTAACGTTTTAGAAAACGAAATTGTGTCTGAAGGAAATTCTGAAAATCTATTTTTGAAATGCAATATTTTCAGAAAGAAAGAAATGTTGTCGAAAAGAATCTGTCATTGGATTTGCAAAATCTCGGTCGCAAATGTCTTTATCGCAAAAAGCGGGAATCTTATTTTGTTTGAAAATATTTTTTCAAAACCTCTTTCATTTTGTGCAGCGCTTTGCCGCGATGAGAAATACTATTCTTTTCTTCCAAAGAAAGTTCAGCAAATGTTTTCGTCAATCCATCGGAAAGAAAAATTGAGTCGTAACCAAAACCGTTTTCTCCTCGCATTTCCGAAAGAATTTTTCCCGAACAAATTCCTTCAACTGTTGTTTCAACATTGGGCGCTACGAATGTAACAACACATCGAAACTGCGCTGCTCTTTTTTCATCAGGAATATTTTTCAAATTGAAAAGGAGTTTTTCACAGTTACTTTGATATGTTGCATTCTCTCCCGAATATCTTGCAGAGTACACTCCCGGTTCACGATTCAACTCAATCACTTCTAATCCCGTATCATCTGCAAGCGATGGAATATTTGTTGCACGAAAAACTTCTTTTGCTTTTTTCAGCGCGTTTTCTTCCAACGTTGTTCCGTCTTCATCAACTTCGATTTCGATACCAATATCTTTCAAACTCAATACTTCAATTTGCAAATCAGAGAGAATAGATTTTATTTCTTCGACTTTGTGTTTGTTGTTTGTAGCGAGTAAGATTTGTTTCATTTGTTTTTATAGAACACGGATGACACGGATTAAACTGATGTTCACTGATTTTTATCCTTATCAATCCGTACCATCAGTGTTATCTGTGTTCTATTCACTCAATCAATTGAGAAATCGCTTGCTCAACTCCTTCAACACCAACAATCTCTACTTCACCATTCTTCCGAATTTCTTTCAAATTATTTTTCGGAACAATTATTTTTTTGAAGCCAAGTTTAATTGCTTCCTGCACTCTTCGTTCGATTTGGCTTACCGTTCGTATCTCTCCACCTAAACCAACTTCACCGATTGCAACACTCTGCGCATCAATTGCTCGATTACGAAAACTTGAAACGATAGAAGAAGCAATACCTAAATCGCTTGCCGGCTCATCAATACGAATTCCACCAGCAACATTCACAAACACATCGGATTTTCCGAGTTGAATACGCGCACGTTTTTCCAACACCGCAAGCAACATCGCCAATCGCCGCAAATCAAATCCAGTTGCGTTGCGTTGCGGAATGTTGTAACTCGTATCGGTAACCAATGCTTGAACTTCGACAAGAATCGGTCGCGTTCCTTCGATTGTTGCAACAACTGCTGAACCGGCATTTCCAAATTTCCGTTCAGATAGAAACACCTCACTCGGATTTTTTACCTCGCGTAACCCGACATCGCGCATTTCAAAAATTCCTATTTCATTCGTGGAGCCAAAACGATTTTTTATCGCGCGCAATATTCTGTATGAATAATGATTATCGCCTTCAAATTGCAACACGGTATCAACAATGTGTTCTATCACTTTTGGTCCCGCTAACATTCCTTCTTTCGTAACGTGGCCGACAAGAAATACGGGAATGTTTTTTTCTTTCGCAAACTTTGTGAACGCCGCAGTGGATTCGCGCACTTGTCCAACACTTCCCGCAGGCGATTCCATTTGCGAGTAATACATTGTTTGAATTGAATCCACAATTGCAACATCGGGAACGTGTTCATTCAACAATGCCGTAACAATTTCCATATTCGTTTCGGCGAGAAGCAAAATGTTTTTCATCGAAGAAATTCCCAAACGTTCCGAACGCAAGCGAACTTGTTTCAACGATTCTTCGCCGGTAATGTAGAGAACAACTTTCTCGTTCAACGCTCCGGCAAATTGCATCATCAATGTTGATTTTCCAATGCCCGGGTCGCCGCCAACAAGCACAACTGAACCCGGAACAATTCCTCCACCGAGCACTCTGTCAAACTCTTCGATGTTGGTTTTGATGCGCTCGGTTTCTTCAACATCAACTTTATCCAGCGGAACAATGTTCGCCGATTCTTTCAAATGATGCGAAGATTTCTTTTGCGCAGTCGAAGTGATTTCTTCCACAAACGTATTCCACTCGTTGCAGTTTGGACATTTCCCGCTCCATCGCGGAGAAACGTAACCGCAGTTTTGGCACGTGTATTTGGTAATGGTTTTAGGCATAAATTTTTCTTCGTGTCTTTGTGGTTAGAATATTTTTACCACAAAGGCGCAAAAACACGGAGTATTCTTAATACAAGAACATTGGTTTCCCAAGCAGATGTGCAACTTTCGCACGATACTGGCGAACATCGTACAACTCGTTCACATCCACACGCTTTCTTCCTTCGGTAATGATATTTGCAGAAACTGTTGTGTATTTCCCGTCGCGCAATACAATCATTCGTCCACTTTCTTTCTTCAATAACAAATCCGCGGCAAGATACCCGTAACTAGTTGCCACCATCAAATCTAACGCATCGGGAGCGCCGCTACGCATCAAGTATGCAAGTTGCTGATACACGGTGCGCACATTCGAACGCGATTCCACTTCCTTACTTACCCAATCGCCGATGCCGCCAAGTTTTTTATGTCCGTACGCATCGGCTTCTCCACTCATAATCATTTCTCCTCCTATCGGTTTTGCCCCTTCGGAAATTGTCATAATCGCATACTTACTCGGATTATTATTTCTGTCATCAACAAGCATCTCGACTAATCGCTGAATATCAAAATCCACTTCTGAAATAATTGCGCGGTCAACTCCGGCAAGATATGCCGCAATCAACGATGTTTCTCCCGAATATCTTCCAAAGAGTTCAACGATAGCAATTCTCTCGTGCGAACCCGTTGGTGTACGAAGCGCATGAATAAAATCCACGCTGCGCGTTACTGCTGTTGAAAACCCAATGCAGTAATCTGTTCCAAAGACATCATTGTCCATCGTTTTCGGAATACACATAATCGGCACACCCTCCTTATGCAAACGCACTGCATAACTTAACGTATCATCTCCTCCTATAGCAATCAATCCATCAAGCCGTAAATACTGCACCACGGAAAGAATGTGTTTCGTGCAATCAACCGAAGCAATGTTTTCCGCAACAGCAAATTGCGCGCGCAAAAATTCCGGAAGTTCTTTCGTTTTTACTTTACACGGATTCGTGCGCGACGTATGAAGATACGTTCCTCCCGTGCGGTCAATCGTCCGTGTATTCACCCGCGTGAGAGGAAGAATATATTGTTGCTGTGACGGTATATCATCGGGATTGAAATGCAACAATCCCCCCCATCCCAAACGAATACCAAGCATTTCATGTCCTTCTTCTGTTGCACGCATAACAGCAGATTTAATACAGGGATTTAATCCCGGAACATCTCCTCCGCCAGTGAGAATTCCTATTCGCATAATAAGTTCTTTGAATTTGTGATACAATAAAAAAAATCGGTATAAAAGTACGAAGAAAGCGATGATAAACCTTCAAGGTTATTACACAAAACTATCCCAATCCGTTTAATCCGACAACAACGATTCGATTTGAAATTCCCGTAGGGGCAATTCATGAATTGCCCTTACAAACAACGTTGAAAATCTACAACGTTCTCGGTCAAGAAGTAGCA